>Ga0157366_1000545_pt1 | contig 16521 bp, 16 predicted proteins | sample AttbisABBM1_FD_113149 | JGI IMG/M metagenome (GOLD analysis project Ga0157366, IMG submission 113149) | Fungus gardens microbial communities from leaf cutter ant in Botucatu, State of São Paulo, Brazil - Atta bisphaerica ABBM1 | ecosystem: Host-associated > Fungi > Mycelium > Unclassified ...
ATCCTGACTCATACAGTTGTTAAAGTGAGACGGGAAAGAACGAATCAGTCAACGGGCATGCAGCGCTGAGCGGTACGCTTTCACGGCGGATATTTATATGCTGCGGATGTCTGCTCTGTGCCATGAACAGCCTCTCCGTTATCGCCCGGCCCCACAGGATAGCGCCCCAGGAGCTCCGTGACGTACGCGAAAACATAATCTGTCTCAGGCGTTTTTTGCCCACTACCTTCATACGGGCGAAACCACGTACCATAACTGGGATATTGGCAGGGAAAAACTTAAAGCCCAGGCGGTTGTGCTGATCCGTACGGTGCAGCAAAATCCTGAGATGGCCAGCCAGGGGCCTTAAAACATTCTGCCCTGTGGGCCCTGCGGCTAATGACATCAATCCTCTGTATGGTTTACGTCATGCTTTGCTTCCGCATCCTGCGTTTCCCTCTCTTTTAATGCCTTAAAAGCTTCTTCGCGGGCAGGGCCATGGCCCTTTCGGTTCCTTTCCTGGCGGGTAGTCGGGCTAGAGTTTGGTGGCTGGCGTCAACGTCAACGGCTGCTGACAGCTGCCGCCGCCCCGGCAAAGGGCCACCGTGGTTCTGTGGCCAGTCCACGTTGTGGACTGCAAATACCCCATCTGACGTCTTTCTCGTTATTCCGGTCATGCCTTGCTCGGAAGGGAGTTAGTTGTAACTCTTCCCTTCGACATAAAAGGACAGACCGGAAAAGAAAAAACCGAGTCAGGGGAAGGCTTTTTATCCATGTCATATCGGCTTGCAGTTGATCGGGAGCCAGTAAGGCAGGTAAACCCTGAGTCATTTGATGATTTTTACAAGCATAAAGACAGATGAGATTCCAGCGAAGCACAAATGAGAGGTGCGCTTACCGGAAGCCGCGCCGTTCGAACTCGCTTCCCTGTCTGCGTCCGTGGTGTCTCCGCTTAACATGCCCGCAATCACCTGTTCGGCTGAAAGCGTTAATACATAGTGACCATCATTTGATTAGTCGGCCTGTTAAAAAATCTGGTCGCACATGGAATACCAGAGCCAGGCACTTCGCCATCAAACCTAACCGCTGTTTATTGCACATCCGAAACATGACAAAACTTAAACAAATGACGCGAACATAAATTAAATAACAGGCATAGATATAAATATCACTGGTGTAACAAAGTGTTAATTATATTAACTAAAGATAATTAATTGCATTAAACCCTTATCAATCAGTACATTATAAAAAGCGCAGCGGTAGTTGACATTAAATAACTATAACCTTAGATTACCATTCCCGAGCTTAACATTTAAAATATTCTAATGTTTTTTGTGCTTTTCTTGTTGTTTACGGGAAAGGAAAGTCTCCCTGAGACAACCAGTGCGCACGATTATGTACAGATTGAGATGCATAAAAATCGTACAAACCTAAGGCAAATTAATTGAAGGAGAACTACCATGCCTAAACCGAATCTTTCTTACCAAGAGACTTATGCCTGGAGTGGGCGCGTATTAAATGGATTGAGAAAAGCAGCGGCAGAAAACAATTTTACAGAAATCCTGCCCAGCATCGTTTCTTCAAGCTATGAACCTGGCGCAAGACATTCCATTGCAGTACTGGGTGATAAAGATCTACCGGAAATAGTTGCCGATCAGCCTGGGAAGGTACAGGTAAAAGGGAAAGAAAAATATTACCTCCCGGTAAGCCATGTGGTTGAAAAACAAATGTCGCTTGAATTTCTGGAGAAAGTGTATTGTGTGGCGCCTTGTCTGAGACTGGTGATGGATGGTGAAGAACATTCAGGAAAACACCTTTATAACTTCTTCCAGTTTGAAATTGAATGGCGTACCAGCAGCATGAGCGATGTATTCAAGCAGGGCGAAAAAATACTGACCTCAATGGCAAAAGAGATTTTGGAGGATTCGACCCTTCAGCATTCAGAAACTGGGTTACGCAATATCAAAGCATTAGCGAAATCAAATTATCCTACAATTACGTTTGCAGAAGGTCACCGGTTAATTGGCAATTCGCCCGATCTAAAAAGAGATTTTACTGCAGAAGAAGATGAAAAGTTAACGCAGCTTTTTGATATCCCATTCTGGATTTATGATTATCCGGAAGGTGTCCGTGATTCTATTTACCATCAAAATGAAAAAGGAAGCTATGATACTTACGATCTTATGCTGCCTTTCGGTTATGGTGAATTAACCACTGGTGGCATCCGGCCTAAAACTGCACAGGAAATTCATGAGCAGTCAAAAAAACTTGGTAAGTCATACAGTAATGAATACGCGGCCTGGAAAGATAAATCTCAAATTCAGACCGCAGGTTTTGGTATCGGACTGGAACGTATTATCAGGTTTATGAGCGGTTGCGAGTCAATTCTTGATATCGTGCAGTATCACGACTTAGGGCCGAACCGTACTATTAACGAAACTTTCTTTAAAGAAAAAGAATCGGCTTAACCTTTTTCCCGAGGCTATATGACGATGGTAAACCTCAAGAGATATGAGCCCTCGTACGCTGTTCCGGATAAGGATAGCGTGGAGATCACGATGCCAACAGCATGTCGGGAACGATTCAGGCACGATTATGCTGATAAAAAGCTGTTAACTAACGATGCTATTATCACTCTTCACAGAGAAATAAAAAGCATCATCGATCCCAAAGATGAAATATCGAGTAAAATACGTGAGTGCGTAGCCCGTCAGGGCTATGCCATAGTCTCGGGATTTCCAATAGATGAAAGTAAGCCAGAGACACCGCTGAAAAAAATATTAGATATTCCAAGCGGAGATTCTATCACAGAAAAAACGCTGATATATTTATCCTCCTTGTTGGGTATGCCTCACGCTTACGAACAGGAAAATAGCGGTCGTTATATACACAACCTTTATCCTGTAAAAGGTGACGAAATGGTCGCTTCTGGAACAGGTTCGGAAGTGGATCTTGAATTTCATACAGAAATAGCTTTTGACGATAATAAACCAGACTATCTTCTGTTAACGGCCGTCAGAAGTCGCACTGATCAAAACGTGCCCACGACATTGGTTAATGTGCCGAAAGTACTCGCACAATTATCTGAAGAAGAGGTAAATCTGCTTCAGGAGAAAATATATTTTGTGAGAGCGCCGTATTCTTTTTCAGAAGGTGATGATATTTATTACCTGAGACCCTTAGCCGATTTCAGCAAAGGCGAAAGATATTACTTCAATTTTAATCGTGGCGTAGTTCATTGCGGTACGCCGGAAGCCAAGTTTCTGTTTGAGAAATTAAGATCCCTTTTTAATGAGCATGCTTTTGAAGCCCTGCTCTCACCAGGGTCTGCATTAATTATTGATAATAATAAAATGCTACATGGTCGTTCGCTATTTAAACCTGCATTTGATGGTAAAGACCGCTGGCTGCAAAGACTTTACGTAAAGAAAATTAAGGAAGCCGTATGAATCAACATATCATGGTTGTAGAAGCGTCTTTTCTGGGCGTTTCCTATATTGCTCGTGCAATCAGAAATCTGGGCTATGAGCCCGTTTTCCTTACTAATTACTGGAACCAGGAAGGTGATGCCCTCATCCAGCTGGCGCAGGAAAGGGCTATATTCTGCGATACCACAGACATCGAAGATATTAAACGTGTGGTGAACGCTTACGGCATAGAGAAGATTGCGGGCCTGACCACACTTCTGGACAGTCGCCTGGCCATTATCGCCACGGCAAACAAAGAGCTTGGCCTCCCTGGTGTTTCAGCGAGCGTGCTTAACTTGAAGGATAAGGCCTGGGTTAATGAAATTATTCCTGAATATATTCCTGCCTCTCTGGGAATTGAATGGCAGGTCACGCCTGAAAAAACTATTGAAGACTTTATTTCTGCTTCAGGAGCAGCAAAATTCATCGCCAAACCAGGCCTGACGGCGGGGGCCATAGGCACATTCACCTTCCAAACTTTTGATGAACTCAAGGAAAAGATAGCTCTCGCTATTAAGAAGATCCCTGACTATCTCAATCCTAATCAATATATCATTCAGGAATTTTTTGACGGAGAACTGGTCAGTATTGAGGGCTATGCCTGTCATAATAAGGTCAATTTTATCGGCGCTACAAAACGTTTTAAATATGGAAATACTGAAGTACAGCATAAGTTCCCCTACCAGAATGACATGGGTAATACGGCTTATGAGAAATGTAAAAACGTTGTCTGTACGTTAATCGACCGGGCAGATTTTAATTACGGCTTTTTCCATATTGAGTTTATGGTTAATGGGGTTGAAGTCAGGCTTATTGATGCCAATATGGGCAGGCCCGGCGGAACGAATGTTATGGAGTTGATTGCATTTGCCTATGATGTCAGTCCGGTAAAAATTTTTGAACATGCTATCAGCGTCGCTGTCTTGCAAAAACCTGTTATTGAGAACAGCTTTTTTGACAGGCCCGTTCGGGAGGATGTTACAGGGATCCTTTATGGCCTGGCGGAAAGCGCAAGACTGTTACGATTTGATCTTTCTGAGCCCGCTTCCTCACATCATCTGGCTGTGAATATGGGCACAGTTATTCCCGCCTTAGGAGAAAGCAACTGGTCAGCTATAGGTACTCTGACAGGGAAATCTGAAGATGTTTTTCATGATTTGGCAAAAATAAAGTTGATTACTGATAAAGGTGAATACGGTGCCGTCATTACCAAATAAGCAGTCGGGGACCCTTTCAGTTGGAATAATCATCGTTTTACTGGTCGCTATGGGCCAGTTTAACAATACGTTATTTATTCCATCATTACCCCATATGCGTTCTCCACTGGGCACTACTGATGCCCTTTTACAACTTTCAGTGACATTAACGCTGGTGTCTTTTGGACTGGCACAGCTTTTTTATGGCCCGCTATCGGATTATTATGGCCGCCGCCCTGTAGCCCTAATCGGCCTATCTATTTTTTTCCTTGGCAATCTTGCATGTTTCCTGGCCACGTCCGGTCCTGCTTTTCTGACCGGAAAGATCGTTACTGGTCTGGGAGTAGGCTGTGTCGGCCCGATAGCACGAGCCATTGCCCGGGATATGTCACACGGTAAAAAATTACTGAAGCTTATGGGCATACTGGTCATGTTTATGTCCGTAACGCCCGCGGTTTCACCTATGGCAGGTGGAGCCATTCAGGGCTTTTTTGGCTGGCGGATTAATTTCGCCACGCTGTGTGTGGTGGCCTTTTGCTTTATTGTTTATCTCTATTTTTCTCTTCCTGAAACGAACGAGAATGTAGGGGACGAAACGAACAGGTTTACGCTGGTCCGGTTGGGGAAAAACTACCGTGATATTTTTAGCCACGGCGAGTTCATGAGAATGGCACTGTTCAATATGTTGGGCTATGCGGCAGAACTGGTATTCCTGCTTTCGGCTTCTTACATTCTTCAGGATAACTTTCACCTTTCTCCACAAGAGTTTGGTTTGGTTCCATTGGCTATTGTTCCCTGTGTGATGGTCGGAAACTTTATTGTTTCGAAACTCTCTGCTCGTTTTGAAGTGACGACGATTTGCACGTTAGGCGTGTTACTCATCCTTACTGGCTCTGTATCAATGCTGATACTCAGCAAAATGTTACCCAACGCTATTATTTCATTCGTTGTTCCTATGATGATCGTCGCGCTTGGCGAAGGCATTGTGACGCCCAGCTCCACGGCCAGATGCATGGATCTGTATGGCAAGAAGGCCGGTTATGCGGGCGCTGCTGTAGGTGCTATTGCTATGACAGGCGCAGGGTGCGTGATTGCCCTTTCTACGTTGAGTCCTCTTCGCAGCGCACTTGATGTATCTGTTGAGCTGTTGATAATTTCTTTTTTACTGCTGGCGCTATGCATGATGAATTTTACCCGTTATCAGAGGGAGAGAGCGTAATGTCTTACAGCCTTGGTGTGTTAGCCGGTATGGGGCCTCGTTCTACAGCGCCTTTTATTGATATGTTGGTGGATGAGTGCCAAAAGCAATACGGAGCCAGATTCGATATCGACTATCCCAAAATGCACATCATTTCTTTGCCGACACCTTTTTTTCCTGATCGGGTGGTTGAAGATGCCGCAATGTCAGCAGCACTGCGCGATGGGATTAGCGATCTGGTAAAAGCGGGGGTTAATTTGATCGCGGTTCCCTGTAATGTTGCCCATTGCTACTTCGCTGAGATGCAGGAGGCCAGTGCCGGCATTCCTGTGCTGCATATTGCCGATTGTGCGCTTGAACACCTGCCTGCTGAAAAGGAGAACATCGCCGTGATTGCTACTGCGTCTACGCTTGATGCGGGTTTTTATCAGCAGCGTCTGCATATAGCGGGAAAGCGCTGTGTCTCTTCTGACCCATTACGCGCAATCACCACGGGCTTAATTGCGCTGGTCAAGCAAAGAGGATTTTCCGATCCTGAAGTGATAACGCAGTGGAGGACGCTGATTTCCCTGGCACAGGATGCTGGCGCACAGGCGCTGCTTATTGCCTGCACGGACATAAGCCCCCTGCTTAAAAGCCATCCCCAACAGCCGCTGCCGATTGTGGATACGGCAACAAGTCTGGCTGAAGCTGTCATTCGCGGTTTTGCCAAAATGAGGTCGACCCGGTAGCTGAATTTAGAAATGCTGGCCAGGCAGGCCGCACATGATTTCCTCCTGACTGGCCAGCATTTTGGTCCCGGATATGTTTTTTAGCCATATCCATAAGGCTGCTGACAGCGCAAAGGTGGTCTCCACATCTGGACGATATCAGTCTGTGTGATTGGATTTATTCGACCTGCGTTAAAAGACGCTGTTTCACTTTGTGCCCTCTGCGCGGCTCTGTTATGCATTGAACACAGGTTTTTATCTTTAACCCGTTATGTGGGCCAGGTTATATAAAGGAGAAATGATGTCTGTTTCAATATCACTTGCAGCATTCAAAGTTAATGCGGGTGGGGAAAGCATCACAAGCTATGAAACAATCAATGAACCGGGAATAGCAGAGGCTTTCTGGCGTCGGGCGGAATCAAATCTGTATATGGTTTGCCTTGCGAAAAAGCGAGGAGAGCTTCGGGATATCAAAGGCGGAATTGCCATATTAACGAGTCTTACTCATCATGACAGAGATTTCCAGAATGCGATCATGAGCCTGATTCGTAGTTCTACCGTCCTCAAACCTGTCAGCGAGAAATCTAATATGTCACTTTTACCCGCTAAGCTTTCTATAGAGGGTGAAATACCGACAGAAGATGAGCTGAGAAACGTTTTTTTCAGGCAATATCTTAAACACAGTAGTTCAGGTAGCGCCTGAATAAAAGTTGGACAGAGCCGGAGCTGACGCACCGGCCTTATCCTTTCTCCTGCTCAGCACCGTAATCCATCGCCTGCCTTTCTGACATCCATTCTCTGACTTTCATTTTCTTCCCTTTTCTAAAAGCGCAGTATGGCGTCCGGTCGGCTGTCATGCTCCGCAGTTGCGGGGTTCCATCCTGACGCAACTCCTCTCACCTGCAGCAGCCGTTCCGGCTGCGGCGCTCCGCATGTCACGCCGTTGCGGCGAGTTCCCGCTTTCTGCAGGTGGGGTGTTCGCCTGTCTGAGTCCTTTTGCCGGGGCTGAGACAAGCACAAACCGCCTGGCTGTCCAGGGATGGCTGAAGCCTCTCGCCGGAGAAATTTTTGTCTGGCCAAAAATTTTTCCACTCGCGCCCGGACAGCTAAACCGGACCATGTCTGATTTGTCCTTTGCGGCGACCCGCCTGGTAGGAGGCGCTGCAGCCGTCCGGCCCTGAGCGCGTAAAGACAGAGCTGATGCCGGAGCACACACGTCAGATACAGAAAGAACGTGAGCTTAATCATTCCTTTTCATAGCGTCACGCTGCGTGACCATATCCGCCATTTTTACTCACACTCCATTACTGACATCGCGGTGTATTAATCAACGGGGAGCAGGTCAATCATGTTCAGATAATGACATATTCCCTTCGCAAAAAATTATTACTGGTCCTCTGGCAGAATAAAATACTGTTCTGTTCAATCCCACTGGAACTGAATATCCATTCTCACCACTCAACGCCGTTCATCTGTTTCTCAGGTTATGTTCATCGGATTGTGAACACAGGATGGACCTGTCGCCTTATCCGATTATATGCCGGAGGAAGATGATATGGCATTTAACTTTTATTAATGGAGTCATACATGTTTATGTATTTACCCTTCCTGATGGGTTGCGGAACCATTTTCAGTGCGCTGGCCGGTAAACGAAAACTGGCTTATCTGTTCTGGTTTGCCGACCTTGTCATCATTCTCGCCTGGTTGAAATATCACGCCACCGATGCACTTCTCCTTTCGTTTTAGAGGCCACTATGCAATTTACAGAAAAAAAAGATATTTCGCGTCCGCTTAATCTGTTGATGCTGCTCCTGGTGAGTGTTGCGTTACTCTGCGCGTTCTATTTTCAGCTGAGATTTTTCGATCTGCCATGTCCGCTTTGTCTGCTGCAACGTGCGGCTTTGTTGCTTATCGGGTCGGGGTTACTGTTTAATCTCTGTTTTGGTAATAAAAAGCTGCATTACGGCATGGTGATTATTGGCGCTCTGGCGCTGGCTGCCGTCGCTGCCCGCCATATTTTCCTGCATATTTTGCCGGGCGATAAAGGTTATGGTCTTCCTTTCCTTGGTCTGCATCTTTATACATGGAGTTTTATTTTAGCGGTGGCGATTGTGTTTGGTGTTGCCATTACCCTGATGGTTACGCCTGAAAAAGCCACGGCAGGACCTATCCGCAATCCGTTGATTCAACGTGCAGTTGTGGCTGTTTTTGCTTTGCTGATGGTGGCGAATTTGCTTTCAACGGTGCTGGAATGTGGCGGTGGGCAGTGTGACGATAACCCTACCTATTATCAACTACTGAAATAATTTTTACCGATCTCAATTGCATAATGCTCTTTTGTGGCATGTTGAGATGCGCACTATAAAATTTGGGAACAGTAATGAAAAAAATAACCTCTCGTATTGCCCTGTTGACGATTTGTTTGATGCCTGTCAGCGGGTTCAGTCAGATTGTTGACTGGCAAAGCCCAGAAGGAATTCAGCGTTTAACACAGGCAACGGTTAAACAGGATTTCTTTTCTCTGGCCCCGCAGTTTGAAGGGCAGAATAATAAAGTCTATTGTGGCATTGCTTCAGCAACTATCGTGCTGAATAGCTTGCGGCTGCATAAAAATAAGAAAATTGAGCCAGATAGCAGCTTAATAAACACTGAGGATAGGGTTTATTTTCCAAAGAATAACGGCTGGCAGCCATTCTGGAATCGTTATACTCAGACCAGCGTAGTTAAATACAGCAGCAAACCACGCATTGAGATTTTCGGTAAACCGAAAACGCCTGGCGGGCAGGCTGATTATGGTCTGCATCTGGAAGATGAGCGTCGTCTGCTCAGTAATGCCGGATTAAAAGTTAAAGCGGTGCCGGTGAAAGATCTCGCACAGCAGGACAAGATGAAGAAAGAGATTATTGCCGCCATGCAGCAGGATAACTCTTTTGTCATCGTCAACTTTTTACGCAGTGCCATAGGCCAGTCGGGCGGTGGACATTTCTCTCCTCTGGGCGCTTATGATGCCAAATCTGATTCATTTCTGATCATGGATGTATCCAATACCGAACATCCGTGGATTTGGATCGACAGTCAGACCCTGTTTAAGGGGATGAACACGCTTGATGGTGCTGAGAACCGTGGCTACCTACTGGTCAGTGAAGCTGATAAAACATAATAATCATGATGTTATGGCGTAGGGATGCGCCATATTTTTTTGGTTAAAGAGAAATTATTCCATGTTACGTAATATTCTTTTCATTTTTCTTTTAACATCTGGCGTTATTACTGCGGGTCAGGTTGAGGCTGCTTCTGCGCCAGCCATCGAAGCTCGCCACGGAATGGTGGTAAGCTCACAGGCGATCGCTTCTCAGGTGGGCATCGATATCCTGAAACAGGGTGGTAATGCCATCGATGCAGCGGTCGCGGTAGGCTATGCTCAGGCCTTAGTTAATCCTTGCTGCGGCAATATTGGTGGTGGTGGTTTTATGCTGATCCATCTTGCTGACGGCAAAGATACCTTTATTAACTTCCGTGAAACCGCGCCTGCCGCTGCGCGTGCCGATATGTATCTTGATCCGCAGGGTAAAGTGCGCTCTGATGCCAGCCTGCATGGTTATTCTGCGGTGGCCGTCCCCGGCACGGTAATGGGGCTGGATTACGCTCAGAGACACTATGGCAAACTCAGCCGTCAGCAGGTTATGGCACCGGCGATAAGACTGGCCCGACAGGGCTTTATTCTGACGCGAGCGGATACCGATATTCTGGATACTACCGTCAACCGGTTCCGCACGGATGCGCAGGCGGCGAGGTGGTTTCTGCGGCCAGACGGTTCGCCACTTCAACCGGGTGACAATCTGAAATAGCCTGAACTGGCTGAAACTCTTAGCCATATTTCCCAGTCCGGGACGGATTACTTTTACAAGCAGCCGATTCCTCAGCGCGTTGAGGCGGCTGCGGCGAAAGGGGGGGCAATTATTACTGCTGCGGACTTTGCCCGTTATCATGTCACCGAAAGTGCACCTTTGCGGTGTCACTATCGGGGTTATGAATTTATCTCTTCCCCACCTCCCAGCTCCGGTGGCGTCGCGCTTTGCGAGATGGTGAATATCCTTTCTGGCTATGACATACGTGCGCTGGGCTTTAATTCTGCCGACTCGGTTCATGTGATGACGGAAGCGATGCGTATCGCTTACTTTGATCGCAATAATTCACTGGGCGATCCTGAGTTTATCCACAACCCGCTAGATAAATTGCTTAGCACATCTTATGCAGATGAAATGCGGCAGGGCATTCATCCGACCGATGCGACGCCATCCCGGCTACCTGAAAGCAAACAGGTGAATGGTGAGCGTCCGGAAACCACCCACTATTCTGTGGTTGATGAACAGGGTAATGCCGTGTCCACCACCTATACCATCAACGGGCGATTCGGTGCTGTGGTTATGGCGCCGGGCACCGGTTTTTTCCTCAACGATGAGATGGATGATTTCACCACAAAAATTGGTGAGAAGAACATGTTCGGACTGGTACAGGGAGCAAACAATGCGATTGCTCCCGGTAAACGCCCCCTGTCGTCAATGGCGCCGACCATTGTGACGCACGACAACGAGGTGTTCCTGGTGCTGGCTCGCCGGGTGGGTCGCGCATCATTACTGCATCATTGCAGGTGGCGCTCAATATCATCGATCACGGGATGTTGCCGCAGGAAGCGGTGGATGCGCCGAGGGTGCAACACCAGTGGCTACCGGATGAAGTCTATTATGAGCAGCACGGGCTGTCGTTTGATACTTTAAGGCTGCTACGCCAGCGCGGTTATAAGCTGACCGAGCAGACCCCGTGGGGCGCGACCGAACTGATTATGGTTGCGCCAAAACTCAGCGAGGGTAAAAAAGCGGCTGACTCCGGTAATGATTCTGCCGTTTCTGGGAAATTGAGACCGGGCTGGCTGTACGGTGCAAATGACATCCGCCGTCCGGCAGGAGCCGCGGTGGGGTTTTAATCCAGCTGTAAGCATGATTAAGGATTTTGCTGTCTGACAGTTAAATTACCCCGGACGCTGTTTGTTCAGTGTCCCGGGGTTATTAGACCCGCCTGATTACGCCCGTGTTAACCGGGCCCACCACGCTATGATAGCTTCTGTACGCAGTGACGTTGCTGAATGGCTCTGATGCCTTGCCGTACTTTTTGTCCTTTTGCAACGAAAAAATATTTCTCATGCATGGCGGTTATGGCGCACCGGAATCTCACCGGTGCCAGCGCAACTCAGCCCGTCTGTTCAGCCCCGCGGCGTTGCCAATAGTTTTTAATGATTATTTAAAATAATTAATAACTAACCAGGATTGTTCCTATAAGAAACTTAACCGGGAACTCATATCCGTCTTTAACCACCCACCAATACAGATGATTTTATAATAATTATCAAGTGATTATATTTATCATCTGCCAGGAGAATACTGTGCCAGGCCGCCAGTTTGCTGTTACGCGTTCAGCTGCTAAGGGCTTTTTTCAGCAACGTGACGGTTTAAGTATGTTAAGGAAAAGTGTTCAAAAAATTACATTACTTTAAAGGTAAAGCATGCAGTTTCAAAAAGAAGAGACCTCCTGTTTTTCAACAGATGAAAGCCCGGTGGAAGTTTATACGGAATGGGACCCACTTGAAGAGGTCATTGTCGGGATTATGGACGATATTCGTGTTCCGGATTGGGACACCGGCCTTAAAGCTATTATTCCTAAGGAAACCAGTGGTTTTTTCCGTGAGTATTCCGGGCAACGTTTCCCGGAAGAACTCGTAGTTAAAGCCAGGCAGGAAGTGAATACCTTTGCCGAAATCCTGCAAGCTGAAGGGATCAGAGTACGCCGCCCTGATGAGTCAAATCATCATCAGCCGATCGTCACACCGCACTTTACCACCGGTGGAACCTTCTATTCCGCGATGCCGCGAGACTGCCTGTTTGCTATCGGAAAGAAAATCATTGAAGTGCCGATGTCATGGCGCAGCCGTTATTTCGAAACCTTCGCCTTTCGCAGCATCCTGAATGATTATTTCACCAGAGGGGCGGAGTGGATTTCTGCACCCAAGCCGATGCTGAAAGATGATGTATGGCAAACAGAGTATGACTTCGAACAGGAACTCCCCTTTAATTCGATCATTACCGAAGTAGAGCCACTTTTTGACGCAGCCGACTTTATGAGAATGGGGCGGGACATTATAGGTCAGCGTAGTCATGTCACCAATAATAAAGGTATCGAGTGGCTGCGCAGAACGCTGGGGCCTGATTATCGCGTCCATATCTATGAGTTTGAAGAGCCAGGTCCCATGCATATTGATACGACGATATTGCCGTTGGCACCGGGCCGCGTATTAATTAATAAAGGTTGGGTACCGCAGATCCCTAATATTTTCAGAGACTGGGAAATATTGCATCCGCCTGCTTCTAATCTGCCGGACGACCATCCTTTATACATCACCTCAAAATGGATCCACGTGAATGTACTGATGTTGGATGAAAAAACCGTGGTGGTTGAGAAAGATGAAGAAGCACTGATTTCTGCCTTCCGTAAATGGGGTTTCAGAACCGTTCTTTGTCCGTTTAAGCATTTCCAGACATTTGGTGGTTCATTCCACTGCGCCACGTTGGATGTGAAGCGAAGCGGAAGTCTGAAGAGCTATATCTGATAACTCTACTCATAACAGCCATTGTCCCGTATGCAATGGATAAAAAGCATTTGATCTCACGCAGAGCCATCTGGCTCTGCATCACGGCATAGAACGTTTTACACAATTAAAAGGAAAATAACAGGATGTCAAAATGCAACCCACTCATACAGTATTGATTGTCTCCTCCGAGCTGGATGCGGCGAAAACGGTTGAGGCCGTCAAGGCCATGCACGGGCTTAAAACACATCATTTTATCTATCTCATAGAGGATTATCTTGGTGTGGCCACCTGTGAAAAGGAGCGGCCTGAAAATTTTATTGTGCGTGACTTCGCCGCGTTGGAGGATATTAAGGCGGTATTGCATAAGATCGATCAGCAATATGATGTCTCGCTGGTCATATCCTGCGATGAGTTTGCGGTTTACGTGGCTGCCTTTGCCAATGATTTCTGGCAATTAACCGGAATAACCTGCGCGGAAGCAAGGAAATTTCGCGATAAAAAACGCATGAAAGAGCTGGCGCAGCAGGCTGGCATTGCCACCGCGCGGGAAATAACTCTTCAGGATATCGAAAATGGAGATGTTGCCTTTCCGGTGATAGTAAAACCACGTTCGCTGGCAGGCTCAATGGGCATAAAAATCGTCTCTGATGCAAAGCAGCTTGCCGATATAGATATTGACTGGTCGCCGGAATACCGCGATATGGATGAGCGGCAATACTTTATTGAGCAATATAATCCAAACACAATTTATCATATTGATTGTGTAGTGATTAATGGTCGTCTCTCGTTTATTTCCGTCGGTGAATATTTAGGTAAGCCGATTAACTTTTTGCAGGAAAAGCCTGTCGGTGTGTTGTCAGTCTGTGATCATACCGTTGAGGATGTCTGGCAACCTTTTACCGAAAAAGTTCTTGCTGCTTTCGACGCGCCGGAGGGGGTTTACCACATCGAAGCTTTTGCTGATTCCGGTGCGGGCGTGGAATTACTCGAAATTGCCTGGCGTCCCGGCGGTGCGGCAATCGTGGAAATGGTCGAGATGGTGTACGGGCTGAATCTGAAACATATTCATCTGGCTGCGCAACTGGGACTTAATGTTGGTCTTCTCGTTCAGCGCAGGGAAGAAGCCTTTGGCTATATGACCTTTCCAAAGAAACATCTTGCTACTCAGACACTGTATGTCACCCGTGTCCACCTGCCGCCATTACAGCATATGGCAACGCTTAAGTCGCATAAGGTTCCCGTTGCCGGAGATATCGCCTCAGGAGAGTTCTATTGCTACAAAGACTCACTGGGATCCTTTGTATTTTGTGGCGATCGCGAGCAGGTTTCAAGAGATGTGAATTATCTGAATGCACATTATCTGGTACAGGTTGCGCCGGAGTATCAGCCTTAATATTGAGAATGGTCACTTAACGGCTGTGAACAAAAACCGCGCTTACAGTCAGGACAAGGTGACAAAGAATGAGTAAAAAAGAGATGCAGATCATCCTGATCGTTTCATCAGAACTGGATGTCGGCGAGGTGGTCACTGACATCAAGACAGCGTATCCCAACCGACCGTGGCGGTTTATCTATCTTCTTGAAGATTTGAAAAACCAGGCGGCAGATGATTTGCATCGCGAGGATGTCTTTATCGTCAGGGATTTTGCCCGCCATCACGATGTGGAAGATGTGTTCAGCCAGATTGCACAGTCATTTTCAGTCACGCGGGTGATTCCCAATGATGAGTTCGCCGTATGGATTGCGGCCTGGGCCAACCATCGCTGGCAACTGCCGGGACTAACCTTTGATATGGCGGCCCGATTTCGCGATAAAAAGAAGATGAAAGAGATTGCCTGTCGCGCAGGCATCCTCACCGCACGGGAAATCAGCCCGCAGGCGATTAAACGTGGCGATGTGAGTTTTCCGCTGGTGATGAAACCTCGCTCGCTGGCAGGCTCCGTTGGGGTGAAAATTATCACTGATGCCGGGCAACTCAGTGCAATCACGCCGACCGAAGGTGATGACTATCGCGATATGGATGAGCAGCAATATTTTTTTGAGAGCTACAATCCCCAGCCGGTTTATCAGCTTGATGCGATAATGCTGGAAGGACGGCTCGCGCTACTCTCGGCGGGAAAATATATTGGTAAACCTATCGATTACCTCGATGAGCATCCACTGGGATTTTTTTCGGTGGAGGAGCGCGATTTGCGGCACATCTGGCGGCCTTTCACTGAGAAGGTGTTAGCGGCTTTTGGCGGTCCGGATGGCGTTTATCATATTGAAGCATTTGGTGATGACGGGCAGGGGGTAGAATTACTTGAGATTGCATACCGGCCCGGCGGGGCAGCGACGGTAGAAATGATCGCTATTGCCTGGGGAGTAGATTTGCGTTTCACACATCTGGCTACGCAATTGGGGCTGGAAGTGGGACGCCATTTTGCACCCCAGGGCGAGGCGTGGGGATATATGACCTTTCCTAAAAAGCACCTTGCCAAAGAGACACTTTATGTTTCCCGGCTGACTGTTCCTTCCGTGGACAGGCTGCCAACGCTGAAGATGCAGCAGCTTCCCAAATTGGGCGAGGTGGCGTCAGGGGCGTTCTTCTGTCATAAGGATTGTCTTGGCTCGTTTGTCTTCTGTGGTGACCGGGAAAGCGTGGCGCGGGATCTGAAACTTATCGTTGCTGATTACTCCGTTACGGTAAGCCCCGATTGAGTCTTTATTGTGCAGGGATGCCATGTTCTTCACTATTGGCTAAGCATCATGGTAAAAATAAAGAAATCCCGCAAACGAAAAACCCCCCAAAAAACACGGCAGTCCAGCGGCGAACAGCTGGCATACGGAACCAGTCAGGAGCTTCTTCAGCAGGCTTTGCATGAACTGCGGACAGATTACCCACCCGAGCAGCTGGAGGTCGAAGAAGTACTGGTATTCGATCACGCGGCCTGTCTGCTTCGTGAACGGATGGCCAGAAAACTGGGTACCGTATCTCTGGACAGTGCGCGGGTTTTACTGATGACAATGATGTTGGCATGCCAAAGGCTCGCAGGGCTGTTCAGGGAACGGTAGGGTAGGCTACGATTTATGCGTCTGTAACCGGCTACGCCGGGCGTACGGCGCCGTTCAGTTCTGCGCGTCATCTGGCACCTTCATGCCGCTGAAGCGGCATTATGAATACGGCTCTCACTGCAGGGGTTAATTCAGATTAAAATGTCCGTTTTGTGCCAGCAGCGGACGTTGCTAAACTCGTGATCTGCGTTGATCTGGTGGAGCCATGCGCATTCGCCCAGGCGGCGCACATCTGCGTCACGCTGAGCATCATATATGTTCAGAAAAGGCCTCA
>Ga0157366_1000547_pt1 | contig 16468 bp, 21 predicted proteins | sample AttbisABBM1_FD_113149 | JGI IMG/M metagenome (GOLD analysis project Ga0157366, IMG submission 113149) | Fungus gardens microbial communities from leaf cutter ant in Botucatu, State of São Paulo, Brazil - Atta bisphaerica ABBM1 | ecosystem: Host-associated > Fungi > Mycelium > Unclassified ...
CAAGAAGATCCTATATGTTATAAGATGAGAAAGTATAGACAGACTTTAGTGAGATATTTATAGATAGTTATATTATTAGTCTACAATGAGAGAGAAAAGGCACGTGACTGGGAAGTCACATGACATTATATCATAAGGCCTAAAATAGTCTAGAGCAGTCTGGAAGGATCTAAGGTCTAGAAGGATTGGAAAGAGTCTAAAGATAGAGTGACATCAAGGAATATGTTAATAGTATAGCTTTCTCATGGTATATGCATAGACAGCAGAGATTAAGAGTAGGGTTTAGAGTATGACATCAGGGCACATGTATACGGCATGCTAGCCTTGAGGTAGATGCATAGTGGATGAGTAATAGGACATGAGAACAGGGTATGGACATTAGAGTAGGATGCGCAGTGGAAGCGTAGTCATAGCATAGACCATGGATACTTTATATAAATAGTCAGTAAAATACTGTTGTGGTTTCCTGTTGAGTTCTCTTATGAATTACACAACTCGTGTTCCCCACTAGATATCCTCCTATGAGATTTATTGTTAGTGCTGCTATTGGACACTGGTCTAGTGGTTGCCACAATACTATAGATATAGAATGATTCAGAAATTTGCTCAATCTATAATAGACCTAAAAGTAACAAAGTGTCAGCTCAACTGGTAAAGTTTGTCAAGCCCTTCTCATCAACAAAAGTAGCCTCAAAAAGTGTTAATGTTATGATCTTAAATCCTTAGAGTTGGATAAAAGAACAAAACTCTTGTATTAGAGTAAAACACAAGAGAACTCAATAAAGAGCTCTATATAAAGTAGACTACCTTATATACCTATTCAGATGGTCCATGCTAACTACTGTGCACCTTACCCTAAACAACCATGTGTTAGGTATAAGATCAATATGTGGTGTCTATACTGTATAACATCACTTCTTCTAGAACCTTCTACTTCTTTCTCTTGTATCCCATGATCATTGTTGTGACCATACCATCAGATGTAACTGATGTGACAGTGTGACCAATGATCACTCCAACCCTAACCCTAGAGTTCTAAAAATAGAAAATGTAAAATAATTTGAAAGAAAATAGAAATGGAAAGAGAATAAAATGAAATTGAAGTCCATCATTTTCTTTTCTGACAGTTAACTGGAGATTAAGACAACTAGAACCTATAACCTGTTGGAAGAAAATTGCACAGCAGTATAGCACAGTGTGGACAACTAATAGCTACTTACCAATAGTAAGACTTGTTATGTGGAGAGCTTAAGGATAAAAGAGCTTGTACTAGTTAATGACAGTATATTGACTGAGGTTTATATACCTATAGGACATTTGTATTACTAATATAAATATAAATAGATGACACTTGAATAAGTGGAATGTTCATTCCACAAGGTTCTCCCTGAAGCTTGAAGCATAAACTCTGTGCCTCTGCTATATAAGTGGCCTTCAGTTGTCCACACTGTAGATATACTCACTGTCTGTGTTTCTTTCGAATGCTAATGACTCATTATTGGTAGCTTTGTCTGTGTTTTCTCATTCTCTTTGGTAATCTATAAGGATTCTAGCTGTCCTTGTAATGCCTTGGACCAAGGTCATTCAACATGGTCTCACACAACATTACTGCATTGCATGGTGATGATCATTTACCCTGCAATTAAGAGAAGTCAGGCACAGGTGTTCCTCAACAAGATCCTGCACTGCAAGGCAGGATGGATGTATTAGCTACACACCAAGCTTGTGACAACCCTAGCAAAATGCAGATATCCTTGGAAAGTGAATCTTGTATCGCACAGATCTGTGCTAGGCGCCAATGAGATTTAAAGCACCGCTAGGAGTCAAAAGCTAAAAAGTTCCCGGGGATGAGCCTTAAAAGGCACCAGAGCTGTGGGACCCACTTATTATGCATTATGCCCGCTTCTGTATGGACGACATGAGGCGCTTGAGCTCCATTTAAGGCCGATGCGTCACCAATTTTACTGGCTCCCTTTCTTACCCTTTCCCTCCGGCTATGGACACGCTAAGAAACTTACTCTCTCCACTTACCATGGGCACTGGAACTATCCAGGACACAATGGTAGGTCCATCTATCCGTCAAAATCTAGTGTTGGTTCACTTGTTCCTGGGCCAGAAACTGGTGGTCATCGGTGGAACAGTTGAAACTGCCCGCCGAGTTTCAATGTCTGCATGGAATGGTTTCATTGACTGTGCGTATTGGTATATATACCATATTTCCCGAAACTCAGCACCTTCATAGCTTTCTTCCTTACAGCGCACTTCAGTCAGGATGATTATCCTTACGACTGGTTAGTGTTCTCGCTGCGTTGCACGCATCCACATCTCTGATTTCTTTTTGCCAGGTTGATGTATTGGTTATCAAAAGTGAGTCGTTTCATTGACACATCCACCTTTTCGCCTCCTGAACATGAGTCAGCAACCCGCTTGGGGTCGGAGCAGAGAATTTGACATCACCACCCGTGCACTGTCTCACAATGGCATCATCCAAAACACTACGGGAGACTTAGATGACGGAGAAGAAGACGAGGCCCTCGTTCATGGCAAGAAAAAGCGCAAAGTGGCATTCATTCCTAGTCCAGGTGGGTTTTTCGGGTTCTCAAGGTGAAATTGATGACTGGACTTGCTTTATACAGAGACTACACATACAATATATTACCGTGGCCATTGGCTTAGGGTGTGTTTATTTAGTAAGATGCATCTACTTGGCTAACCTCCTCAAAAAGATCACGAGGACGAAGCGCCAGGGTGACTATGGCAGTTACTCGCTCAGAATCAGGTATGTGGCAATCACGTTCAGCTCTGTACGATGTAACTTATGACCTTCAGCGTCGTGGCTCGTAACAATGACATATTGAAAAAACTTGTCTTAGAAGCCAAGCGAACATATGAAAAAGATGCCGAGCATCGTGTCCACATATTCCTAGCCGACACGTAGGCGTGGTCGATTCGTTATGGGCCTGTAAATATTGTGCTGAGCTTTATTAGGTCATATGGGATCTGGCGCTGGAACGGCGCCCGCCAAAAGCGCCCAATGAGCTCTATCGTCCTTCAACCTGGTGTTAAGGATATGATTCTCACTGATTGCAAGGATTTCCTCGCCTCTGAGGAATGGTGAATTTTCTCCATTGTTCACTGCTGGACGAATTCTCATGTTTGCCGATCCTGCAGGTATGCTGAAAGGGGTCAGTTGATAGCCTTTGGCGCTTCCTGTGGATTCGTCCCTAAATTACATTCCTAGGGATCCCTTTCCGAAGGGGATATTTATTGCATGGTGTTCCAGGCAGGTACGCTTGTTTTTCGGGATACATCCATTCCTGTGGTTGATCTGAACCGAAAACTAGCGGGAAAACATCGCTGATCCATTCTTTGGCCGGTGAACTTGGACTTGATATTTATGTCGTCTCTTTGTCATCCAAGGGGTCAGTTGAGTTAGGATCCAAAGCTTTGGCTTGTACTCATGACTCATTTATGTCTTTCCTCAGAATGAGTGACAATACGTTGACGACTTTAATGGGGAATGTTCCTTCGAGGTAAATATAAATATATCAGTGTGTTTGGACGGGCCTTGATGATCTACTCTCTAGATGCATACTTCTTTTGGAAGATCTTGATGCAGCATTCACACGCTCGGTTTCTCGTGATTCGACATCAACGGGAGTGCCAACTGTACCCACTAAGATCAACAAAGACAGTTCCGATGGTTCTACACTAAGTTTGAGTGGACTTTTGAATAGTTTGGATGGCGTTGCTGCCGCTGAAGGCCGGTATGTTCCATTAATTGATATTGATGGGGAGCACGCTGAAGATGTCATCTCCTAGCCTCTTATTCGCTACTACGAATCACATTGAGCGTTTAGATCCCGCTTTGAGTCGTCCAGGACGGATGGATGTATGGATTAATTTTACCTATGCAACAAAGTGGCAGGCGGAAGGCCTCTTCAAGTGTTTCTTCCCCTCCAGACCATCTACAGAACCCCCAGAGTCATCTGAACGAGGTGGTGCTGACACTTCTCAACGCAATCTACCCCTTCCCAAGCACAAGCATACTCATATTTTTCCCCTATTAGCAGAAGAGGAGGCTGCAGAACTGGCTAGGAAATTTGCTGAACAGATTCCAGATAATGAGTTCAGTGTGCGCTGTCGAATCCCTACTAAGTTGGTGAGATATCCTAACGTGTTGTACAGGTGGCTACTTTGCAGGGATACTTGCTTAAAAATAAGACCCGGCCGCGTGAGAGTGTAAACGAGATCACTGCATGGGTAATTCAGGAGCGTGAGACGAGAGAGAAATTCAAGAAGCAGAAGATTGAAGTAAGACCCATCTTCGTACCTCCAACCTTTGCTGATCGCTCACCCAGCTTGAGGCCAAGGAAAAGGCAGAAGCTGAAGAGAAAGCCAAGAAAGAGGTTCGCAGATATTAGTATTTAGAAATGTTAACGTTCCTGATCGTTTACGCGATACAGTGGGAAGAGAAGAAAAAAGAGGTGCTTCAGGGTATTTGTACAACGTATGAGATGCCTGACACATTCATCCAACAGGACAAGACAAAAGAAGAAAATGAAGTCAAGGAGGTCAGTTTACTTCTCAGCCCTGCAGTCTCTTTATTTACACTATAGCAGAAAGAGAAGACTAACAGGTCGAGAAGACGGTCAGACGAAACTGACGCAACGAACACTACAGCGTTAAGCAACTCCTATAGGAGTGATATCGACGCAGACACTGACCCAGAAGAAAGTATAACTCCGGAAGAGGATACAAAGAAGAAGGCTAGTGACGTCACTCCTACCTCGAAATACAAATGGGTTGCCATCAATTCTCAGTCCACAATGGAGGAGACTTAGCTTCGTAAACCCTCTATCGTAGTCTCGTCGTGACTTTGATATGATCGGCGTCTTCTGATTACGTCTAGAGTTCATGGTGCCCCACATGCAGCAATGTGTTATCTGCTTGACCGCTGACCATACCGACCGATTTCTGTACGTTTCGAGTTTCGATTGTTTCTTGCACCGGTCGATGATCTAGACTTGCATAGATGGCAGCCTATTTTTGATTCACTCAGTGTGATACACGTTCACCTGTATATCCTTAGGGCTGCAATATACACATGCTTTATCACAATCCTGAGGTGATGGCTTGAACACTGCGAAGGTGTTCATGATTAGATACTACGGAAATCACACCTGTGCTAGGGTAACATGAAGGTCTAAGACTGATCTATGAGGATTTGAGATTAACATCAGAAAGAGTTTTGAATGCCTCCTTGTATGCATCCAGTAATGCTTTGACTCTTGCTCGCTCAGCAATGAGTGCTTCATCCTCATTCAGGAGATCAGCAAAGAGTTCAGGTTTATAGAGTGATGAGACGAGGCGATTTTGAATGTGCTGACAGGTATGATTAACAAGGAAATGCATGATTGCTTTTGGTATCAGGTCTTGAATACTTTGTCGTACGATATTGAAATATGATGTGATGAGTGACCGAATCAGATTGGTCTCTATTTCTTCTCGTGCAGTAAGCTGTGATCCCTCCACAGACACCTGAACTCATCAGTAATATCAAAAGTTGAAAAGATGTTACACTTACTGCTTCGATGTGTTTTCCCAAACTCTTCATATCCCAGGCAGCACTGTTCCCATCTAAACCTCTCTTCCCAGCCATAAGCCCAGAAGAGAATGTTGAATCAGCACCAGAGATATCTCGTCCGACTGGTACAATGCCGGTCTCTGAGGTTCCTGCCGCATGTGACCTGTCCAAGCTAGAACCAGCGATTGGTCCAGGTCCATTCTGGCCAAAGAAATAATTCAAGAACGTCTCACGCGCACTAGAAGACGAATCGTTGGTGCTGCCATGAGCAGCGGACGCGGGCGGACGCTGATATGTTTGCGAAGGGCGGCTGGAGCGTGTGTTGGATGAAGAGCGTTTGCCAACAGCGTGACCACTGTTCGGGTTGGAGGAGTTGACGACAGCAGAGGATATTGAACCCGCTGTACGTGAGCGATCATGCGATCCGGACGTGCTCCGGTTTTCACGGGGTGGGAAGAGGCTGGTCATTGGAGCATTGATATCATCTGAGAGTTCTCCGTCAATATCTTCGTCAGGTGTTGAATGACCATTAGGAGGTTCCGTCGAGGTTGGCTAGTTATGGAAAGAGTGATCAGAAGAGAAGATCAAGATTGAGAAAAGAAATTGCGCACTCGAGGTGTGATCAGAGGTTTGGCAGGTGTTGGTATCTGCTGTGAGGCCGCTGTTGAACCACTAATGAATGCAGGATGGTTGGTGTTGATGTACGCTGCTTGGATCTCGATCAGGCTCTGGGCATACTCGGAAGTGGGTCCCAGGCGTTCTCGGAGAAGTTCTGATACAACTTCAATAAGTTGAACGTGAAGTCTTGGGAACCGTTGAAGCTCCTGAGGAAAATCAAAAAAAATCTCGAACGGCACAGAGGGATGCTTACGGCACTCGTACAATTATGGCAAATCTTCACCAGCTCTTCATAGACAAGTTCAACACACCGTAATCCTGGAGCTTCGAGGAGCTTGATCTGAGGCTTCACGAGCAAATCGAATGCGACCTCTGGCACGAAGAGGCTTGGTCTCGGGCCAGTGGAGTTTCGAATAGTGGTGCGGATATTTTGGTTATCCAAGTTATGCGTAGCATCGATAGAAGTCAGGGCTTGACCGAAGACATCATTGAAAATATAATATATCCGCGCTCCACCGGAAAGTTCTTTCGTAGATATATCAAATTTAGTACCTTCAACCGACGAAACGAAGTCGCGGGCAAATTGAGTCATTAGCCGCAGGATCAAGGAACCTTGCTAGAGGATGTTAGTGCTCACCAATGAGGCAATATAATAAGAGTTACCTGGTTCTTATCACCAAAAACAGCTGCATCACCAAATGAGTTGAGTTCTTGTTGAGCTTGACCCATCAGAGTATTGAGTCTGGCTTTCATATCCGGAAGTTTGTCGCGTATGTGGGTCATCAGCACCTGTCAAGTATTAATTTGCTGACCCAGTCAAGAGGCATATGACATGCACCTGATTCAAAGTCTTCGCCAGGTATCGTGTCCCATTTTTGTGCGCAATGTTGCGATATGCCGAGTGGTTACGAAAGAAGTCTGTTTCACTCCCAAGAGCGTCGCTCATGCTTTTCTCGGTATTGATGTCCTGCTGACTGCGATTGACAACACCGATGAACCCAAGTTTTAAGGGATAAACGCGTCCTGTAAGGATATCCAGAGCATTTGTACCGGCATCCATCAAGTCGAGCTTGGTTAACACTCCAATAGTACGTCGGCCCTGAGGATCGACAGAACGAGCAAGTTTTAGCGATTCGGAGTTTGCGAGGTCAACATTTGCGGCTGAAACGGCAAGAATAACACTGCAGATAGATTAGAGTTTCCGTGTGTGGAAATAGACAACTGAATACCTGTTGGGGTTCGAGATGTGGTCAAATACTAGATTCCGAATCTGTTTCTCGATGTCACTGGGTTGGTCACCAACAGGAATCTGTGAAAAAGTATGACTTATCCTGATCTCCGAGAGAAAGATAAATAAGACCTTCGTCAAGCCGGGCAAATCCACCAAAGTCAAATCCAAAACATTGGGACTGTATATCCGCAGGGAGATAGGTAACTTGCTTATACCTTTATTCTGTCCAGCCACTCGATACGTCTCTTGTTCTATTTCCTTCCGAATCTCATTGAAGTCTGTGAAACGTTTGTCGATGTGAAGAAATTGACCCCATTCCGTATACGAAGACGCGTTTGGCGACGGTTCCGCGTGGGCAGGGGTGTGGACAAGCTGGAGGATAAGTGGTCGCCGAGTGACAATGCCTTGACCACGAGGGAGAAAGTCCTTCCCAACAATCCTAAAATATAAACCAAACATTAACAGTCATACACGATTTCCTCAAATATCCTTACGTTTCTAAGACACTAGATTTTCCGGCTGACTGACTACCAACCTTGAATGCGAAAAGTCAGCTCATATCTCTACATCGCGTAAATTGTACATACAACGACGATTTGGGGCATGTCTAGCTCCCCTCCTATTACAGCGCATTCATGTCCCTTGTTTTTCAAGGAGAACTCGAGGTCATACCTAGATTGCTGAAGGTGTTCTGGAGTTTGTTGACAAGTCCAATGAGTTCCTGGTCCATGGTTATCGTGTTGTAAGGTATAATTTCGGACTGGAAATCGTGAAGAAATGAGCGGAAACCCGCACGGCTACTGAAGTACGGACTTAGACTAGTGTCCGTTTATTTGGCTATGTTATATTCAGGCGTTTTTGGCGCTTCGGAAGTCATTCTTGGAATGCGAAACAGAGACTGCGCGGAAATGCATCGAGATGTTGCAGTGTCATTTGCCAAAGGCAGTAGATCGTCAATTGTAAAGCTCAGATGCCATTATTTATTAGACAACGCTGTCCACGGAAATTTCGGACGACGCCTAAGGCTGACTTAACTGATTGAAATGTGTCATTATTTCAACCTGTCATATCGCATATTTTCCGAAATCCAAAGTTCATTTTTTGCTATCATTAATTTTTTTGTCGCTATTATGTTTGCCTTTGAAGGATGTATCTCGGATCGAGCTCGAATGCTTCATTGACCGCGACTCTTTGACTCTTCGCCTTACTCTCCCCTCCGCTATCTACTCCCAGGGTCCAAAGTCAAAGCAACCCTGAGTATCAAAGACGGATTTCGGCTTCTTCGTTCTTGCAAGATGACATTCTTGTTGATCACAGGCTGATCAAAGATTGATGCTGAAATATCCTTCTTTCTTGGTGGAAACTCGATAATGTTTTGGATGATCTTTGGATGATCGTGTAGGCCAGGAGCTCACCCCAATTTGCTGAGAAGAGCACTTCTCAAAACTAGTATGATAGAGGAAATGCTGTACACTTGGTCTAGGTATCTAACAAGTATCATGTACGATCTCACGATCGACAAGAATTTGATCTGTGCACTGTTGCATTTCATCGATTTCACTCTCGAAACTGTTTACACGTTATCAAGGATTCGGCGACATGTTCCCCGGCTTTCAAAGTCCCGACAAGATCGATATCGACTTGAACCCCCTGTTCACACTCACCGATCCCATACAGTCTGGTGGACTGGGTCCTATTCTTTTCCTAACGGGCAACGAGCAGCGGACAATTGGACATGAAACAAGACATTACACAGAGTCGGTCTGGTAGTGTCACTAAATCACACAAACAAGCCTATCTAATGTCCTTTGACCAGAATGGGTGGCGCACTGATTAATCCAGCTGCTAGTGCATTCCAATCACTGTTGAGGTTATGTAAATAGCCATGCTAATGAAAAATTCAGCGAAACGCTCACATGCCGTAGAAAACAGGATGCATTTTCATCCTTCGAACGTTCAGGCGATTCATAGGATTGTGGGCAAGAACAGCATTCAGGAAGTCATACGCATCAGCATCCATTGTCTTATCCACGGATATTTTGTCGTAAGTATAATCTCGAGCAACCTGGTCGAATTCAAATGGTGCCTGAAAGACAATATCCTTTACCCTGGTGAAATCGCAGAGATGAAATTAGTGCGTACATTGCTGGTGATTAGCATGTGCAAACAACAACCCATTGCAAAGTAGTCAATTCCGAAACTGTGTGACTGACACTTCCACACTTCGGGTGGCGCATATCCCTCCGTTCCATTAGCCAGGTCAGTCTGGTGCGGATTATGAATCGTGGCCCACAAGAGAGGAAATGCATCTCCGCCCAGTCTTTTTAACTCATGGAACAGAGGGAAATCTTTCTGCGAGACTGTAGTGTGTTCAAACACTTGGGCGAGTCCAAAATCGACGAGCTTAAGATTGAGCTGAGAATCAAGCATCATATTCTCAAGTTTGATATCTCGATGTATTATGCCACGAGAATGGAGGTCATGGATAGCGAGAATCTACGGGAAAGCCTGAGACAAAGTCATAACGATAGGGGGATAAACGTCCACATACTAGCTGCGCAATGTAGAACCGAGCGGTTATTAAGTCCAAAAAGAAGCCTGAGCGTTCCCAATAATTATGCATGTCTCCGCAAGGTAGATAAGACTCAATTGCCCTATTAGGATATATAAAGTATTTAGTCAGGACGCGCTTACCAAAGCAATCAAGGCCTGTTCTTGCACGGTCTGAAAATAAATCAACTCCACAACCCACTCACAACCTTTCGCAGCTGTTAAGGCCTGAATTTCGTTCAAGATGGCAATATCCTGTGTCATTGTTCCTCTATGCATCAACTTGACCGCGATCGTTTGGTCCCCGACCGCTGTCGCGCGAAAAACTTGGCCAAAGCCACCTTCGCCAATCGGTATCATGTCCATTTTCAGCGCATTCATGAATGTGTCTTTTCTGTAGTAGGCGCCCTTTGCTTGAATGTTCGGAGGAGGCATTTGATTTTCTTTGCCGTTGCTGCTAGTAGTTTGGATCTTACACCTGGGTGCCTTCAACAACGATGATAATAACCCTGGCTGGGGCTTGGTCCTAAGCTTATTCTTATTTTTGGATATAGAGAGCTCTGTGAATGGCTGACGCCGTTTTAGTGTGCATATTGCTGCAGCCGACTTCGATCTCTCTTCGGAGCCATCAGTCATGAGTGAAGCGCCTTCAGAAGAAACAGAAGTAAAGATAACGGGAGGTGAGAGGAGAGGCTTAGCTGAACTTGGAGGCGAGGCCGGAGAGAGCGTGTAAGTGAATTTTGTGAGAACATCTGTTGGGGTAGTCGGTGATGCAATAGTCACATCAATGAATGAACCACTGGACGACTCGAGGAAGACATTCAACTTCGTTGAGTCGTCGGAGCCGGGAGTATCTAAAGTAGGAGGAGCGATGCTGATTGTCGAGGCCGAAATTGCAGTAGTGAGCTCTTCCGGATGAAAGAACGTATTGAAGGTATCTAGTGTAGTCCGTCGGCAGAGCTTTGCACAGTAGCCCAGAAGCTTGATTACAAGGTGATACGGAAGTGCCAGGCAGTATCGCATGCATCCAAGGAGACCCAGCCTAGTGCAAGGCCTGATGGTGCGAGTGTCCTGAAGAAAACGATTGATAGGAGAGGGCCCGATACCTGATTTGAAGCCAGACAGGGTGGAGCCCACCAGGAAGCGTTCAAGGCTGCAAAACAGAGGATGGATGCAAGCCATGGGAGTACACAGCGTGAGAGGGTATGAGAGGACGTGGAATACGACGCGAAAGATCAAGGAGGAAGAGAGGTAAAGGAGAGAAGCGAAAAAGAGCGGGATATCAAAGGCCAGTTCGGTCATCATTGCAGTCCCTCGTTCGTCACTCGCGCGAGACGAAGGAAATAAGCAGATGTAAGGGATATCTGAAAGAGACACGGTGATCCCCTGGACTGGCACCTTAATGAACAGTCATCCGAGCAGAGGGGAAGGATTGAAACGTTTCCGCCGAGTCCAAAACCAAATTAAGGGGCCAGTCGTGATCTCCAACGTGATAGCCTAGCTCGGACCAAAATGACCACTGACTCCCTGACTGGTGTAACCCAAAGTTCACAGAATCCAGTGTGATGATAAGATCAATTGGCCGAAGACGGAAAGTTCCGAGGACCATAACCATGGCGGTCGCCCTCACAACCCGGGTTATCCACAATAAGGCACTTGAGTATTCTTTGAAATGATTGCCGAACGCATCCTAAGTATTCAATCTCACGTCGTATTTGGCTATGTGGGAGGAAAAGCTGCAGTATTTCCTCTGCAGTGCTTAGGATACGACGTTGATGTAAGTAGAGTCCTCGACTTGATCGGAAGAGTTGACCAGCGTAATCCTAGGTCATCAACACAGTCAATTATTCTAATCATTCAGGTGGCTCTGCGTACGATCTTGATCCCCTGACCATAAACACTTACATCATTATCCTGACCGACAGGTTACGGACGTACTGGCGGGACCAAGACCACGGCTGCTGAACTCAATTCTATATTCGACGCACTGGAACAGAATGAACTACTCGCGCCTACTCGACTTCTGACTGGGTATATACCTGAAGCTACATCACTTACTGCAATACAACAGCTCACGGAGAAACTGAAGGAAAGAAGGCAAGAACTGATTTTTCTTCTTGATCGTGTGTAACATAGACCGGCTTTCATACGAGCTATGTCTAACGAACTTTCCTCTCAGCCGTTCTGGGAGATGCAGGTAAACTATACGTCTCTGCAGACGTGATACCTGTGTATCGGAAAATGCTCCCTCTTGCAACGATAATCACCCCAAACTGGTACGAAGTCGAGTGCGTAATTATATCTCCCCTTTATATTTCATGCCAAATTTCACCTTTGTTCTTGTAATCCAGAGCGTTGACCGATATTTCCATCGAAGACATGACCTCTCTCCGGGAGGCTCTCTGCGTCCTACACGAAAAATACCAGGTCCCAAACGTTGTAATCAGCTCCATCCCTCTGAGGCCATGGCTTCTCGCTGCACTACCACTCTCTCTATCACCTCAGATATCTGATGAGGAATCAGAACATCTCTTTTGTCTCACTTCCTCCACGGAACCTAGTCCTAATGCCATGCACGCTGACGACATAGCCAAACAGAGAAAAACTCATGGTTTCACCGGCACCTCGAGACGATACCTTTACACGGTACATGCTACTTGTATTCCCCTACTCCCAGGCTACTTTTCTGGTGTAGGAGACCTCTTTTCTGCCCTCGTTCTTGCGCACTTCCACCCTGATTCCGTTCCTCGCATCTCTTCTCCACTAACCACCTCCCCTCCCCCTCCTTCTGAACTCTCAAACTCTCTCACGCCGTTAACGTATGCTGTCTCGCTTGCAGTAACCAAGACCCACACAATCCTTGCAAAGACGCACGAACATGCAGCCTCCCTCCCACCTGATGAACGCCAGCCTTCTGATGATGAAATGGATGCTAGGAATCTTATGCGACGGGTTAAAAGGATGCGGGGGCGCGAATTGGCACTGATCCAAGGTCAGGACATCATCCGAGGTATTGGACTGACTTCCGAAAGCACCCGATGGATGGGCAAATGGGAAACATTTTGGGGACCCTGAGCGATCATTCCCAGCTAGTAAGCGGCACCAGAGTATAACTAAGATCCTGTCCTTGGATTAGAAAGCCAGGGATAGACTCATGCCTACTTCAGGACCAACATCTGTTCCATCCTGCGTGAATCTTGTGATAATATAACAATTGCACAACATTCCCTACTCCTACAGTATGGTCTAACCCAGCAGCAACTTAAGAGAAGCAATCCCTTACTCGCCCCTGTTAAGCTTATCAAGTGCGCTGGGTCCGTGTTCAAACCACTCTTCCCTTGATATCCAAAACTCCTCACGGTTTTTCATGATATCGGCAAGCACAGCACCACCTAAAAACACCATGTGCTTCCTCCGCGGGGGATCTTCAATCTTGATCTTGAATTTCTATGCGCGATAATGTAAGAGAACGAAGATCATCAAGGAGAACAGACGTAACGCACATTCAAACGAGAGGTATCGCCATTCAAGACGCGGGTCAAATATAGTTGTTTCATTTCCTTTTCAAGGCGACTGGGAAGACCAGGGTACATGCTTGAACCTCCAGAGAGCACAATATGCTTGTATAGTTCTGGTCGTACATCAACAGCAGCCTGTTGGATTGTGCCGAAGAGCATTTCTGTACAATGATACTGGTCAGACTGAGAATAAGGGAGGGGATAAACGCATATGCCTGCCACGCCAGGAGATTCAAGGTCGACAAGGTGGGGCTGAAACATGCATTCGGGCGCTTCAAATCGTTCTGAGCCGACTTTGATTGTCCGGCCATCAGGCAACTGTAAAGTGACTGATCAGTCATATAGGAGAGTACAAATAAATGAAGTTTACTGTGTAATTCTCTACGAGGGTAGTCGTCTCTTCGGCGAGCTTGGTATCTTGATCAAGATCATAGCTGGCATTCACAACAGTTCAGTAATGTAGTAGAAGATCAAGGTCAGTAAGCGAACCTGACATAACAGAGTTTCTCTTTGATCTCGCGCACAGTCTCGAAATCCGCAGTACGGTTAAACGCGTATCCCCTCATGAGTAAAAGCTTGATCAAATATCGCGTTACGTCGCGACCCGCAATATCTAATCGGCGAGTAAGATGTGGCATGGCGAAACCATCATATACCGGTACTATGTGTGTAACGCCATCTCCAGAATCCACGACCACTCCAGTAGTCAAACCTATGTGAAGATATCAGCCACTAAACCGATTCAGGATGCAAGTAACGCACCTTGGGCATAAAGTGTCAACACTGCTTGAATAGCAACATACACGCCTCCAAACCCATATTCCTCAAACATCACCTGGCACATCTTCTGCCGATTTGCTCTTGGATTCATAGGCGGTTCTGTTAACAAGACCTTCCTCCCTCTCGAGTCAACTTTCAACTTCTCATCAAATGTATAGTCCCAAAGATGCTTCATGTCTTCCCAGTTCTTCACAATACCATGTTCCATAGGCTGTGTCACCTGTAGGTAATTTCGATTCTGAGCAGCTTCGTCACCGATCATAATATCCCTGATTACAGCAGATCCTACTCGCTCTTCAGCGCGGAGAATAGGTCTACCAACTATAGATGGGAATACTGTATTGAAAAGTCTTGTGAGCAAATAATTGGAGCATTTCGATGATTACAATGTACCGTGCTCGGGAAAGTTGGAACCCGCATAACCAACTTTGACGAACTGGTTGCAAATACTTGAGGCTTTATTGAATTAATCGAAAGTCAAATCAAGACCTACACCGGTACCATTGTCTACAACGAGCGGGGTTTCTGAGTCCATGGTGATGCAGTACTGTAGGCGGTGATCATAGCAATATCGTATTTGTCACTGTTTGATGATCGCTTAAGGTTACACAGAAAACCATATCATGAAACAATCATAAACAAGCTATCCTCACTGTTCATCTATTGAATATCAATATCCAAAGTCTTGGGTATTTGTGCGCTCTAACATGGTTTATTGCGTGCTGGTCGCGATATTGTGCATGTCTCTTTGACATTGTAGTAACGGTAAGCGACTCGGGAAATTCTGCTCGGGGTACAACGTGCTGTTTCATTCCTACAATTGAAGAATAGATGCATCTTTGGACACAGCAGACTATAGATCCTGCTTCATAAAGGACGCTAGTGGTTTGTTAGACTGATAAGAAGGGAATTCTATATAGGGTGAAGGGAGTCGGTTTGTTGCTGGGATGTTCCGATTGGAGTGCGAATGAATGTGATGAGGATGCGAATCACCAGTACTCTAAGTGGGCACGAAGGCCCCGAGTCTGTCTATCAACCGCTAGCGTCTTCTGGTTCATCCGTGAACTCTGTGTAAGGTGTCAAGAATAGAGGTGTTCGGGAAGGGGGGGGTTGTGACCGTTCTTGGTGAAGGCACCAGACTTGCTGAGGAAGTTGGCCAGGACCTTGATGCTGCTTTGATTCTAATTATATCAGGAGGGGGATAGAGAGAGCTCGACGAGCCGCGTAGGATGTGGTGGTGTGGTTCCCATGTGGGATTTCAGCGGGTGTGAACAATTGATGATATTTCCTCATGGCAACTGACTGTGACCAATTCTGCATTGGATTAGACGTACAAAGACTTCTCGGAGGTCGAAGTCAGGAAGGTGGAGGGACGGAGGGACAAGTAACCCATGAAATTTGCCATTTCCAATTTACCAAAAATCCATTGGACTAAGCTCATGGGTAACTAGAACCCCAGCTATTTTTTTGAAGTTCTATCAATAATGATGCAGAATGATACAGTTGCGGTCGAACCCATCCTCTTTCCCTCTCGAGCACGTGGCTCCAGGCCCTGTTCCTGCTGTAGCTTTCACAAGTGTTGAGTCAAGTGCCATGTGCGGGGTCAAGGTACCAATAACTCATTGTCAGCGTGACAAAGTGCTACATGTTGAAAGTTGGTAGCTTAGCGCAGGTGACAAATAAGGGGTCCCAGCAACCTTAGGAACCACTCTGATAACTCAGGAGTCATCCAGTGAACTGTGGACAACTTTAAATGACTAGTAGTCAAAAATGCGTCAAAAATGTGTCCACAGGGAGTTGTACATGTGATCAGGTATAGTGGTAAATCCCCCGCCACGTTGGTTATACCTCGCCTTTTCCCTGCTGTCGAGGTTGTGGGTTCAAATTCTGCACCTCCATTCAGTAGGCCCACTGCCCGCGCCGAACTCCGGTGCACTCCGCTGTCTGTTCCTTCCGAACTTTAACTTCTACCCTGAAAACTCCATATTTAACCTCAGAACCCTTATTCACTTGTTGTGATAACCGTTGACTACTCGATAACCGTTGACTACTCTCTCTTAGCACTTTGTGTTTGCTTGTAGCGGTATAGAAATAAACAACAACATGTGATCAGGTGATGTACTGGTAAAACACAGTCCTGAAATTAAGTCAAGTCCACACCAACTATGATGGGACTGAAAGATC
>Ga0157366_1000548_pt1 | contig 16412 bp, 17 predicted proteins | sample AttbisABBM1_FD_113149 | JGI IMG/M metagenome (GOLD analysis project Ga0157366, IMG submission 113149) | Fungus gardens microbial communities from leaf cutter ant in Botucatu, State of São Paulo, Brazil - Atta bisphaerica ABBM1 | ecosystem: Host-associated > Fungi > Mycelium > Unclassified ...
ATGATTAACTCAGCGTTCAATTTAGCCATGGGAATAATAATTTGTTTCCTCAATGGCCCCTTGGTAGTCATGTTAATTCTGGGCTTCTTTTGCCCCTTATTGCTGTTTGTGACTTTGATAATCCTCCCTACATCATCTGCAGATAATTCAGGGAACGTGTCTTTGATGTGAAGAACATCTTCAACTCTTGGAGAAATGTTGGCCTTTGAGGCCTGCATGTATGACTTCTTGACATTAGCTTGTACCAAAGTCTTCTTATTAACAACATTTTTGGGTTTGTTGACTAGAGATGAAGGCAGAGGAGGTACACCAGGAGAAGATGTAGTATTAGAAGGTGTGACTACCAATGATGGTGGCTTGGGAGTTATAGTTGTGTTCTTGAAAACTGATGATGACATATTGGTTTCACCAGTCTTCTGGGGGCCAAAGATATTCTTGAGGAATTTTTTGATAGTTATAGTATGTTTGCCTGATTTATGTTTACAGATGATTTTGGCCTATTTAGATAAAACAGACATTCAGATAAGGAGTCTGATTTGCTCAGCTATAATGTCAAATCCCTCAGAGGCTTTCTTTCCTTCTATAGGGTTGCACCACATAAACATTTCAATTCTGCTTATTGATAAAGCGATGTTGTGGATGTTTTCTGATCTGGATTCTTTAGTACCAAAAATAGACATGGCCAAGTGCAATCCACTCCATATTGCTGGGTGAATCAGCTGGAAGTTTCCATAGTCAAGAACTTTTGATATAGTATCCAGTTGTTTGGATATGTTATTGCTGTTAGAACTGCTTTGAGAAGGAGGTACCTGAGGTGAGGGCACATGTTCTCCTGCTGGAGAAATACAAGATGTAGGCATGGATGAAGAAGGAGCTGGAGTTTCTGAACTCCAGTCTATTGATGAGTCATCCTTTTCTCCAAGATTAGAGAAAGGGTCCACATATGGGGTGAATGACTATTTCTTGCTGTTTGTTTGTTTTGATTTCATGATTTACTTGCTCTAAGTATTAACTAGAAGTGGATAGAATAATGTAATGACAACTATTCCTATGAGTGCTAACCACACAAGATGGTGGTAGGAGGAAAGGTCATTGTGTGGTATTCTACTGAATATGTCCAAAAGAGAAAATAACCTAAAAGAAAATAAATAATTAGTTATGGCTAAGATAGATAGACCTCAGCTTTGAAACCCATTCTCTTAACTTCCTGCCCTTTAGATCTTCAGATTACCAAGCACTTCATTCTTCATATACATGTGTAGTATCAAAACATTGTTGAAATATCATTGAGTGGCCTTTCATAATATTCATCTAGAGACTTTATTTCAATTGAATCGTTGGCTCTCTCTTATAATCTATAACCCATGCTCTTCTAAATTCAATATGCCTAAACATAGGAATGGGGATACATTTTGACGTATCAGACTGACATCGGATCTTTCTCATCTTACTTGTGTTTTATGCATGTATGCTCTCTACCTAATAGAACACTGCCGAAACCCTGCATGTCTCTTGTGTAAGTCTTACTGAGTCTCGGCTTCTCCAGTGAGTCTCCGAGCCTTCAACCCATAACCTTCCTCCAACTGCTACTACAAAATGACACGTGGCGTGAACTACCGCATCATTGTGATATCATTGTGATCCACTGGTGCTCCGAGTGCGCCGGGTGAAATCCAACAGTCTCTAGTCCCTTGAACATGTCCCTGAGGCATTGTTGCTCTATGCACCAAGGCAGGTGTAATGTAATTGCCCAGTGTCAGAGAGTAGGTAGGAGCTAATAAGCCGACGGAGTACTTCTTTTGCACGTAATACCTCTCATTGTGTATCTATGATTCTTACGAAACTGAGTAGTCGATCGTGACACAAGATGTCGATTGTAGTCATCATCTGTCTACCTTCGTATGCCGTGAGTGCTGCAGATCTCACTAAGTCGATCTTGGACATGTGACCATCACTGGTGCTTCGGATGTCTCTATCGACGACCTCAAAAGTAGAATAATGGGTATTGTGTACACTATCAACGTTGACCGTTTAGATGTCAGCGTGCCCAAGAACAGAAATGATGGCGAAAGGAAAAATGTGAGAGCAAAGTGAAGGCGATGCAGAAATGCTGTAGAAATGTTACAGGGTATAATAAAAGGCCTATGCATCAGATGACTGTAATCGGTGATAGAAGAACTAGCAGATATTATCGGTGTAAAACCCGTTCTGAAGGATAAGAGGGCCAAGAATTTATGTTCGCAGAAGTATGTGTATAAGCAGTGATAGGATACTGGTTATGATAAAGAGGGTGCGACTTGTTATAAAGAGGAGTTAGCAGAGGTATATCACCTGTAAAAAATGAAATGCGAACAGGATGATTTTCGTCTTCAATCTTGATCGACTCGTAGCTGTGAGTTGAGGGGAAGGCAGACAGAGAGTGATTGGTCATTGACGGAGGTCGGTGGCTGGGCAAGTGATGATTCGACGACTGCATTTGGATCGGCTATTGGGAGGATGAGAATAAGACTAGGAATTATCATAGCCCCAGATTCAATTGTTATAGTGAAACCAGGGCCTGGAAGCAGAGAAAATGACTCGCCGAAAAAGGAGGGCTGGAGGTAGAGCTAGAACCTGAAGGTGTATTGGTACACATTGGTCCAAGCAGAGTAAGAGGTGGGCACGGGGAAGTACCGTTGTGATTCGTGACACTCGAAGGTAAGTTACCATAGTGCTGTGTGATAGGTTGAGGGATTATCAAAGGGGGTGGACGGAGAGAGTCCGTGAGCGGTGTATCATTGGGACTCTGGCAAAATACGGGCGGTGAGCTGATGGACGGGTATTGATAATTCGGTTTAGGACTCACCAGATACACACCGTCAACGTATTTTCTTCGTTTGTGATCGTTGCGATCACACAAACGAGTATCTTGACAATTCCCGTATAGATTTCTTCGTGTAGTAAGGTCTCCAGAGAGGCCTCTAACATTTGTTTCTGCTACTAAATTGCGCAAGTCATCATTCTCTTTCTGGAGGCGGATGATCTCCTGCTCAAGCTCGCGAATTTTGATGAGAGGTGGAGGTAGAGCAGAAATTTGCTCAGGGGTGCAGCCGACAGTTATCTGGAGCTTTGTGACGGTTTGTTCGAGCTGAATGGATCCATTCATGACGGGTTTTGATGAACATTGTGCTTTTAGCGTACCTGTTCGATATAAGCCTTTCGCTTCGCGCGATGACGAGCTTGGGCCTTTGCATTACGACTGCGCTCAGGGCGTTCAACACCATGTGCTGTATGATTGGGAACAGAAGACGACATCACGTAAAATGAGGGAAGGTGGACCAGGTAGGAAAGGTGGCAATGAGCACGGACATTTATACCAGAAATCAGCTTTCAGCGCCCGCTCAGCCTGGTGACTGGACTAAACGAGCGAACATTTTGAGCATTAACCCGAGTTGTTCGCTTTCCTCGATCAGGCGAATCTCATTCAGGTTGTAATTGACCCTGTCAAAGGCCTGTCTGTTCCCTTAGAATCCCAGAAGCGCCCTCCAACAGTGCGCAGTCCTCCAGATCTCTTAGATCTTTCCCTCCCTGACAGACTGAATCGGATGAATATATTTTCTGTCTACAAAACTATTTGTTGTTTCCACTGAGAGCGGCAAGTCGCGGCCTTGACACGCCCTGTCCATACAAACTTGCCGTGCCTGACAGCACACTTCCTTGATCGGCGATCAATGCAAGAATCCAGATTTCCTCTTGTGTGTCGATTAATATTAAGTTTCGTTTTTCCAACTCCGCGATAAATACCTTTCGGGAATGGAGAGGATCCAAATGGTCTAGCGGCGTCCTCCCTCCAAGGCCTCAAATAGCTCGGATCGTACCTACAGCATAACCTATAGCTTTCCCCTTCCTCGGCTCCATGGCAAAATTTGACCCAAGCAATCCTGCTTTCTGAAGTTCTGAAGTGCTTGCCATCGACCCTTCATTTATTTGGTAGCATCCCGACATATGGCCCGACATATGATCCAGCGACCCTCATTAGAATGCGGCAGTTATAAGGAGCCTCTGATGCCTGTTACATGTCATGGACTAACCCCGCACACACCCCAAGCAGTACACCACGACTCTGGATCTGCTATACTGTTTTTACTTTTCATTCCCACGAAGACTCATTCTGATAGAGAATCAGGTTGCAATGGTGATAGTCAATTCTAAACATGAAACGCGTTCGCCTGCCCTCAAAGTACCAGACAATTCAGATTAATCTACTAGTGGAATCAGGGTCAAAGGACCTCGTGTTTCCAGTGATCTGTCAACGGCTACGTATTTCAACGTTCAAACTGTACCGCCCGGCGCCACGGCACGCATTCAGTGCCTTGGTACTGGCCAAGTTCCTATGCCAAGCACACTCCTATCCGGACACAAAGGTTCAAGAAGGCATGAGATCTAGTGTCCTATGTTGAACTCCGAACTTGACGGACATGCCTTCCTAACCAATAGTCTTTTTTCCCCTGCCAAACAGGAAATCCAAGAACCACAGATGATCCAACTCGATGGTTCATCGCGAGCAGATTGCCACCCTTCATGAACACAGCCTGGCATGGATCGTGTGTTCATGAGACACAATGTGTGAAGGAGGAGCACGAATTATTTCTAGAGCGCGAATTGTAGTAGCAAACGAATCATAGGTTATTCAACAATGAAATAACGATTACGAAGGAGACATACTAGACAAGGTATAGAATGGAGTGTCTTCTCAAATGTAATTTCTCCGAGAAACTCGGTCCTCGTCATCCGTTCGACTCGACAGGTTTGATAGTGGGGAGTTTGCAAGCGAAGGGGATACCAGGGGTGGTTCTATGTCTGCACTGCGATGTGGTCGTGGTCGTGCCTTCCGAGAAGGTGAAGAAATGTGAAAGATTTCGGAAGTGACAAAATCGTCATCGTCAGATCCATCAACACCCTCGTTACCAGGCCCATCTAGCTCCTTACTTCTGTCAGAGTTCGATGGATCCGACAGCTCGAGGACCTTCCCTCTGTGCGTTGGTTTCTCAAGGGACGTGCTTATCTTACTTCGTCTCCTCTTTTTCGTACCGCGGGCTCTCATGCCTGGAGGCCGGACAGCTTGGGATGTTGCTGTGGCACCCGCCAAAGCGACCCTGTTGCGTAATTTCTTCTCCTTCTCCAAAAAGTCATCCATATCCCCATATTCTTCATCGCTGTCCTCAATGAACTGGGCGGATTTGTAATGTTCTTTCTCTCTTTTCTTTTTTTCCTTTCGCCTCTTCCCACGTTCATCGTCCTCGACTTCGGCGTCTTCCTGAGACTCTGGTGACGGTGCACGACGATGTCTCCGTCGCTTTTTGCTTAAGAAGGAAGTTGCTTTCTTTCCACCAAGGTCGAAAGGGGTTTCCAGGAATTCATTGACTACATTCAATATCCCTTGGAGTTCTGGAGGGAGGATAGCAGCAGGAATGTACCATTGCAACTCGTCTTCACCTATCAGAAAAGAACACGATCAGCTTTTGTTTTGATCAGAAATTAGACATTATCCTCGTACCTTCGTCCAGAACGGCAAACTTGCAAAGCCGGAACAACAACTTGAGCTGTGGATTCTTCGTTGCTGCATCAGCTTGTTCATCATCCAAGTAAGGGATCACTATAGTGGAGATCAATGAAGCACTGAAGTCCCGAGACTGGATTCAAGTGCACATACGATAGTCCTTAATTTTCGCGTGGGTTTCCGCTGATGGTCGATCCTTGCGTAACGTTGTGTCAACTGCGTCATCGAGTCTCTCGTCTTGTGACTGGTCACTTTCGCCTGTATCTTCTATGATCTTTCGTCGCTGATCTGTGGCCATAGTCAGAATCTAGGGATTGATATGAATTCCCATGCAAAACAAAAAATGGAACAGTAATATTTCAGTATACCTGCTTCGTCCAAATGACTAAACCGGTTCGAGCGGCCTCTACAAGAACAGCTATGACGATGCCTAGTTGGTCGCTCCATGAATATCCCTTCTTGACTCGAACTTCGGGTGGGAAACGTGTGTCTTCCACGAGAGCCTTGTTCTTTTCTGGTTCCCAGCTGGAGTATTGCTTCCAGACCCCCCGATTCTTGGGGAAAAATGCCTTTCGCAAGAAGTAGTTATTATAAACTCGTAAATACGCCACTAGCGTAGCTACGGATGAAAGAACCAGGGTTTCTCACCTCTACTACCAGGAAAGAATCTTCAGCAAGCGCCTTGAAGAACTTGCGGAGAATGAAATTAACCAAGTTGATGAGATCCTTATAGGGTTGGTCTCGAGGTAGAGTATCTTTTTCGGACAGGATAGTCTTAAAAAGGTCTAATGTTGACACCTACATGTGATGGGAGATACAGATGAGTGGAGATGAGGCGGGCAGGAAGTCGACCAACATTGAAGAACAATCCTTCTGCCTTCGCCTTGACAGCTTGTCTGTGGAGCAGGCTAACAACTCGGCGCATATCATCAGCAGAGCCAAATTCTTTGTATCGGGTGAGATAAGTCAGGAGAGTATGATTAATTTCAGCGTTCGCGAATTTCTGTAACATCATTAGCATCATCACCCCCAAATTAGACGTGATGCACACCATTTCAAATGAGTCAAAGGTAAAGATGGTTTCTTGAATGATGTCTTCGTACCTCTCGACCGGCTCTTCTTCCTCAGCATCTGGAATACCTTCCTCCTCGGTAACACCTTAAACTTGTAGTAGGACCGCTATAATCCAAACGATGATACACACCTTTCGCCTTCGTTCGCCTTCGGGCGGTTTTCTTACGCACATAGATTCCGTCCCCCTTGTCTTTTGTCCACCTCTCCAGCAGATGCATCAGGATGTAAGATAAATGCACGCTCGTATTCAGATAAGCAAGACTCTGTGATTTCTCTCTGTAGGCGCGCAGGCTGTCGAGCGCAATATCGAGAATGTCACCATTGTAGATGATCTGCTGTTGAAGAAGGTCCGCGGATTCTGCCAAGATAGGATCGGCGATATCTGACTTTGACATGTTGTCAATGAGGAGTAAGAGTTGAGTTAGACATTCGATGCCTGCTTGTAGCTCCGTCCACAATTTGGGCTACCAAGAAAGAAAGTGTAAACTTGGGTTTAGGGAAATAGGAGATAATGACCTTCTCATCGACAGCCTCGCGCATACGCTTGAGCACCCAGACTATCCAGTCTCGTTCGATAACCTTGGCAATCAGACCGAAGGGCCAATTTTCACTTTCTTTTGAATTGTTCTCGTCGGATTGGGATGGCTGGTCTTGAGCACGCAACGTCAGGAAGTACCCTAAAAAGAATTTAGTCACGAATAGTAGACGTAGTTTATCCTTCTCCGTAACTCTCGCTCGTTCTAATCGAATGTCTTTCAATAAAGTAGAGACAAATGCTAAATCAGGTTCCCAGCATTCAGCCACTAAAAAGTCACCATCGAATAGTCGAGTGATGCTTACAATTGAAACAAGCTTTGAGAAATTCATTCGCCAAGTTCTGTAGTATCTTTCGGGCATCCACGGAGAGGTTGTCTTCCCGGGAGAGTACGTCCACCGTATTGCCCTTGCGCGGCCTCTGGCGTTTCTTGATGTCCAAGATTTCGACGGCTTCTTTATTCAAAGCTTGCTGCCGATGAAGCACCGATGAGTGAGGTTGGGGATCACCTGGATTGCCCTTCTTGGTAGAGTTGAGAGTTACGGAGATCGTAGTACCGAAACGAGAGTGACGAGTGGAAGGGTTGGAAAAGGCTTCGCGTCGTAAGCGAGTTTCGGTATCCAGCAGACGTTTCAATTTCTCCTTCGAACGCTGGATGTACAATATCAGTAACTATCCTGTGTCGTAAGTCAAAAAAGACGCACGTTCTCTTGTTTTGCTGCCAACGATACGGGGTCGATGCCCCTATATAGGAGATAGAGAATTTCAAGGGCAATGGTATTCCATCCTGTCAGCCAAGGATCATCTTCGGAGTTCGCAGCAATGGTGACGATGAATTCGATGAAGTTAGCTTCAGAGAGCTCCCTAATAAGGCGGGATTGAAGGGAGGTGAATTCGAGTTGGTTGGCGCTCAAATTAGCACTTTGTCGGAGATCTTTAACAAAGGCAAGGTTTCGTATGAGATATAGCACAATGCTAACTAGCTGAAAGTCTCTGTCCGTTCGCTGGGATGGTGCTTTCGAAAGCGGTGGAATCACGATGGCGAATAACGCATTCATGACGTCTTTGGTTACGAGGGAAGCTTTGTAACGTAGATGACTTTCAAGAAGATGGGTGAAGTCGGCATTTTTGTCTTCCTCTTCATCAAGTTCCTTCAGCTCCTCTGCTAGATCGATGGGCCAGGTCATCGCGGTCATTAAATCGACACACGCGATCGCACGTTTGTCATCGCCGCTGATCGTAGTGGCAACAAGGAGGATCGGGATGAGATCATTCTGCAGCAAGCGACGCTCCCAAAATATGCGGGCTATGGTGCGATCATCATCCATGTCGTCGCGTCGCCAGAGCTTTTTCAGGTCCTTCAAGCATGCTCCAGCCTGCTCTCCCATGCGGTATTCGCCCTCCTCTACACCGCCGAGTGCGTCAATGATACGCGTGATAACTGGTTCTAAAATGACACGGGAGTCATAGAAATCAGCATTTTCTTCCTGCTGGTGGTGTTCTTCATCTCTAAGGTTTGTAAGATCAATGACTTGTGAGGTCGCCATGGTTCATGTTAATGGGCTCAACGCGTCCGCGATATGTCACGCAGTGACGTGATATCACAAGAATAATCTAGAGCGTGGGAACCTTCCCTTCCAATGATTTGCACTTGAAGCACGCCTATCCAATGCTATCACGATATCCATGGACCAGAAACGTGCCCAAACGTGCGTTTTTGCTGGTCTCAATGCCCTCAGCTTATATGATCATGAATTAGGCTCGAAGCGCTTGAAGTCTTTATCCAGAACCAGAAAGCCCTGCTAGATACGACCAACTCAGACATTGAACGCCTGCGAGAAGCGAGAGCAGCGGCTCTTGCTGATCCACAAGCTTTTTTGGATCACTTAAATGTCAATGTATGTTCATAAATTATTGCGAGGGTCTCTATTCGCTTACGTTGCATTTCAGCTTGATGCCCCTGCTTTCCGCCTCAGCGCTTTGCCGGACTGGCAACTGGTAGTACCGAAGGGTATTGATTGGTCCGTGTTCGAAGGACACGGTGAATAACTTTGTTTCCCCCCTTGGGTTGTTCAACATTTTTGATCCACTCTCTCCTAGATCCCGCACCGCTTCAGAAATTCGTACTAGACGCACAGCAGTTACACGTCTCGAGAAATGAACCGCAAGCCATTCAGAAATCACCACTTTCTGATCTCCAAAAACTTGTCAAAACAGCAAGACGTTCAATCATAAATCCTGTTTTGGCTGCGTTCGCACACATGTCAGATGTCGAGGATGAGAGCGAGTCGGAAATAGATGAGGAAGAGGCACACAGGCGACGGGAACGAGAAAAGATACGGTTGTTAAAGCAAAGGAAAATCCGGACTTGTGGGCTCAAACTTCCCGGGCTCAGAAGCTCCAATGCTGTATTTATACGACATGACGTTGAGGATGAGAGTGTGGATGTCGATATTTCTTTGGACCAAGACCCCTCAATTGATCACACACCTATTATCACACCGCAGTCCTTAGAAACACTATCAAAATCTTCCCGAACCCGGAAGCCAACAATTAAAAAGCAGAATGCAATTACGGACCCCTTACTGCATTCTTGGCCTCTGAAGAAAGCCCGAAAAGATGATCCACCGCCCCCAAGTTATCAACAGCTGGAACAGGAACCGATGACAGGACCTTCTCCAAAGCATACGAAGGTGTCCGGGAAACCGAAACCGGAGACATACAAACAGGCGTGGTCGGTTTCCGAGCAGCATCTACTTGAACAATTGTTGGAACAGATTCCGGAGGGTGAGAAGTATCGGTAAGTTTTGGACATCGATATTCAGTGGACTGACAGTTACTTGACGTGCTACATAGTTGGCAGAAAATTTCTCGCGCTATGAACGGAAGGAGGACACCTAGACAGGTAGCAAGTCGAGTACAAAAGTATTTTGAGAAGCTGAAGAAATATGGAATAGAGCGGTCATAATGCTATAGGACCCGACATATATGTTTCTGCGCTGTCGTTGCCAATTTAATCGATGGAACATCAATAGAACGTGTGTTAAATTTCCCTTTTCGGTCAGTTAAGTACTGTAGATCACCCGAACACGATTTGTTTTTCAATTATCCACTTTTCGCTGTCCACCCTGTCATCTTGTACCGTAACCATGTCCCAAAAATTTGACCCTAATACTGCCCAAAATGCCATTGAAGTAAGCTCTAAATGCGTCTTCCGTGGGACAATATTCTCACACACCCAACATTCAGATTGAGAAACAGTGAGCCCTGGCCATCATTTGCGGAGGTTTGAATCGTGAAGTAAATCAATGTTCCGTTTAGATTTGCTGTAAAGGCCGTCGAACATGCCCAGGTATGTGTATACTTCCTTGTCTACAATAGACGCTGAAAATCATCTTTGGGAAAGACCTACTGGAATTTGATAGAGAAAGTGCATCCACGTCAGCTAAAGCTCACCAAGTACGTTCGCTTAAATTGAACGTTGCGGCTTCACCTCATGATCATGACATCTGATGTCTATCTAGTATCGATGATGAAATATTTGAGCATACCATGAAAGCCTTTCCTGAGTTTGCGGAGGAATCATATGAGAAACTTACAAAACTCGACGAGGATTGGATGAAAAGTAAGGAAGGTAAAAAGCGCTGGAGAGAATTCATTACTTCGTAAGAGTCTCCTTGCAAGGCCCTTTCTTGCTCACTCAAGTGTTTTTATCTACTTCCGTCATTCTATCTTCTCATGTAGCTATGAGAAGAAGATCAAGGACTATAACTTTGGGTCGCTGATCAGATCAGATGCAAGAGGTGAATATGGAGAGAATAATACGATCTTCGGTATGTTTTCCTTCCATTTTTGTTGTCATCTTACCCCCCAACTCTCTCCCCCCGCGTCTTCGCCTACCTCACCGTTGATCATGAGCCTTTACTAAATTGGTTCTAGTCACACGAACGCAGGTATGTCAACCAGAGTAAAAAAGCCGAACAACTAAATCATATGTCATTATCCTCTCCGTCGGATCACCCCGACATCTAAGTTTCTTGCCGTTGAAGTACGTCTCCGTAACTCTGCTCTTTCACAGAGTTAATTTTCTGATCATAAATCCTACTTTCCCCCCCCCCAGATCTCGAGAAATCGTCTTGGCTTGAATGACAAAGCGCATGAATTTGCCAAGGCCGAAGGAGAGAAGGACCGACAAAAAGCTCAAAAGGAGAAAGAGAGTGTTGACAAGGAGAAACAGCGCAGATGATAAATCTGGTACGAGTTGAGTCTACTATTATGTACGTTTTGGATTGCAAATATCTGAAGGAAATATATACACATTAAAATGAAATATCATTAAACAACATATCATATAAGAATACTCTATCAAGGTAAGGCTTTGGTTTCGTTTCTGCTTGATCATGAATGCTTATGGTTCATATTTGTCTGTTGTTCGGAGGGTCAGTGCACCAAGAAGAGGGGCATCATGTATGATGCATCAGTAGTCGAGGGCAACTCGGTTATCGATCTGAGCCACGTTCACAGAAAGCCCTGCACCTGTCTTCTTAGAGCCTAACCAAATCAGGAGAGCTGCAATCCCGGCTAGAACAAAGAACCTTTTGAGCGGACAGGAACAGAAGAGAAGATCAAATAGGAAGATGAGCCGCTTACAAAAGGTGCCGGTCAAGAAAGCGAGAGCGGTTGCGAAAGACGAAGTAGCGCACCAGAGTGTTTTTGATCTGCACTCGTAAATGGCTTGTGTTGCCAACATGATACCGATGCCTGACCAAAACAAGCGATCAGAATAATTTGTTGATGTGTATACAAAGGATCTTACCGAACCATACTAGGCTAAGAACGGAGAAAGATGTGAAGTGAGCGAGGGATCGTGTCAACGGCTGAGTGGAAAGTGGTCTATTGTTGTACCGAAATCTAATTTTATTGATCGAAAAATTGAAAGAACTGAACAATAGGGATACTGACAATAAGCCAATCCATGACCAGGTAGCCATTGCGGCCGCTCCTGCGATTTTTCCAAATATATCTGACAGGGAAAAATGCATTAGCGGAGATGTACTAGCGAAGCTTTGGGGAAGCGAGGACTGGACGAACAGAGCAATGGCGATTTTCCGTTGATGAAACTTGCCAAAAAGCCGAAGAATGTTTGTAGCACTGCTGTGAAAAGAGCGAGGCCTGAGAAAATTAGAATGGAACGGCATTGATTTGCAGGCTGCGCACTGTAGAATGGGATCCGAGAGAACATGGCCAAGGTCGAGCAACAGGAGTTGTGTAGCAATAATATTGCCCTGTTCAGGGTCAGACGAGACGGTGAGTTGAAGAGAGTCGTTCGACCTAAGAACCTGTCGCCAGTACACGGGACGGGTAACCAGCTTGTCACAGATCCAGGCCCTACTGCAAGTCGCAGCTCACCGCCGTCAATAAAATGCCAAAATGCCAAAAAGGAGCACTACCAAGGCCGCTGCCCAATTGCTGACAGGGATCTTGAGGGCGACATCTATACCTATAAGCAGCGCACTTTTGAATGCAATCTAGATGAAGAGGAACTCCAGTTTTTCTACGTCTATCGATAGTATCAACTAGCGTGTATACATTGGGGTTATCAATATTGACGTTGGAATGGCCTAGGTGATAAGACAGAAGGCCCACTCAGATTACAGGCCCAAGGTGATATAACGACAAGTACTTTCCAATGACCGTGAGAATATATTCCTTTTGCACTACCCTCAAGGCATCTATCGCCAGTCCAAATTCCTGGCCTGCCCTGCTCACCGTCGTCCACAATGTCGACGCCTCCAGCACACAGATCTGTACATTCCATGGGCTCAAACAATTTGCAGGCGCCATCTTCTCCTGGAGGTACCCGACCCCGACGCATGACTTCACCTTCACAAACTTCGCTTAGTATCGTGCGTTGATCTCGTTGTCAGGCCCTATTATTTCTGATCTGGGCCCCTGGGATTGATGCAACAGCCCGAAGGCGGCCGCCCACAACAATTTTCTCGGCCACCGTCACCTTTGCGGAATGGTTTTGTCCCGGATACAAGCACCGGTATTGATCCGCACGACGTCGAATCTGAGCTTCACTCGGGCAACGGTAACCACGAGCACGTACACGCATCCCGGGATGACCGTTCCCCTTCACCATCTGGTTCTTCTGTCTCCCAGATTGCAGCGAGCTTTGCGCAACGCGTTGGATCCTTAGTTGAAGGGATCAACAAGCCCCGATCAGGACTTCCCACAGATGAAGAACTCGAAGCCGAGGCTCAACGTGAATGCGATCGTAGCCGTCGTGAGGCCGAACTCATTCTCACAAGGGAAGCTGAGCGGAGGTGCTTCTCTGAAGAGCGCGCGTTGGCCATGATGGACGATACCAAATCACTACCACCACCTCCTTCTCGACCTTCTGGAGATATGTCTAATTCTTCGTCTCCAGCGTCTTCGCAAAAGGAGAAGGATAGTTTGAGTTGGTGGACTGCTGCAAAGCAGCGGCTCACTCCGACAAAGGAGAAAGAATCTCTAACACCCGCTCAACAGGTTATACAAGATGCCAAGGCAAGGGAGAAGGAGCAAAAGAAGAATGCTAAAGCCAAGGAAAAGGCCCTGGGAGAATGGCCTACTAACTCACAGGCAAAGTTTAGCGACCCTTCACTCCATAATCTCAATATTCCTTCTTCACCTCAGCGAAAACCTGTTCTTAGCTCTCCAGTTTCTCCTACTCCCTCTCGACCAAATCTGTCAAATATGGCGCCAAACTTGACACCTTCGCCTATGCGTTCCGTCGACAATCTCTCTGTTTCGCCTTCACGTGAAGCTCCTCCATTGTACACAACATTCAACGAACAAGGAACACTGGATGTTCCTGGAACGGTCCTGATTATCGCCAAACGTTTCGAGAAACTTGAAAAATGGACCGTTGGTCACGTCCGCGCACTAGAAGAGCGTATGAACGATGTCGAGCGTTGGCTCGTCGACAAAGAGGGGGACCGTGAACAGAAAGAGAAATTTCCTACGTCTCCAACCACTGTCAATCCCAATATGAACGATATTCGTGATGAAATCTCAGAACTCCAAGGGCGTGTAGGCGAACTCGGTCGCGAGATGGCAAAGTTAGCTACTGCGCCAAGTAACCCACCCTCAGGCCCTTCGAGGCATTCGTCTGCCATTGATTCTTCACATCCTATTAATCCGATGGTCGCTACTGCTTATCACCACACCTCATCTACCTCTGTGGCAACATCATTGCCAGTGCACTCACGTTTAAGTTCTACCACTGCTAGAGATTCCACCAGTCCACCTATGGCCACTAATATTGCTGTTACTGCTGGAGGGGCCTCGACAAGGAGTTCTGGGACGAAATTGCCTTATCCTACCGGCGATTATACAAGTCCGAACGATTCATTCTCACCACCTAGTTCACCTCCTACCTCTGGCAATTCAAAAGCCAGAGGGATGTCTTTCTCAGGCCTACCTTCCTCTTCTACATCATCTAGCATTGCCTCAGCTGCAAATCCAATTCAACATAGTGTATCGCCCACTTCCTCTAGCCCAAATTTCAATCTTGGCTTGAACCATGGTTCACCGAGAACCTCTTCTACGAGTTTATCTACCAAGGGAGGAACTAGTCCCAACAATCTCAATGCACCATCACCTTCATCTTCGAAGAGTCAGCAACAGCAGAAGAGACAGTCGAGTGTTAGTCCGACACCGAGGAAAAGGTATACAGTTGCGCTTGGAGAACCTATAAGATCACAGTCACCTCCTATGCATGATCATGATGTTGATGCAACACCACTGCATAATAAGAGGGGGGTTCAACCAATTGGAAAGGGTCAGACATTAATTGGGACTGCTATGTTCTCTAGTAGTTCGTCTGCTGGTGTCGGTGGTGGAAGTAGAGATGGACGTAATGGATTACTTGGTTCTGCATTTGAGGATATGGAAGATCCACCCCAGGATGAAACAACTGGAAAAAGTGCTGCTTCACACTTTGTTAATCCTGGCACTAGCTCCTTGCAGAATATCAACAATAACAGTTCTAATACCAATGACAATTCGGATCCATTCTTCTTTCCAGCAACAAACAAACCCCTACTGCAATCTCAGCTTCCTCAAACGTTCCCGATGACGATGACAAACACGAATCCTCGACCATCACGCTCTCGTCCTCGTCCACAATCAACATATACATTTGGTTCTTCCTCAACTTTGATGTCTTCTTTGTCCTCTTTTGAGCATCATTCGAATCATCATACTCTCAATCCACCTCCTCAAGCCTCAATCCAGCCACTCAAACCTCGTATCAGATCTAAGTCTACAGACCAACGATTTGGGTCTTTGGATAGTCTGAACAGTAGTACATCGGTTTCCAGTGCTTCAAGTACCAGTTCCTTTGGTGGAGGAAGTAATAATGGGAGTGCCACTGTAAGCGGGAAATTTGTTGATCCATTGTTGCTGAGAAAGGAAAATGCGGAAAAAGCGAGGGAGAAAGAACAGAAAGGATCAGGTACAGGAGTGAGAGGGAGGGGAAAGGTTGCTGTTGGGCAGTTGGTTGCGTTTTTTGATGAGAAGAAAGGAAAGGGTGAATGATCATTTATGCGGGTCTGAGAATAGATAAGTAGGGCAATGTTCGACGGAGGCTCTGGAGCAAGATTCAGGAGATAATGGGTGTTGAGCGGGTTTGTGTAGAGCATAGATTTGATTTTGGGTGATCTTTTCCCTGATCTTCTTAGTTGATGTACGCTTTTATCTTCATCATGCTGCACTGTAGTGTTTAATATCAACTTTCGCTCCAATCAACTTCTTCTCTTGTGCGCTTAAATCTGTTCCCGAATGGAACAGTGCCGTGATGTTCTGTTGATGTTCTGTTATTCTTTTTTGCTTTCTATTACCCCCAAGTGTAGCCGTCAAATTATTGAACCAGCACTGGTGTGCTTTTTCACCCGTTATCTCCTTTATCTCGTTGTTATCTACCTCTATAAATTGTAGTCTCCATATTTTTTATTCACAAAGAGACGACCTAATGCTTTCTTATCAAGAGAATCATTCAGGTGATGACATGGAGAGTCCCACTTTGAATCCGCAGTTGCGTGGCAATCTCGACATCTGGCTAGAAGTTCTCAAGTACTTCGAAATAAAACCACACCACGACTCAGAGCTTGATATTGGGACAAAAAACAGAAGACCTTACTCTCGATTGCTTTGTTAAGTCCTGTCCTGGAGGATTTAACTTTGCGTTCATTGTGGAGGCACATGACAACGCTAGAG
>Ga0157366_1000549_pt1 | contig 16373 bp, 17 predicted proteins | sample AttbisABBM1_FD_113149 | JGI IMG/M metagenome (GOLD analysis project Ga0157366, IMG submission 113149) | Fungus gardens microbial communities from leaf cutter ant in Botucatu, State of São Paulo, Brazil - Atta bisphaerica ABBM1 | ecosystem: Host-associated > Fungi > Mycelium > Unclassified ...
ATTGTTAGACAATGGTACAATGAAGATGATAATAAGTTCAAAGTTTACAAGAAAGTAGAGGTTTAAATTAAATAAAATCGAAAAACTTGTTTATATGAGGAATATATATAGTTCTTTCAATAAAGAGAGGCTAATTGAGTATATGATAGAAGTTGATATTTATTATTAGAAATATAGGAAGAGAATGAAGATAGATATGATTGGTAGACAGAAATAGAGTGTAATTTCAAGAATGCTATAGCTAGGATGTTATAATTTTGAAATTGATTAGAGAACAGAAGAAGTAAAGATAACAAGATATCTAGATGAATGTGGAAAACAGTAGAGGCTGAAGCAAGAAAAACTAGAGTAGTAGAAGCTAAAGAAAGAAGAGAAGAAAGAAAAAGAAAAGAAGAAGAAAAAACCAAAAAAGAAGAGGATAATAAAAGTGAAGAAAGTAGTAGAAAAACAGAAAATCTAGAATAAAAAGAGAGAAGTAGCAAAGTTGAAAGAAAAGACCAAGAAATTAGTTTCTTAAAGATTTACAAGTAGATTCATATCTTGAGAAAAAAAGTAACTAAGAGAATACTGACAAAAAAGATATGAGACTATGTGATAAATGTAAAAAAAGTGTTTGTGCCAAAGAATAAAAAGGTATATTCATTGTTAAGGGGAAAGAAAGGAAAGGTGCATGAGTTTATTAAAGAAAAATTGAAAAAAGAATATATTAGACCTTCAAAGTCACCTCAAATAGCATTAGTATTTTTTGTAGAAAAGAAGGATAGTAAGAAAAGAATAGTTCAGAGCTATAGATATTTAAACAAATGGACTGTAAAGAATAATTATCCTTTGTTTTTGATTTAAGATATCATATTGGTATAAAAAATATTTATTGAGTTAGATTTATATTAAGATTATAATAATATACAGATAAAGGAGAGAGATAAGTGGAAGACAGTGTTTATGACTCCAGAAGAGTTGTTTGAACCTACAGTAATGTTCTTTGGACTTACTAACTCTCCAGAAATGATGATGGATGAGATCCAATGGGATTCAATTAATACTAGAAAAGTGGCAAGTTTCAACTTATTAATGATATTATAGTAGGAACAGAAGAAGAAGAATATAACAGAGTAGCAGAGAAAATAGTAAAAAGATTGGTGGAAAATAATTTATATATAAAATCTCAAAAGTATAAGTAGAAAATTAAGAAGGTGAAATTCTTAGGAGTAGTAATAGGACTAGATAGAATCAAGATAGTGAAAGTGAAAGTGAAAGTGAAAGTGATGTTATATTGGCCAATTTTTAAAGAGGTTAAGAGTATATAGAAGTTTTTAGAACTAGTCAATTATTACCTATTAAAAATTTGTGTTTATAGCTAGATTATTACATGACTTACTAAAAAAGAATCAGAAATAGGACTAAATAGAGAAGCAGAAAAAGATATTCAGAGAGTTAAAGAAGAGATTTACAAAAGAACTAGTATTAATAGTACTAGACTTAAATAAAAAATAGAGATAGAAGTTGATGCATCAGATTATGTAATAGAAGGAGTGTTATCTATGGAATATGATAATAGATGATGGAGGCTGATAGCCTATAAATCCTAGCCTACTCTAAAGATCATATATATTACATTATTATTCTAAAATCTTCTATATTCTTCTGTGACACATGATTGCATGATCATAACTTGTGAAAAATGAGTGACATTGTACTAAACTCTAACATTAAGAATAAATAAAAGAAAAATAAATTGAAGTCTATTTTTTATAACTCTGATATAGCCAGTCCAACATTAAGACTCTTTGAACTCACTTGTAGATCTTTATAGAGACATCTAGTTTAATATTAGTTTTTACTAACCATCAAAGAATGATTGTGTTCCAAATCTCTAGCAATCAAAATCCTGTTTGCCAGATTATTGAGCTTAATTCTCTCTACATAAGACTTTATAGAAATAATTTCAATGTCCTCTTTCCTTATAGATTGATGATTTACTAAATTTCTTACTCAATCTATGCAAACTATCCTTAAATGTGATGATGTAATCACCTGTGCCAATATAATGATTACAATAAAGAACTTTGCAGTTTCAAGTAAAATTAATTATGTATATATAGCTTTAAGTCAAAGTAAATTCATTTTGCCTGACTTGTCTATTACTGTGAATCTCTTTCAATATAAAAATACACTATGTTTCTTGTGTAAGGATAAAAAAGCATCTCATAACAGCTTTTATAAAGATGAATAATCCTCAGATTCTAGTATCTCTGCTTATTTCATCTTGTTTGAGTCTAATTTTATTAACATAACTCTAGATAATTATGGTCAAGTTAAGATTGAAAACTCAAAAGTACTATTATTTATAGTTACTTCTGACACTATTCTAACTGAACATAAAATCTTCATCCTGAGAAAGAACTAAAGTTGTTATGTTAAAATAATAGCTAGTATATTGTATCCTTGGTATCTGAGTTGAAAGTAGAAGACAATGAAAGTGGTTCTACTTTCTACAGTAAGTCTAGTGATTCTGTTCTATTGGCTACTCCTAACTTTTAGGGCAATATTTAGATTATGAAAACTTGCATAATATTCTCATCCTATGAGTATGTTCTTGATAATGTTGAAAATATAAAGAAGATTCATTTCCCAACACAGAAATATGTCTGCTATAGTTGTACTCTTCAAAAGATATACTAAAATATTTTTCCTGAGAATTCTGTTTACTCTCATGAGCTTCTAAAATTGATTCACTCAAATCTTCTTGAGCTCACTATCTTGTCTTATTCAATATACAAGTAGATGATTATATTTCTTAATAACTATTTTTTCTATTATAATATTGCTTTCTTATGAAAAAAGTCTAAAGCTGCAGAAACAATCAAGTCAATTTTCCAAATGTGATCAAATATAATTTTCTATTCTATAAAGAGATTGCACACTGATAATAGAGAAGAATATGTAATATTAAAGCTACAATTCTTTCTAAGAGAGTAAGGAATTATTTATAAGACCAATACTTCATATCTATACCAACAAAATAGTCATACTGAACAATTGAACCACACATTGCTTAAAAAAACATAGTTAATACAACTTAAAACATATCTACCAAATTTCTGATAGAAGCTTGCTATTATAGCTGTGTTACAGTCCAAACTCTAAGCCATGTATATCACTAATAGAAATATTTTAGCATCAAAATCCTGTGATTATTTGTCTTTATTTGTATCAAAACTCTACTGATATTTTAGTCTTTTGTAATAGACTTATTTTTATCAAAAACCTCATGGTTATTTTGCTTTATTTGTATCAAACTCCATAATTATTTGTACTTATTTTCATTGTCTATTTATATCTTCTCATACTTCACAAATACTTAGTCTCTTATGTAGAGTTTTCTTCTATTCAATTTGAACTTCTTTCAGTATTTCACTATTGTAATATTTACTTGGAGCTCTGTTTAATTACTTCTTTAGTTTATTTCATATATTTAAGACTAGTAGTTATTTTATAATAGCTAGTTTGATAATTGACTAAATTTGATACTAAACTCCAGTATTAATAGCAACATACTTTCTCTTCTTATAACTTTTAATTCCACTTTCTAAGATCTTTTTCTGAAATTGTAACTTCATGGCTAGTAAGAGGTATAGTACATAAATTGAGGCCAAGGTTATTATAGAAAGTCTGAATTCCCATGAGCTTTAATAAGCTTCTATACTTGTCAAACTCTATAAATTTTCTTTGAACTTTTGCTCCTCTTAAGAGTGAACTATACTTAACAAGCTACAACTCATATATATAATTGCATATCTATTAGGCATCTCAAATAGAAAACACCTTCAGGAGATCTACTTAGGTAATGAACCCAAATTATTGTATCTTTGTATATCAGATATGAAAATAATAGCTATTGCTTTATATGCCATATACAAAGAAATATTATTCTCCACTCCACACATATCATCTTTAACAAAAAATTCTTTTCTAAATACACTGATTTTTATACTAAAAAGCATAAATGTATTCTATACACACTCATTTCTTCTATTTAAAAAAACTCTCCTCCTTGTTTTCTCTTTCTTTCTTGTAAGTCTCTATCTTTCTTATCTCCTCTAGTACCTAAAAAGCTCATAGTAAAGGTTGATGAGGTTGATGATATTGACTCTAATATTGAAATGTGACCTCTCAGCCTTCAATAATCTTCACAACCTACTCTACAGATACTATAAGAAGGTCCTGAATTAAGAAGATTTAGACATTAAACTCAGATACTCTTTAGAAAAAGAAATATTTATGAGAATGGAAATATACTACCAATATCCTATAAAGTTCTTTATAACAACCAAGAGAGAGGTTTCTCAGCCTTAATATAACATGTGATAAGCATGAAAATACTTACCAAGAATTATGAAAAATATATTAGAATGTACAAAAATTCTCTAATAATCTGCTATTTAGAATGATAAGGATAAATAGAGTTAATTATCTATATAACTCATATAATAACATTTTTAAAATAAATATGATTCTATATAATATTTAGTGAGAAGACCAACATTTAATTATTGTTAATGACAATAGGAGTAGAATGAACACTTTATCTCTTGCAAATGAATTAGCTGAGCTAGCTATCATTAGCTACTTTGCACATCTTACAAAAAAAGAAGAAGTAAATCAAATTCACTTTCTCTTAATATAATATATAGTAGAGTCTCACTTAATTCCCAAAAACCTTGGAAATATCACTAAATTGCTAGTTAACATTCAAAAGAAGTAGCTTGAGTTCTATCTTAAAGAGCTGAAATTACTCAAAGAAAGAAATATCTATGAAGTTGTAAATCTTCCTAAAAAATAGAAAGCAATCAATGTTATAACTTAAACTCAAGTGATAGAATCTAAGAAAAACCTTATATTGGTTAATATAAGAGAACTCAGTAGAGTTCCTAATACAGATGAGTCTACCCTAGATATTTCTAGTATATGGTCTGTACATACTTTATATCTAGCTTATTCTAAATGTTATAAGTCATATATTTAAGAATAATCTTACTATAAGATATATAACATCATCTTTCTCTTGTATTACATGTTATCATGACTGTGACTGTGACATGTGTGACAAAATTTTGACAGTTGTGATAGCCATGCATGATATCATATTGTTCTCTTTTTACTAAGTTTTAAATAAGAAAAAAATAAAGAAAGAAAGAAAAATCAAAAAAAAAAGTAAAACTTAAGAAATTACTGAGTATTCAACATTAAGTTTAATAACCATTATAGATCTCAACTTATTATAAAAGGATTTTCTTAGGTTAAAGAAATTGACTTTGATAGATTATTCTCTTCAGTTGTCTACTATGAGATAGCACATATATTTCTGGCTGTTGATCTATATAAAGCAGTCTGAAAGTTTCAGGCTACCTAGCAAAAAAAAGAAAGTCTAGTGATTCTACAAAGCATTATATAGCCTTAAGCAAGATAGTTTATTTTGGTATTAAACTATGACTAAGTCAATGTTCTCTTAGCTCGAGAATTTAAATGATATAAATCTAATACTAGTGTATACTACTTTATTAATAAAAAGACTAGAAAGTTTGTTATAACAATCTTTTATATTGATAATATCTATTTTATAGGTTTAAAAAATTTCCTACTTCTTTTAGAGTTGAAGTAAAAATTCATAATAAAATAGGAATGTTATAATCTTAGAGAAACCAAAAATTTTCTTAAAATGTATATAAATCATAATCATAAGGATCAGAAGATCTTTATAGACCAATCTGAGTACTTAGACAAAGTTTTAGTGTACTTTAATATAATAACTAATCTAACAAGTACTCTACTACTATTGGACTATATGTTTAAACCTAATGATAAGATTCTAATATTGAATTTGCTGTAGTCAATCTTGCTTAGTAGATATCAAATCCTTCAAATGAATATTAAGCTAAATTGCATCTTTGTAAATACTTGCTTAACACCTATAAGTATCAAATAGTCTATAACTATTATATGCCAAGTCCACCTGACCAGAGTATACATTACCATGGTAATACTGCTTAATCAACATCTAATCTACAAGCTTGTCTTTCATAGCAGCTACTTTTCTTGCAACATGCTCTCACAGTAGTGATACAACAATCTAGAGATTCTGTCTTTCATAGTAGAGTTATACTCCTATCAGTATCTCAACACTGAAATCTCTGCTTAGGGTGATAGGGGCTACACTACTGAAACCCTGAGCATTTCCTATACTATCTCCTTATATATAAGACAAGTAGTTTCACTGTAATTCTCTAGTCTAATAATCAATGAAGATAATTCTTATTGAACTCAATCTCTATGTAAGAATACAAAATGATAGACTTTATTTTATTTTATTTTATATTTTCACTTTCATTTTCTTTTTAATTATTTTACATTTTTCTATTTTTAGAACTCTAGGGTTAGGGTTGGAAGTAATTGGTCACACTGTCATATCAGTCACATCTGACAGTGTAGTTACAACATTGATCATGGGACTTGAGAAAAGGAAGTAGAAGGTTCTGAAATAAAATGACATTATACAACATGGACACCATATATTGGCCTCATACTTTATACATGGTCATTTAGGATAGGATGCACAGTAAATAGCACAGACCATCTGTACAAGTATATAAGGTAGACTATTTTGTAAAAGAGCTCTCCATCGAGTTCTCTTGTGTTCACTCTAATACAAGAGTTTGTTCTTTTATTCAACTCTAAGGATTTAAGATCATAACAAATAGGGAGAGAGATTCTGGAAATGTTCACTTATTTTCTAGGTTTCATTATTTTTTAGGTTTCATTGAGTCTTAATTCTTGTCCAATTTATTTTTTAGAGCCTTAACTTTGAACTATGAGACAACACATTGTCTAAAAGAGTTACTATTCTTATTAGCATTCTGTCATATGCAAGTCCACCCATCCAGAAATTACATCACTATGAAGTAATCATACAAGCCCGCCTTCCATGGCAGCCACCTTTCTCACAACATGTCTTATGGCGGTGCTGCACTCATCTGAGTATTCTGTCTTCCATGGCAGAGATACTCCTATTCAACTCGGTCTTCCATAACAGAGTTACTCCTGTTAGTGTCTCAACACTGAAATCTCTACTTGGGGTAATAGGGGTTTTACTACTGAAACCCTGAGTATCTCCTTTACTTTCTGTTTGTATATAAGACTAGTAGTTACACTGTAATTCACTAGTCTGGTAATTGACAAAGATAAACTCTTATTGAACTTGATCTCCAGTATTCAACAGTGACACATCAATTAGCACTCACTCCTATCTCGGACTTCATCACATCATCTGAAGTTGCGACCACATGGCAGACAGACAGCACAGCATATAGGCTGAAGCCAAGGTCGTTCTGCAAGTCTGCTCATCTCCAAATTTATTCTGTGGACTTCCACCCTGGTGTGAACCATGCCTGACACATTCAACTTGTTCCATTCAGATTTATAAATGAATGAAATAAAGTCCCAGGTAGTGAATCCAAATTCCACAATTTGTGGAATATTCTCTACAGTCTTGTCTTTGAGTTTTCTCTGTCTAATAAAGGTAGCTATTCTATAAAGTGAACAAATAATGTTTTTGGCATCGCCTTCCAAATACTCATTAATTCTGAATAAGAAAATAGAGCAAAAGCTGCCATCCCACAGTTGTGGGTTCACAGGCTGATTGGTGAAATAAGAAATGGCTCAGAGTTTTAGTCTCTGAAGATTACTCATGTTATCTATATTTATGCCATGAGACTCCAATATGTTTTCTAATGCTGTAGTATTATTAGCAATGTTAGTTTCCCTTACCTTAGGGGATGCATAGGACAAAGCTAGTCCTTCAGATTCACTGATCTTGACTTAATCAGCCCAAGTGGGTTTGTTAGCAGAAACTTGAACATGCTCTGTATAACCAATAGAGGAGATATTGATATTTGAATACACTGAAGTAGCCCTAGAGCTATTAGTGCTTATACTTGTGGACCAACCTCTGGGAGTATCAACCTCTATGTCCATTGCCATATTATTGAAAGGCTCTTGAGGATTAGACAGTATGCTTAGATCAAAGGGAAAGGATATATTCACTAAAATTCTTTCAGGTGCTACCATATGAGATGGTGGTAAGAAAGAAAGAAGCGGAGCTGATGTAATCAACAGCCCAATATGCCAAAGAATTTTACAAAGGGATTGTATTAAATGGAAATCAGTGGAGTGAGGTTTTCAAGTTATTATTTGACCTGCACATATGTACTATCCAAATGTCCTTCATTTCCTCTTTCTTCCAACCATTCTCTTTGACACTCAAGGCACTCCATTTGGTTCTCTCCTGCTCGTTGTCCTCACTGTGGATGGCCATCAGTAGGCCATCAATAGTCCTCAGCTTGTAACTCGACTTAGGGTCACGTGGGGCGGTAGTTGTTGTTTATTCCTATTTTCTATACCGTAACAAGCAAACTAGTGCTAAGACACGGTTTAGTAATTACGCCCCCTACGTGGGGCGGTAGTTAGTATAGTATGTTATATTCCGTAGTCATAAACCTCGCTTTTCCAAACACTGGCTCGCGGGAGTGTCGTAACAAAGAAAACTCAAAAGGCTCATGGATCTCACTTAAATTATGAACTCGACTTGATGACTGCATGTAACAGCAACTCAGTCGTCTCAATGTATCACTTTTATATGCCTGCCCTGTTATTTTCAAAGATCGCATTCTTCTTAACACCCAGTATGCATCTCGGTTCTTATCTTCGCCGCTGGGCTTACCACCCACACAGAAAAACTACGGGATTTATGGGTTATCTTCCTGGTGGTTACCGCTACTTCAGGCTTAGTGACTTTCGCTTTTAGTTTGGTTGTTTAAGTTCAAGTGTTCACAAAGGTGATACACCCTGGTTTTCTTATCGAAAGATTTGATTTGACAAACGTGCGTGATTATTTCAGGAAATTTTGCTATGGCCGCGGCCATGTTCATGAACTCAGGCTCGCTTCCAATCGCATTGATGCAAAGCATCGTCGCCGCGGTTCCGGATTTACGATGGGATTATGACGACAACAAGGATGCAATGCTTGGTTGTGCCTTGGTTGTGCTTGACTTATTTGGTTATGTATAGCACCTTTGGTATGGTTGTGAGTTCGCTATTCTTCCTTAGGCCTGAGGCTTTTCTCAAGATCTCTTCAGTTACGCTGGAACTATGGTGTTCATTTGCTTTCACTGAAAGCAGACACGGAAGTTTCGGAATCGGAAACTAATGAACGCACACCCCTACTTGGAGATTCTACTTGTGACGGTGGTTACTCCCGGTCAACGTCATTTACCTTGGGATCTTCACTTACCTTGGGATCTTCACTTAAGGAAGATCCTAAGAGTCCCGGGATAATCTCTCAGCTGGGAGTGCCTAGACGTTGGCCGCCTCCGTTCCGCCGATACACAGCATTCTACAGTTCATTTCCTAATTCTCCCAACCGGTCTTGTGCGAGCCTTGATCAATACGAGACTGGACTTTCTGATGACCTTGTTGCTGATTTGGAATTACCTAGCTCAAGACTGACTGAAATGATCAGGTGACGTGCTTGTTCGTTATTGGACAGCATTCAATGGCTTCATGACAGCTCCCCTGTGGGTTACGTCGGCATCGCTCATGGTCGCAACCATTCCCGCTTTGCAGCATTGGTTACAATTCCATGCCGCAGCGGTTTTGGGTGCAATTTTCTCTGCTGGGAGGTGTTCAATTCCGATCACTCTCACCGTCCTCGGAGCCTATTTCTACCCTGAGCCACCAGAAGCTACCAATCATGGATCTAATATGACTACTAGCTCATCAACAGCAGCCTCATTACCTTCCTTGTTACATACCCTCCAATGCCTTTTCACGAGGGAAGCTCTATTTGGTCAATCTACTGCTCTGACGAAGCGTCACTCGAGAAAAGGGGAAACTGAGACAGTTATTATCACTGTCCTCTCCAGAATGGTCCTCACTCATATTGTACTAATGCCGCTCATCACATTTTCCGTGAAATATGATTTTCATGCCTTGTTTGAAGAATAAGTATCCATTTTCTGTACAATGGTTCTGACCATTTTGCCGATAGTCCGATTTTTATTGTGGCGAATGTTCTTCTCCTGGCTTCGCCTCCCGCTCTCTCTTTGACACAGATTACGCAAGTGGCATCAGGCGCGTTCGAACGTCTCATATCTCGCACTATCTTCTGGTCATATTACGTCGTTACGCCACCCACTACCATCATATTTGCTCTCATTGGACTTATACTCGCGAAGTTATGAGAATCTACCTGATTCTGAGTGTCATTGCCCTTTTTCATCTGATCTTGAATTGGACTTTCTGGATAACCCCCCACATTGATTGCAGTGGTAATGCTGTAACTGTATTCAACTGCTGATGGTAGCTCCACCTTTGTGGAATTTTCGAACGATTAATCAGGAGTATCACTAGAGGTTTGGCTCATCTGAAATTTCACATCAAGGGTCAATTTTAGTGTGTGAAGATCGTGAAAGTAAAGTAGTCTGAAACATTGTAACATTGCCACAATTTGCCGTTTGAATCGTAATCCTCGTGAGAATGTGGTTGCTTTGTAGAAGGTTCATATGTGTGTGAAATTTTGATTCATTAATAGATATTCTAGATTGGACTAGTCCTCAAGAGGAAAACTCTTCTCGATGGAAATGTCGGCTGACAAAAGATGACTGCTTACATACCTCTCCGGCGGTCATTGTCTAACTGATCTTTGTTACAAAAGGATCCTAAATGGTGGAGTCTACGGACCCTCAGTCGCTCATAGTCAGGGTTTACTTAGGCCAGTGGTTACAACTTCTGTGATCATTCAGGATCAAGAATACTTGTGATGACTCTGAAGTGTCATTTTTCAGCGTCTACAGTATCGATATGTATTGTGACAGAAAAGTTTAGATATCAACAGAATAGAATAGGAGAGTTCCCGACCCTCGGATCCGTCACTTCTGGTGCTCGGTGGCAAACTCGATATACATCTGATTATGACGTTTGGATTTCTGTGCCCAAACAATACACTATTATTAGTGAGCCTCGAGGCCATCTGCCTTGTCCTTTCTGTAGGCATTGGATCCAGCAATTGAATAAAAGGTACGCTCCTTCAGTAAACTACATTCAATCTTCGCACAGTAACGATGGTAGATGATAAAAACGATCAGTCCAATACCACATCCCTTCCTCTCGATATCCTTATCATTCTGATGGACTATGTACGCCCATTGGATTTGATAGCATTTCGAAAGGTGTGCCTGAGGTTCACTAGTATTCTGCTCATCTTAAGTAGCATGAACCCCCAGACGTGTAGAGCCCTCTACCATGCCAGTCACCGACGCAGCGTCTGGATTAAAGCTCTCACGAATTTAAATCGGAATAATGGCATCTTCCTTCCCACTTTCCAATTGGACCAATTGACCACACAAGAGCTGACTCAAGTCGTTACGGCGCCCGTGATATGGTTGACGACGATACGGGAAAGGTATCGTCAACAACAAGAACAGCCTCATCGTGACTTGACGTGGAAGCCCTGGATTGTGAACCCAAACCCTATAGAGCTTGGATTGGAGGTAGAGGATGAATTCCAGGCTTTGTTTCTCGTTCCCGGAGGGCGATTTGTAGTGCTTTTGACAATATTCTCGTTGCAAATTTGGGACCTTGGGCTAGTGGGGAAGGGTAGTGTGCCACATCGTGTAACTTGGGTTAGAATGAGTCAACAAGGCAATATAGCATTTTCGACACAGCCAACCAAGGATAGCTTGGGTTTACGTTTAGCTGTGTCCTCTTATCCGATGGATACTAATCAGTAAGTGCTTCTTTGTATTCTCTTTTCCTTCACTGACCGGGTACGTTCACTATCACTATCACGGTGGATGGAATAGTCGCAAGCAAATTTCGGTTTACGAAGTTTTTCTGCTAGAGGTCCAACCGACGTTTCATATAATTGGGCGACTTGAAGTTGACTCGACGGTTGACTTGGAGGACGAGGGAATCGCGCCGAGGCTTGTTGGAGACGTGGTTTTCCTATTCAAGGATCAAGTTATTCACATGTGGAATTTCGTCAACAACTACTGGGCAAGATGGGATACACACAAAGAAGTTTGTATTGTGAGTAGATAATGCCATTTTCTTCGTGAGATGGTCAGAGTGACTGACCTGGATAGGATATGTTCATGACAGCAGACTCCGTGGTGTTTTTGGACTATACAGAAATGATTGTTTGGAAGACTCCGGATCTCAAGCCTCTCAATCAAGAACCAGACGTTGTGGTAGAGCAGCAAGTCTTCTCGTTCTCCTCACTGCTAGGAAGTGGAACATCGGAGGTTGGGATTGAACTTTGTGGTCGTCTATGCGACTGGTACTGGAATATGCAAGAAGTCATACTCGATATCTGTTCCCAGACTAACAAGAGTGGGCCTTACACGATTTCACGCTGTAAGTTCTCATCACAATTCTGGTCTTCGACGTCCACCTGCCCCCGATTACTCAAACGTGCAGTGGTCGGCGACCTAGACATCCCCGATCCTGCGTTGACGTACCGATTTTGCGAGGATAGCCTAATCGCATGTTCCACTTCACTGAGCACAGATCTCTACTTGACAATTTCGGGAGAAGAGCCCGAAAGTTTTGTACATATAGGAATGCATCTCGAACACCCCATGAATTGTGTGAAAGAATATTCTTTATGCCCTCTGTCTGGAAGAATTTGCTACGTGACGGATGTTGACGAACTTGAAATTGCTGATTTGTTCACTAGTATCCAGTGAAAATGTAATTGTATCTTAGGAGTATTGATGTCTGTTTATAGCCATTGAACCGGAGTCTGAAAATCTTTACCGAATGAGGGCAGAGTGCATTTTCCCACACAAAAAACCGCAACTTGCCTCTCACCATCACCCCAGCGCTACACTGAAGCTGACCTCACCGTTCTCCCCCTTTTGTTTGTGCCTCTTTTTCCGAAAAAAGTTCAAAGAAAGTGATGGACATTGACATGAAAAACAAGGAGGGTGTCGATGAGGATAAGAACATGGCCCTGCCTGTTGGAGGAAGAGACCGCGATCGTGAAAGAGATAGAGATAGAGAGAGGGACAGGGATTACGACAGAGACAAGGATAGGGATAGGGACCGTGACCGTGAACGTGATTACGATCGTGATAGGGACAGACGGGACAAGGACAGAGAGCGCGACCGCGACAGGCGGGAGTCTGGTGGGTAATTTCCCACATGGATTTTACTTGTATTACTGATATTCACTTAGGTCGCTCAGGACGACGTGTTGGAGATCATTGGGAGCCAGACAGGCGTAACGGTGATGTATGTGTTTTTTATTGTGTATATTGCAAATATTTGATAAAATAAATCTGTGTTTTTTCCTCTTTAGAGGAGGAAAAGATCAAGGAGTCGCACGAGGTCTCGTTCCCCTCGCCGTCGTTCGGCTTCTCCTCGTCGGAGACGTCGTTCTCCAAGGTCAAGAAGCCGTTCGAGCCACTCGCGCAGTAGGTCCCGCAGTCGCGACAGGAGAGGTGGAGATGCCTTCTCACGCTCTCTTGGAGGACCCACAAATGCAGACCATGAAGAGGCAGTTGAATTTGCCAAAATCAGCAAGAGAGAAAACCGAGTTTATGTTGGCAACCTCAGTTATGATGTCAAGTATCGCGATCTGATTGAATTCATGAGGGGAGGTGGGTTTCTGGGCGCCATTTTTTCGTGTCGTCATCGCTGTCCTTTTTCGTTGCCGACGAGATTTAGAGGCTCTATCGCTTGGAGATAGAAGAGATTACCACTCTTGAGGAGAGGATTTTGCCGCATGGCGCGACATTATATGTCGTTTTGATGGCGATGATTTATCGTCTTCTTTTGTATGAGAGGGCAGTCAATGGGGTTTGGGTTATTGTGACCTTCCCTGGTGAATCTGCTGTGCACCGCCCGTCTTTCCGATGAACTGGGAGCTTTGGAGAAGAGCTTATGGGGAGGAAGAGATGAGAGGTGACGATCATTTGTGTTTATCCTTGAGTGGGAGAGGAGAGCGAGCATGCCTTTTCTTTGCAAAACATCTTCCTTTTTGATGGAATTGGTTGAGTTGGCAGGATATTGATGGGAGATTTTGGTTTGGCAGCTGGTGAGGTGCTCTTCGCCGAAGTTCTTGTAACGCCTACCGGCGTATCCAAAGGATGCGGGTGTGTTTTTTGAATGCATTTCGTGTAATCATAGCTGACATAATGTTCTGACAGCATTGTTGAGTTTGCTTCTCAAGAGGATGCTCAGCGGGCTATCCGTGAGCTATCGGAGCAGCCACTTCTTGGTCGTCCCGTTTTCATTCGCGAGGTGTGTTTTCTTAACATTACTGACTACAGAGCTGATGTCTCGTGACCAGGATCGTGAAAATGAGGCTCGTTTTGGTGCCACACCTGTTCCTGGCAAAATTGGGATGGCTATGGCCGGACAAGGGCTTCATGCGCAACCCCCTCCTCGCCCTGCCGCGCACAATATTTACGGTGGTGGCCAGAATCCTGGGAATCAACTCTATGTTGGCAATGTAAGTGAATGAATTTTTTTTTAGAGTGAGTGTCACTGTTTATCTCCCTTTAGCTTCCTTACCAAGCGGGATGGCAAGACCTGAAGGATCTTTTCCGTAATGCTGGTAATATTATTCGTGCCGATATTAACATTGGTGCCGATGGGAGGCCCAAGGGGTCAGGAACAGTAGTCTTTGAGACCGTGAAAGATGCCCAACAGGCCATTAGTAAGTTTTTTTTCGTGGGTGAATTTTGACCGCTGATATGTGGCGCAGATATGTACAATGGTTATGATTGGTATGGTCGTACACTTGAAGTTCGCGAGGTGAGGCAACCTGATATATATCTACCTCTGTGCATGAATGATGATGATTGTGAAGGATCGTTTTGCTGGACTTTCTGGGAGCACTGGTTTTCGTGGTGGCTTCCGAGGAGCCCCTCGGGGTGGGGGTGGGTTTCGTGGTGGTTTCCGTGGGGGAGGGCTTGGAGGTAGGGGTGGTTTCCGGGGTGGTTTTGGTGGTGGTGGTGGTGGAGGCGGTGGTGGTGGTGCTGGCCGTGATTTTTCCAACCAAGACTTGTATGCTGATTACAATGGGCCTGATTCATCTGGTGGCCCTAATGGACCTAGTGGAGGTGGTTTAAGGATGGATCAATATGGGGGTGGTGGTGGAGGCTACGGGGGTGGAGGCTATGGTGGATATGAGCCGGAGCCCAGTCAACAGATCATGGTTCGAAACGTGTGTGACATTATTTTCTCTTTTGAGGTTGGAAGAGTGACTTTCAAAAATAGTTGCCTTGGTCGACTGCCAATGAGGATTTGGTAGAGTTGTTTGAAACTACAGGACAGGTTGAGTTGGCGGAGATTTTGTTTGATGGGACGCGTTCGAAAGGATGTGGTGTTGTGCAATTTGGACAAATTGCTGAAGCTGAGACGGCGATTGCTAAATTTCAGAGCTATGTGTATGGTGGTAGACCTTTGGGTGAGTGGATGTGATATTTCGTGTTGACGGTTCTTGTTAATAGGGGTGTAGATGTGCGTTTCAATGATCGTTGGCATACTTTTACACCTACCGCTGCCAAAGGTGGACAAGTTGCACCTATGCAAGCCGATCATGTTTAGAGGTGTAACTACATTATGCTTTTTCCCATTGTTTTTTTTTGTTAGAAAAAGAGAGAGAGAGCCAGATGACTTGTGATGAATTAATAAAGCAACTACAACAAAACAACAGATAGAGAGAGACTAGCAATTGGTGCTCTCATTCTCAGTCTCATTTAAATCATCCACTTCACCTTCGGCATCGATATCTCTATCACCAGAAGGACCTCGAGGGTCCAGTGGTCTGACTGTGGTGGTGGCGGTGGTGGTGGTTGCTGCAGCAGATCGTTTGACACGTTTTGATCCATTGGTTTTGGTTATACCACGTGACCGCTTCTTGGTGACTATAGCGATAGCAGGAGCAGGAGGAATAGCATTGGCACTTGAACAAGAAGAGGAGGAGGAGGAGGAGGAAGAGGAGGAAGAGGAAGAAACGAGAGAGAGAGGGAGTAGTTGCGAAGAGCTGGGTGGTGGTGGAGTGGGTTGATTGTCCTTGGGAATAGGAACGTCAGGGGTTGGGTCACCGACGGGAGGGGCAGTAGGGGGTTGTGCTCCAGGAGGAGGAGGAGGAGGAGGAGGAGGAGGAGGAAAAGGCATAGGGGGATAATGGGTAAAGGGTGGGTAAGGGTAGAAATACGGGGGCAGCATAGGAGGAGGAGGGTGCGGAGGAAGAGGTTGATGTTGGGCGGGAGTACCATCTGGGTTGGTGGGTTGGTGAGGAGGTTCAG
>Ga0157366_1000551_pt1 | contig 16290 bp, 13 predicted proteins | sample AttbisABBM1_FD_113149 | JGI IMG/M metagenome (GOLD analysis project Ga0157366, IMG submission 113149) | Fungus gardens microbial communities from leaf cutter ant in Botucatu, State of São Paulo, Brazil - Atta bisphaerica ABBM1 | ecosystem: Host-associated > Fungi > Mycelium > Unclassified ...
AAACAACCATGTGTATGCCTTAAGGTCAACATGTGTTTCACATGTTGTATGACATCATCCTTCCAGAACCTTCTACGTCCTTCTATGTATCATGTGACTTGTGACCGTGTCATCTGATGTGACCTGCTGTTGTGACAGCATGATCTTGTCACTCTAACCCTAACCCCGGTTCTAAAAATAGAATAAAGGAAAATAAATCTAAAATAAAATAAAATGAGAAAGAAAAAATAAAAATATTAAGTCCACTTCTTTCATTCTTGACATATGACTAGTAGAGATGTAGCACATAAGCTAAAGCCAAAGGTTATTTCAACATCTATATTTCACATATCTAGATAATGCATACTTGTCCATCTAACTTCTGAGGACTTACTAACAGGTCTCAGATAATGAGGTATATTAGCTGAGATGTAATGTCACAAAAGACTATTTTATTTTATTTCTTTTTTTCATTTTCATTTTCATAATATTGATTAATCATAACTGGTTAACAGTCTGAAGGACTACCAGATAAAAACTGGGCCATGACAATGAATTTTTCCATCTCACTTGGATCACAACTATACAGTTTTTATGTCTCAGTATAGAAGAACTTGATTCTCAAGCAGTGAACCTTGGTGTTACAATCTCAAAATCTTAGAGTTAGTAAAGAAAAGAACCTTGTATAGGGTTTATATAAGAGAACTCGATAGAGAGCTCTATACAGGATTGTCTGCCTTATATACCTCAAGCTCATGGTCTGTAAACTACTTTAGCTTACCCTAAATGACCATGTATCTGCCTTAAGACCACCATATGTATAGTATATAGTATGATATTATTTCTTCTAGAACCTTCTATTGTTTTCCATCATAGCATGTGATCATGTGACAGTGTGACCTGTGACTTTTCCACTAATTCCTAACTCTGGTTCTAAAAATAGAATAGAAAAATAAAATAAAAGCAAATAAGATAAAGTCTAATCTTTCTAACACTCAGCTGTTTATATATACTAGTATTGAGATAAGCTCATTTTACTCATTTTAATTTCATTTATAGAAATTATCGTAAATTGGAATATATACTCAGTCTAATACTAGGTTGTGTAAATAGCTGAGATTTTTGTCTATTGAGTTAGTTCTTTTATAGGTGAGACAAAATAATAAATAAACTATATAGTTATAGCTCAAGTATTGGCTGACAATTGATCAGATAGGCATCATCACTTTTTTCTCTCTTACTATCATCTTGTATAGTAGTGCCCACAAGAGAATTAGCAAATATATATTTTTCTACTTCAGCTCTCAACTCTAAATCTTTACAAATGGCTAACTTACCATCCAAAATAGACATGAACATTAATTGTGACATTATCAGGAAAAGGTCAACTTTCTCAAGCAAAATGAATTCAAGAGATTCTTCTGTTATTTCAAATATGTCTACAACTCCATACCATGAGAGAATGAAGATTAACAATAATCTTCTAGATGATAATATACAGGAACTAATTAACAGCTCCTAGCTATCCTACAAAGACAATGTTAAAGAAGGTACTTTAGTCAGAAAGATAGCTAACAATTATTCCTCTAGAGATTTGCAACATGTTCAAAATGAGACTCCAACTTTAAAGAACATACCCAAACCACAAGACAAGAGTACATCTGTAAATAATACTAACATAAGTTCTTCACAGGATATTATCAACATTCAATTGCCATATGATCCTGATTAGACAACCAAACAGGATTTGTAAAATAGAACCTTCCATTTCATCTCTCTTCATAGTTCCTTAGAATATCTTCTCTCAGACTCCAAGAAAATTAAGAAGTCACTGTGCCAAATAACTAAATATATCAAGGATAAGAAAATCAATGTTAGAAAATCAAACAAGATTTCTAATCTTAAAGATATAGGTGAAGCTGTCTGAAACTTTTTATTTGCTATCTATAATTCAGAATGAGACTTGCTTATTGCTGATAAGGATAACAATTCTTTCAGACAGAAGATAGTGTTTAAATTCACCCCAAAATTGAACCCAGTCAAGACCAGCAAAAGGGGAGAGAAGAATATGGATAAACCTGTGAGCATCAAAAGGTTACTCCTGCCTATTCCAGCCAAATCACCTAAAGAAGTCAAGGAGATCTCAAAGTTCTTCAAGGCAACTAATTTGACATATGGAAATGAAGATACTAGAAAGTCATATGTACAAGTGTCCCAATCAGCAAACAATACTAGAAAAATTCTCAAGATTAAGAAGGCATTTCCAAATCTTCAGACTAACAAGATTGAATACATTCAAAAGATCATCAAAGACAATGGTAAGCCCAAACCTAAAATTAACATGATCACAAAAGGCCTATCTAGGAAGTATGTCATTGTTCCAATAAGCAATGATAATAAGACAAAATTTATGAAGAATAGTAGTACTCATGTTACTAATATCAACAGAGTACTGAAAGACATCAAATCAGAAGTCATAGCTGACTTCATCCATCCTGATTAAGCTGGCATTACAATTGTCACTAACAAAGTTGCCTTATTACTTGATCTCCAAACTGTAGAAAATTATGTGAACTGCATCAAAGCAGATGATGTTCAAGTTCTCTACCTATCCTAGTTGAAATTATATCTCAAAATCATAGATATTCCATATTTAGTAGAGAATACTAATATCCTGATTATAACAGATGTGGTAGAAGCCATCATCAAGAAAAACCACATATTAATAACATCACAATAGCCTTGTTATTAAAGTATCTCCAAAGTCTGACATGGCTATTATCTGGTTGGATATCTGGGACATTCAGAGTAGTAGCAAAGCCAAAGGACTTATCAACAGGTGCTTCAATGTTGGAAGCTATATCACCACTATTCATGGAGCAAACATAGACCCAGATGTGCCACATTGTTGAAAGTAGGAACATACTATCTTCTTGTGCAGAATTCAAGGTTCCAGATATGTAAGATGCAATGGTCCTCACAAGACTGAGCACCACTATCACTTCATATAGTACTATAAGACTAATGAGAAAACTAACTCTTTAAGACTGGAAACTAAGTAGAAAGAACTGTGTTTACACACTTTCAAATACATGAACTGTAGAGGAAATTATCAAGCCAACTCTAATCTTTGTCTATTCTGGAAGTACTATTTCCATAAGAAATGGCACTCAAAAAAGTATCAAGAGCTTCATGACAATAAAAGACAATTGATTCACTTAGTTGTGAGTGGAGCACAAGCATGATTATGAAAGAGATCAAAATCTTTTCACAAAATGTTCATAAGAATATATCACTAACTAACACCATTAACTAACACCATTTTAGAATTTTAAAACCACAAAAATAATTTGACATTATTTTCATCCAAGAACTACCATGGTTAATCTTATGATCCATTCTTAGTTCAACAAGTGAGAAAGGCAAAAATCTGGTAAGAGTTCCTTACCATCCAAATTGAATTACTTTTTCTAGGAATACTGTGAATGATTAGAACTCACTCAGAGTTGTCTCATGTATAAACATAAGACTTTCACAATTTCGCTTTTCTTTAAGAAATGATGTTTTTAATCATGTATTTTTTTCTTCAATTGTGGTTTCATTTTTTACTTGGTTAATGTTTACTCTGATTCATTGCAAACAGCTTTAAAGTATCTAAAGAATACTAAAGCTAACATCAACAACATATTAATTATAACAAGGGATTTCAATATCAGGGATAGTATTTAGGACCCTAGTTTTCTATATCATTTTACTCATAGTGATCTCCTTACTAACATTGCAGACTCTATGAATCTTTGTTTGTCAAGACCTACTAATCCAGTTCCTACTAGGTATTTGGACAATCAGAGTGATTCAAATTTGGTTATCAATCTCATATTCCTCAGGTAAGACTCATCAGAGCTCAACAATCATATGATCCATCCAGATTGGAGACTTTCATTAGATCACACCCCTCTTACTGTCAATATTATAGTAATTGAAGAATGTATTCAAACCTGAAAATGTATATTGGTCAAAAATAACAAAGAAGAAGAAAAGTTTATCACAGAGCTAATCAATGCAATTGTAAAGCTCGACACTGAAAACATTTCTAACAAAGAAATGCTTGAACAGCTCTTACAAATATTTGCCAATGATATAGACAGACTATGGTTTAAATATTCAAAAGTCATTAACATGACTAAACATTCAAAGGTGTGGTGAAATGATGATTGTCACAGGGATCTTAAAAAGTATATGATCTCAAAGTGGTTAAAAGATTGGAAGAATTTCAAGAACATTGTCAGGAGGACCAAATGAGCATTCTTCAACCAGAAAATCCAGGAACTTTTGAACAATAAATTAGGTCCCTAAGAACTCATAAACTGGGTGAAGAAACACAAACTCTTAGCTATTGAAGCTATTCAATATGAAGGTCAACCATATCTTGAATTATATGACTTATAGCAAGCACTTCACTTGTTATTTAACTCAGTATAACACCATCAAATAAACATGGACCTGCTAGAAGAAATTCCAAGCAAACTGGCTACAATTTGGAAGCTGTTCTCAGAAGAAGAATTTAGGAGTGCAGTTTCAAAATACAATAATGCATCAACTTCTAAACTAGATAAGTTGTCCTGAAGACATATCAAGAACATCATTCAAAATGATGTATATCTTTGAAACATCATTAATATTGCTGATGCTTGTATTGACTTAGGTCATTGACTATCTCATTTCAAGATATCTTTATCCATCATTATCCCAAAGCCTAATAAAGCAGTTTATAACTCTACAAAAGCATTCAGGCTAATAGTTTTGCTTAACATGCTAGGCAAACTTATTGAAAAAGTTATTGGCAATAGACTGAAATTTTAGTCAATTTTGAAAGATTTCATTTACCCATGTCAATTGGGTGGTTTGAAACAGCACTCTACCATGGATGTGGGTATAGTTCTAACTCATATCATTTGCACTGATTGGGTTAAAAGTCTTTTGACTAGTACTCTAGCATTTGACATCACTCAGTTTTTTCTATTTCTCAATTATCAATTGCTTTCTTTAATCTTGGCTAAAGCAGGGTTTGACTTCAGGATTTTATCATTCTTTGGTGATTACTTAGTAGGTAAAAAAACAACTTATTATTGGAACAATTTCTTTTCTCTGTCTTTTAATATTAGTATTGGTATTGAGCAGGGTGCTGCACTCTTGCCTATTTTATCTGCTCTATATCTTTCTCCTATTCTTTACATTTTTGAAAAAAGACTTTAGCCATTTTGAGCTCTCATCTATTTTATAGTTACCATATTATGTCTTCTCTCCTCAGACAGTTTGGACTAATCATCAAATATAGAAAAATAGAAGTCTTTTATTTTTCTAGATCACATAGATGCTTCAATCTCCCTCCTCTCAGCCTTACCACTCTAGATGGTCCTATTCTATGTCCCAAGGAAACATAGTATTATCTTGGCTTTATTTTTGACAGAAAACTAATGTTCAGGCAGTACATCAACTTCTATGTAAACAAAGTTCTATTGACTGTAAAATACATGAAAATGCTTAGTAACTTATCTAGAGGCCTCATCCTCACACAAAAGCAATGCTTATACATAAGTTGTGCTTTACCTATTGCTCTCTATAGATTTTAGCTATAGTATTATAACAAAGTACCATTAGTATATCCACTCAAAAGAAACTTAGAAAGATACAAAGAAAAGCTGCTATTTGGATCTTAGAAGCTTTTTGCACTTTGCTGTCTCTAGTGATTGAGACTATTGTAGGACTTTTACCAATTCATCTTCATCTTTAAAAACTTAGTAGTAGATTTTAGCTCAGAATATATATGCTATCTCCAAATCACATCATCAAGTTGTTGCTAAAGTCAAAACATATGAATGACTTCTTCACTTATTGATTATCGCTCAAAAGACTTATATCTAGATAATAATTACTACTCAAAGAGCTTATAGTAGATGCAAACAATAGGTTAAATAGAATATTCTCTTCTTTCAATTCATTTAGTAATAAATTTTCTCCTGGTGATAGACTAGTAGATATTTTCACTAGTTATATATCATTTCATTCTACAAACAGAAAAAACAAGGAAAGTAGAAAAGTGCACAAAAAAAATTAACAAAATCATGCTTGAAGCATCATCAGATTCTAGAACAGCTATTTGTCAGAATTGCAAAGAATAAACTTTATTTATTTTATTTTCTTTCTATTTTTTATTTTCTATTTTATTTTCTATTTTGAACTAGGGTTAGGGTCTAATGTGACATCACAAGTTACTGTCACAAACTGTCACACTATGATGATGTCACTGTCACATCATCACATGCTTACATGACATAATAAAAGAAAGCAAAAGGATCTAGAACAATAACATTATAACAATGTATTTAATATATGTTAGCCTTAAGGTTTATATATGATCATTTATGGTAGGCTAAAGTAGTAGAGCACAGACCATGAGTAATTAAGTGTATAAGGTAGACCATCTTGTACAGAGTTCTCTATTAAGTTTTCTTGTGTTAACCCTAATATAAAGTTCCCTTCTTTAATTAACTCTAAGGTTACTGACTTATAACACTGTTGTTGTATCAGATGCCAGTATAAAAAATCAAGTTGCTACCTCCATAGCACACATCTACACTCATAACAGTCCAGTTATCAAAATAATTTACTATGCTATTAATGTCACTTCAATAGAAGCTGAACTTTTTGCTATTAGATGTAGTATCAATCAAGTTACATATATATCCAACATCAACTAAATCATTGTTATTACAGATTCACTACACACCACAAAGAAAATCTTTGATTCATTCATATCAAATTCAGTCATTGCACATTTCAAGGAATTTTAGGAATTTTTTCATCAAAGACCAAAGTAATCCTATTGAATTTTGGGACTGTCCAAGTTGCGAGAACTGGACTCTTCATAATCTAGTTGACAAGAAGACAAAAAGATTCAATCTTATTTCCATATTCCCTTGCAAGTCTTCATAGAACTTTAATAGAAAACACGAATACAATGAAATTCTCAACAATTGGAGAATAATATTTCAAGCATCAGATGCCAAAGGACAGTACTTCCTAGAATTACTTGATAACAATCTAAATCTCATTGAACCATCATATGCTAAAGGTGGACTGTGGCTAAAAATTTTTGGTCACTCAAATTTGCTTTAAGCTAGAGCTTCAAAAGCAATAGTCAACCATGCTCCTATAGAGGAATATCATCTTAGGTTTTTCTCTAAAGAAGATTTCAAATGTCCATGTGATCTCTACTCTATTGAATCAAGAAGACATATTCTACACAATTACACAAGGTACAACAACTACTGGAATCTGAGATAGGATACCATATCCTATTTCATACTTTTTCTAGAGTTCAATAGTAGTGCTTTTTCTTTTGAAGAAGGCATTACTTAGTCATTATGTGCTAGCTTTCACTTAGTCATTCTTCTTTGAATACTTAGTTTATAGTTTTTCTTTCTTCTTTCTTCTTTTCTTTTTCCTTTTTTTCACTCTTCATGTTGTTTGCTTCTGCTTGTATATAGTTATTAAGTAACTACTGTGGTCTGCCTTCATGCTCTGTGTAATAAATTGTTTTTTTTTAATTCAACAATTTATTACATGGAGCATGAGAGCAGATCATGGTAGCTATGTCATAGCTACTTACAAAAGAAGCAGACTAACATGGAGATGTAAACAGAGATAGAAAGTGACAGAAAGGAAAAGAAAAGAAAAAGGGATCAAAGCTAAACTAAAAGAGACATAAATACTAATTACAAGATCTAGTCATAACTAATAGAGGAATATTGTTAGTAAAGGCAAACACACTCAGATTAGCTACCAAGAACATGATGAAATGGGCTAAGGAGTCTCTTCTAGGATTCCAGTATCTGTTGAACCTATCACATTCATGTAGAATGTGACATCTTGATTTAATAGGGTATGAACTACACGGACATTTAAATTCTTCTCTAAGGAAGAATCTAAGTCTATACTTGCCAATTAGAGCATGATTAGTAATTGCTCATAAAGCACACACACAGAGAGTTTGAATGTCTGAAAACTTTGAGCCAATACCCTCCCTTGGTGTAAGAGGGTTCAATGATGTTGTTATTGTCATCAAGTAAGTCAAGGAATAGCTTCCCTTTGAGATCCAAAGCTTGGAAAGTTATCTTCCAGACATTTAAGATGTTATCACATTCTTTTTTCCTGCTGAAGTCCTATGATATTTTGCAGGAGAAAAGCAGAGTGGGATTGTAGGCCTTGGTTTCATTGTTAACCATTTTGTAAAGAGACCAGTTAAGACAACTAGAACACTCCCAAAATTCAATGGAGTTGTTGTAGTGTCAAAGAAAGAATTGTCAAAGTTCAGTGAGTATAGCCACTAGATAGATTTGAAAGGGATGTGAGGACAGGTCAAAGATCTTTTTGGCTGCATAAATGGAATTGGTAATGACAATGATCTTGGAAATGCTATCTTGATTTGAGGCTTGGTTAATGCCACACCTAATGACAAAGAGTTTGGCTTTGGTACTAGTGATATGAACCGTGTGGTGGACAGTCTTGGCAATGGGATTATTGTGAGTGTGTGTATATAATATAGATATAGCAACTTCATTCTTAATGCTACCATCTGTGACTACTATAGCAGTAAATGGAAAACTTGACGACTCAATGACCATGCTATCAAGTTGGTAAGTGCAAGTTTTATTGTTCTTCTGTTTGCTATGTACATTAAAAACAAAGCAATCTGAGAAATTGTCAATGACTCTATAACTGGGAAAAAGCTCATAATGAAGAGGAGAAAAAGAAGAGAAAATTCCATTAAGCCTATTGTCCATATCCACTACATGGCTTTTGATGAGGGATCACTGACAACTGGTGAGAGATTCAAGTGAGTTTGGATGTTGAGATGTAGATCTACTATGTGATGAATCTATAAGAGAATGAATAAGATAATTGGGAGGAAGCAAGTGTGTTTGCAGTTGTGATCTTCTACCAAGTTTCTAGAGGTAAAGCTTAATGTGTATGAGTCCCACAATAGCTTCAATGCCAAACAATGGAGACGTTTCAAAAGCCCCTAGGATCCATATGGCAGCTCTTCTCTGCATTTTCTCCAATATTTTCAAGTAGTATAATAAGGGAGCACAATTGTAAAACCAAAGTTGAAACTCATATAGCACAATGGGGAGAACACACGATCTATATAGGAGATGCTTTTGCAATAGATTGATGCCTCAGTTTGAATTACCAAGGATCTTCATACATTTGACCATAGATATTGCTTTGTTGGGATAGAAGTTAACATGTTGATGAAATAATAGTTTCCTGTCAAAAATGAAGTCCAAATATTTCTATGTGTTCTTCCATTGTAAGATGGTGCCTTCTATAGACATGAGGTTGAGAGGAGGGGGGTTAAAAATACCATGAGATCTGCTAAAGTGGAATACTTCAGTTTTGGAATGCTCTATTATAAGACCAAACTTCTCAAGCAACTTTGTCATGACATTGTAACTACAAAAAAAGTGGCTATTAGAAATGTAAAATGATTTGCTCTGAGAAATGAAGAGCCCATTGTCAATGAAAGAAATAATAGAGACAGGAATATTAAGATTTTTAAAACATTTTTCAAGAATATAGAGAAACAGAGAGAGATAAAGAGCTGATAGAATTGGAGAGAGCACAGAGCCTTGGCCCACTCCAACATTAACATCAAATGTAGGAGAAGAGAAATTGTTCCATAGATAGTTCATCTTTCTACCTACAAGATAATTGGTGAAGAAGGAAACAATGTAGTTGTTGAACTCCACTTTCTTTAGGATGAGAATGAGGAGGCAATGGTTCAGTAATGGGAAGAACTGCATGATGTCAAATGTGAGAGTACTAGTTGAGAGATTTCTTATCCAACCCAAGTGGATGATGTATGTAAGAGCAACACCTGTATTTGTTATAGATTTGAATTTCAAACCCCCTAATTGACTCAGGTGAATGAAATCATTTGAAGCAGTTAAGAATTGGAGTCTCTCACCAATGACTTTCTCGATTAGTTTGCCTATAGTGTTGAGTAGGACAATCAGTCTAAATAATTTAGGGAAGTCATACGATGTCTTGTTAGACTTGGAAATGATGACCATCATAGACCTCTTGAAATGGGAAGACCAAAACCCTAGATCAATACATGTATTAGCAATGTTAATAATAATGCTTAAGCAAACATCATCTTTGAGTATGACTTTAAGGTGACTCCATAACAACTTGTCTAGTCCTGGTGTGGAGAAGTTGTTGTAGTTAGCAATAGTACTCCTGAACTCTTCTTTAGAAAATGAAGTCCATGAGGAGGGAGGTTTGTTGGCAACTTCATGAAGGATATTGATATTTACTTGATAGTAAAGAGCGGTGTTGAAGATCGAATGGAGCGCATCCCATAGGTTATCAATGGATAAGCATAGTTGATCATTGTATTTGATGGCTTTGATGGCTAGCAACTCGTACTTGTTGACCCAGCTCATGAGTTCCCAGGGTCTTCGTTTTTTGTTGGTGATTTCTTGGATTTTGAGATCAAAAAAGGATTGCTTGATGGATTTGACTGTTTTCTTAAAGAACTTCCAGTCTTTAATGTCCTGTAATATCTCAGGGATCAGTTACAGTCTTTATTCTACCAGCTCTTGGAATGTCAAGTGATATTGATAAGCTTAGCATTATTTCTCCATGCATGTTCAATGTTTGAGACAAGAATATTGACAACATTTTCAAGCTTATCAATGACAGATAAGTTGGAGATGTCAAGGTTTCTGATGACAGATGAGATGTCCTTAATGAACAAATATTTTTCTTCACTATTCTTTGCAATAGAGAACTTGGATGTATTGATATTTTCTTCCACAATGGAGATGAAGATAGTGAGAGAAACATGATCAGAAGAGAGTCACCAATCAGGGTAGATCAAGTGATTATTGAACTCAGAAGAGCCACTTTGTAGGAATATAAGATCTATGACTGAGTTAGATTCACCAACAGTATCTGAGTATCTGGTAAGAACTTGGTTAGTTGGAATTGACAAGTCCAAGTTGAAAGAGTCTGCAATAATAATAAGATCATCACTAATAGAGGAGTGATAAGAAAAAGATGGATCCCAAATACTGTCTCGAATATTAAAATCACCAGTCATGATGAGAAGGTTTGAAATATTTGCCTCAGAATCCTTAAAATATTATAAGACAAAAAAGTATAGACAGACTTGAGTAAGATAAGATAAGATAGAACAGTAGTTATATTATTAGTCTATGATAAGAGAGAGAAGGCACATGACATGATGTCATAGGGCCTAGAGTGGTCTGGAACGGTCTGGAAGGACTTAGGGTCTAAAAGGATCTGGAAGAGTCTAGAGATGGAGTAACGTCAAGGAACATATTAACAGCATGGTTTCCTCATGGTGTACACATGGTGCATGCATGAACAATGGAGATTAAGAGTAGGGTTGAGGGTATGACATCAGGGCACATGTATACAGCATGCTGGCCTTGAGGTAGATGCATGGTGAATGAGTAATAGGATATGAAGACAGGGCATGGACATTAGGGTAGGTGTAGAGAAGTTGTAGCATAGACTATGAGGACTTTATATAAATAGTTGGTAGAATACTGTTGTGGTTCTCTGTTAAGTTCTCTTGTGAATTACACAACTCATGTTCCCCACTAGATATTCACCCTTGAGATTTATTGTTAGTACTGCTATTGGACATTGGTCTAGTGGTTGCCACAACATGAGATACTTTAAGGCAGAGTGAGAAGAATTGGAATAAATGTTCATGATCCAAAACAAGACATTATTGTTGCAAAACGAAACAAGAAGAATATCTCTGTGGTTGATAATGTCTTTACAAAGAGAAAAACAGAGAGACAAAAGTCTGATGTTGACATAAATAGTGACTCTTGGGAAGTCATTTGCCAAGTCAGATCCTCTAGCAAATGTGAGCCAATTGGGATGGTTAGGAATACCTACCAAAGGAATACCTTCACAGTTTTCTGAACTGGGAATGGACCTAATGGTTGTCCAAGATGGTTCTTGAATGAGGATAATGTTAAAGTCATAGTTGATTTCAAGGATCAAATATGAGATTATTCTTTTGAACATTTTGTGAAAAGATTTTCAAGTCTTTCAAAATCATATTTCAATGGTGTTCACAGTTGAACGAGTTGATTTCCTCCTGGTTTTCCTGAGTTTGGCATATTCCTTGGTGTGCCATTCTTTGTTGAACTGGTGTCTCCAGAATGGACATTCATTTGAATTAGCTTGATGGTCATCTTTGCAATTGAGACATTTGAATGTATGAGGGCAAGGTTCACCCTTCTTAGTCTCTAACCTAGGGGAATTAGTCTTATCATTAGCTTTGCAGCACCAGACAAAGTGACGGTGATGAGAAGATAAGTGAGGGCCATTACACTTTACACATTTGACCTCTTAGATGTAGCAGACACCCACTATGTGATCCCATTTTCAATAGTTCTTGCATTGCGGCATACCAGGGTTCATATTGGCACTATGGACCATAGCAATATAGCTTCCAACATTAAAGTATCTGTTGATGATCTTCTTAGCATTAGACCCATTTTGAGTATCCCAGATGTTGATCTAGATAATAGTCATGTCTGACTTAGGTGAAACCTCAATGACTCAAGGTTTGGATGCAAGAACAATCTTATTAAAGATGTGGTTCTTCTTGAGGATTTTCTCAATATCCTCAGACACAATGTGCATATTGATTTGATCATTCAGGTAGGGAATTTCTACAATTTTTAGGTAGGATTTTGATTGCAGGAAGTGAGGAGAAGCTATTTGATCCTCATCATCTTGAAGCAAGCTCTTTACAATTTTCTCAACTTCCTGTAGATCAGAGGGCAAGGCGATATTATTAGTAGAGATGATGATGCTTCCATCATCAGCTTGTATGAAGTCAGTAATGATACTTGATTTAATAGATTTGAGCATGCTATTGATTCTGCTGATGTGCTCACTTGCATCCTTAATATATTTATTGGCCACCTCCTTGTTTATGGGCACAATGATTTGTTTGCCAAAGTTTAGAGCCCCTCTTGTGGGGAACCCTATTAAAACCACAGGAAGTATTCAGTAGAGAGCTATCCCCCACCTACTAATCCCTTTGTGCTGTCATGTCCAGCAGCCTCCCTTGCTAGGAGACCTCTCTATTTGGTCTGCAGTCTAGTCTGTTCAATGGCTGATGGTAGACTGGGCCTTTAACCAACAACCTCTCCATTATGGATGCATCTAGGACTAGATCTGACTTAATGGCCTAAGCCTGCCAAGTAGATTGGCATGGAGTTGCACCTATGCAGTACTCCAGGTAGGTTTTCCTACATTCTGGCAATTCCAACACTCCAGCTTCAACTTGAGCCTGAACTGGTCATTATTATACTAGCAGATCAACAGTGGATATAGATCTCTCAAGCTAGAGAAGAGGAACTACCCCATTCTGCTATGGCCCAGTTCTGACAGAGATACTACTCTCTGTCATATATTCTCATCCCCTAGCAGGTAGTTTGCTTATGTCTATAGACATAGATCCCCAACCTGTTCAGAGTCACTGCTTTGCCACCTACCAATCTAGTGAGTGCCCTAGAACAGGTCTGGACTAGGAGTTGTTTCTACAGTGTGACTAACTACCTCTAAGTTGTACAACCTAGAGGTATAAGATGTCCTGTATTACAAACTCAAAACCTTAGAGCTGGTTAAGAGAATGAATCTTGTATTAGGTTAACATAAGAAAACTCAATAGAGAACTCTGTACAGGATTGTCTATCTTATATACAAATACCTAATGGTCTATGTGAGCTATTTCTAGCCTACCCTAAATGACTATGTGTATGCCTTAAGATCAACATGTATATCACACATTGTATAATATCATCCTTTCAGAACCTTCTACATCCTTTCTTGTATCATGTGACTTGTGATTGTGTCATCTGATGTGACCTGCTGTGTGACAGTATGATCTCGTCACTCTAATCCTAACCCTAGCTCTAAAAATAGAATAAAGAAAAATAAATCAAAAATAAAATAAAAATGAGAAAAGAAAATAGAAAAATATTAAGTCCACTTCCTTCATTCTTGACATTCTATTTCTATCCTAGCTTTACCAGCCAGGTTTATACCAAACAGTAAGCTGAGCCCTTAACCAATTAGCTCTCTAGAATATGATCCAATTAGATAGGATTTATACCAAATAGTATACTAAGCCTTTAACCAATCAGCTTTCCAGGATTGGATTGTTATTATCCCAGTTCCCCATCTTATATTGACCTATTCTTTTAGTTCCAGTTACAGATATCACCAGACATAGTGCTTGCAATAAAAACTAGTCTGACTACTTAGCCTTAGAAAATCTACAAATTCTATTTTTTAGAAAGTCTATTTACTAAATCTTGTGTTCTAGTAACAGTATAATACTTGCTAATTCTATAATATACACCAATTATAAGAACTAAGAACCCTAGTGGTTACTATATAATCACATAGTCACAAAGTTAAAGTATTTGCACTTGAAGAGAATTGAACCCTCAACCTTTTCACTTACTCAATTGCTCTCACCAGGTCTTTAGTGATTGAAACCACTAGGCTACTAGGGCCTTGTATAATAAATTGTTGATTTAATAGAAAATAAAAAATAAAAATAAAAAATGATCGGGTGGGTTCATGCTCGAAATAGGAAATAGGAATATGAAAAATAAATAGAATATGAATTGGCTTATCATCTTGGGATATCGCGCCTCATCCAACAGCTTATATTCCATCAAGGTGTAAATCATGTCTAATATAATACTGTTAAATGCAGTTCGCACTCAGATGATGAAGTCTGTGGATATTGTGCAGAAGAGCAGATCATTTTGTTGAGATTGAATGATTACTGCAGAAGTTGACTTTTACTGAATGAAACATGAAGCAAAGAGTGAAAAGGCTGGGGTTTCTATCCTGACGACGGCACAACACTTGAAATATATCAGTCTGCCTGCCTTACGTCTTGGTGATCTGGCACCAGAGATTCTATGTTGGGACACTGTAGAAGGCTCTATTATAGATGTATCAACCTGGCTACAGATCAACGATCACAGTAATCCTTATGCCTATTCAAACGAACTTCTGACTTCTGAAGTTCTTTCCTCCAAGATTCAAGCGAACGTCAATTTCGGCGAGGAATAATCCAACAAAAGTCAGTCTGACCACTTTTGATTTCGACTTTCGAAGAATCTGCACGCCGATTCCTCAGAATTCAACACCCTTCTTTCTGTCTCCTTCATTGCTGTCATCTACGATCAACAGATAGGCACTCAACAAACCAAAAACCATCCTCAGCTCAGTTGGCAGCGCTGCACCGGTAACAGTTGCTAAACTGTCTCAGGCATTATTGTCCTCGGTTCTAATTGACGTTGACTACATACTACCAGGGGCTACACCTATAATACTTCCCTTCGTCCAGGTGGTACAACCTGTGCTCAAAATTGCGCTCACGATGCTGCTGATTACTCTGGCATCTAGGTATCTCCACCAGTGGTAATGTACTGACCCTGAAGTTCGTCACACAGAGCCAACAGAAGAATGTCGGCTCCTGCGATGACTCGACCTACGAGATATTCGACCGCCTAAATAAGGAGCTCACTTTCGATGTCGATGTCTCCAACCTTTCTTGTGGTCTTAGCAGTGTCCTCTATTTCTCTGAGATGGATGCCGAAAGTGGCATGAGCAGATTCTCAGTTAACAAGGCCGGTGCCAAGTATGGTACCGATTATTGTGATTATGCTAATCAACGTCAACCAACTAGGCAAACGTGGAGGGCTGGCAACCTCATCCCAACGACACTAACACCGGAACCGGAAACTATGGCACTTGCTGTGGTGAAATGGATGCTTGGGAAGCGAACTCTATGGCTGCTACCTTCACTCCCCATCCTTGTAAAGTCGATGGCCAGACTCACTGCGAACGCGAGGACTGTACCATCAACAGCCGTTACGATGGTCTCCGAGATCCTGACGGCCGTGCTTCAATTCTCTCCACATGGGTGACCAATCTTTCTACAGTCAAGGCAAGGCCATCGACACCAACTCCAAGATCACCGTTGTCACCCAATTCATTGGCTCCAGTAACACCCTCTCCGAAACCCGTCGCATCTACGTCCAGAACTGTCAAGTTATCCAGGATTCCAAGGTCGCTGTCAGCGGGATGGATACCTTTGCACCCAAGACTTCTGTGACCAACAGAAGGCTGCGTTCGGCGACACAGACAGCTTCGGTCAGC
>Ga0157366_1000552_pt1 | contig 16253 bp, 9 predicted proteins | sample AttbisABBM1_FD_113149 | JGI IMG/M metagenome (GOLD analysis project Ga0157366, IMG submission 113149) | Fungus gardens microbial communities from leaf cutter ant in Botucatu, State of São Paulo, Brazil - Atta bisphaerica ABBM1 | ecosystem: Host-associated > Fungi > Mycelium > Unclassified ...
ATCCCAAAAATAGAAAATAAATCTAAAATAAAATAAAATAAAACTAAGTCTATTATTCATAATTTTAACATAAAGCTTGTAATGTGATGTTACAGAGTGGTCACATATGTCACTGTCACAGACCATATAATCATGTGACATAGAGAAGGTTATAGAAAGTTCTGGAATAAATGACATTATATAATATAACAATAGCTATATACTTAGAACTTTATTAAGTTTTCTTGTGTTACTCAATATAAGAATTATCTTTTGTTTTATTATTGGAACCTAAGTCATAACAATGAGGTCAGATAAATATCTAGGTTACAGATTAAGCTTTCAAGCTTATTTGTAAATTAACAACATAATCTTAGATGATAACCTTAGCCTCAACTTATGTGTTATACCTACTAATTGTTGTATGGTTGTAATTTCAGGTCAGAAGATGAAGTATTAAAGAGACTAGCTAATAACTTAGTTAAAGAAGTAAAAAAAGAAGTTAAAGAATTTCTGGGTGATAACTTGGTTAGGTTTTAGTTGAATCTTGGTTAATTTTCAAACTAAAGACTACAGAGTATTTACTTGGTCTTATATACTAAGTTTGTAGTCAGAACTGTGGCTAAGAAATAATAGTGTAGAGAATAACTAAGAAGACATTATAGAGATAATTTTTAAAATATAGAATGATTAGAAGTTTAGATAACAAGTTACCAGAAGATAAAATACAAGAGACCGACCTGTGTATAAGCATGGATATGGAAGTACATCTAGATATAGTTAAAGTTTTAACTGGAGATTAGAAGCAGATGTATTAGATATCTCAGAAGTTAGTCTATGATAACTCCACAGAAAACCTATAATGTTTAACAACTACCAAAAATTTTATTACAAGTCTATAGAACTGCTGTTCTGAGCTATGTTTACAAATACTAAGCCCATTATTACCACTTTATAATCTTTACCATTCTATATCCTTTTAGATGTTTCTATCAGATTTTCTAACCACTTAGTCATTATCATTCTTTGCTTACATCAGAACTATTCTGTTTAATTAGTATAAACTATAAAAGTATTTATAATAGTTACCATCTTTAGAAGATCTTATTCTATTCTCTTAAGTTTTTTCTGAAGATGTACCTTATTCTGTCATTTCTGTAAATAATATACTTAGGTTTCTACTAAACTCCACAAACTGTTCTAATAGCAGAATATAATCCTTCTCTCTGGAATTTTGATACATCAATTAGTTTAGCAATCTTAGATTGTCCACTCTCATATCTCAACCTCTCTTACCATTTCTCACTTCTTGACCAATGCTTATTCTAATTATCCTATAATTCCTATCAACACTAATAAAGCTCTAGGGCTTCTTTAGTATAATTGAAGAAAAGTAGCAAAATACTAGCATATCTTAGAATACAATACTAATAACATCCTTACTCTGAGATTTGTGTACTTTAGTATCCAATACTGCCTCCCTATAGATATACTCTCTCCTACTATAACAGAACCCCCTTCTCCAACTAACATCTTTACTTCTACTAACCTCTCTTGTTGTTTCCAATCTAATGTCTTACTTCCATGGAATTTCTGCAGTAATCAACAACTAAAGAGGGCCTTTCTTAACTTCTGTTTCTTTTAAATAGTCTAAAAATATCTTTCATTTAATTTATATCTCCATAACCAACAAACTAATTCTTACAAACCAAGTTGCACTAGAAAGCTCCTAATAAGGGCTATTTGTACATATATGAGATGTACAAAAGTAAAAATAGATTACTAAGATATCAAACTATCAGTAACTATAAGTTTTATTGGCTATTATTTCAGAAATGACTAAATAGTTTCCCACAATCAAACTTATATTGGGAAGTGCTCATCAAACTGTCTCTGATGATATATCATACATCATATGGAAATTAGTATTTATAAATATACAAGCATATTAATATAGATCTAAGGATTTAAGTCATAATGAACAGATAGTTAGAAACTATGATAAGAAAATTTACTAAAAAGGACAGTAGTCTATTTAATAGTAATAGAGAACACAAGTATCATATACCATATTAGATATAGTTCATATCTTATTATCCAAGATCCAATAAAACATCTTGAAAGTCTAGTTAATATATTATTTGAGAACATAGAAGTCAGGTTAGAATGACCTTTGGTTTTAGCTTATATATTATACCTTTACTAGTTATACTAGTTGTATATTTCAGAACAGGACTTGGAGACTTAGTAGGCAGAGAACCACCAGAGAGTGGCAAAGTATGTTGTTACTAATACTGGAAATATGTGTTAGTTTTAGCCAATTTTCAGTATAACTAATATAGTGTAAACTACCAGATTATATATTAGGTACACTACCTAGGATAATTATCTTAAATAAAAGCTATTAAGTAAGTTACTCTAATTTTAGTAATTCTCAAATATTAGGGGATAAAGGTCTATAAAGTTAACAAAGGCTAGCAAGAACATCTAAGATGAAATAAAGAGGTATAATCTGTACTAAAAGAGGTTGGGGAGTATAAATGAGAAAGAAGAGATTATTCATGAGTTGGAATAGATGTAGTCAGAATAATTCTTCATTTTTGGAGATTATATTAGTTACTAAGTATTAGAATTCAAGTCAGATAGATACTCTTTAATTTCTTAGTCTGATAATTAACTAGTATTGGCACCACTCTTAGATGTTAATTGTAACATGCCCAACTTGGTGATCTTTCTCATGTTCCACTCACCTCTGATCCTCTTTTGTTAGGACAACTAAAAGAAAATACAGAGTTATCACAGAGTTTGTACTCTCTAAAGAAAACTCAAGTCTATAATTTATATAGTATACTAAGTAAGAACTTATCTCTAAAAGAAACCTAAGAGAATATAATAAGGTTTTCTATAGGTGGCAACTATGCTAAATACTCTAGAATATATTCCAATTAAGCAGAAAAGTGCTAACCAAACAATAAATAATAGTGTTTAGATAGTTAGATACTCTGGTAGAAATATTTAAAATAATGTCCAGAAATAGTAAGCACTTATCTGATAGCAACTAGGAATATAAGTCAAAAATTACCAGGGTATTAGAAATGGTTGGAGTTGTACTGCAGTGATGATAGAACTGGTGTAACAAACTCTGTATTTTTAACACTAGATATTAGAGTTTGTGGCATAGTAGAGATGATAAACTCCACATTTTTTATATCAGACATCAGAGTTTATAGTTTTCTTATATCTTTCTCAAGATTTAATTAGTGTAATATGTAGAGGCACAATATACAAGCTGAAGCTAAGGTCATTATGAATTTATATTCCACATATCTTGAATAAGTTTCTACACTTGATCTGACTTATTTCTCATAGATTATTAGACATGAACTGTACCTAACAATAAGATAATGATCTTATAAACCACCAGTGGTTAATAGTATTTGAGTATAAAGATAAGTAGAATTCATACCAAACTCTGGAAATTTTGTGATAAAAATGTTAAGCATAGTTCTTACTTCAAGTGGATATCTATGGTTAGTTACATAAAAGAAGGTCAGATCAAGTATGGAAACTTATCTAGAAATAAGTGTAGTTATCTGCAAGAGTGGGTAATATACCTGAATTACAGATCAAACTAGAATACTTACCTATAGACTTGCAACTAAACAACCTTAATTTCAACTTATATGTTATGTTGCTATCTGTTGCATAGATTTCAAATAGAAAAAGAGTGGGCTAGAAAGAGAATTAAACCACTCAGGTTTGAGCTTAGAAAAGCAAATGAGTTACTTAAAGTTAATTTTCAGACTGGAAAACTACAGAATATCTACTTGGTTTTAAATACTAAGTTTTATAGTCAGAACTGTGACTAAGGGAATAGTAGTATAGGATATAACTAAGAAGACACTATAGAAATAGTTTCTAAGAGATAGGATATTCTGAAGTCTAGATAATAAATTATTAGAAAGTAAAACATGAAAGACTAATCTAAAATAAGTATATATATGGTAGAACTGGTTAGAGTACTATTTAGAGTCAGAAAGTAGAAGTCTCAGAAGACAATCTATAACAAGAGATCAGTGTTTGTTAAGAATAGAGAAAGACTGAAGATATAAAAAGTCTGGCTTTCTGATAGATAAAAGTAGAGTTGAAAATAACACTTTCAATCACAGAGTAGTGGCTATGTATATAGAATCAGGAGTAGTGAGACTAAAGTTTGAGAACTAAAACAAAGTTGGGCATTGGTCTCCTTATATTATTTATAACAGTGTATTTACTGGAATTTATATATCTTACATGATATATCTATTAGTAATTTATTCTCAAGGAAGAACTACATGTATAAGTATATAGACTACATTCATATAAATGACACTTGAGTGACTTATTATAAGTACTATGCATTATAACTCAGTTATGAGTATGAATAAGTGGGATGTTTATTCAACAAGTTTGTCTCATAAAGTTGCTTTATTATGATCTTCTTTCTCTCATTGACATTGTTCAAATTAATTTGTAGATATCATTAGATAAAATACTAGCAGTGTCAGGTAAGAAATATACCTGGAAGAAGAAACCATTCATGGAAAAATTACAAAAGACATCAGAAGAGTATGGGAACATTATTTAACACATGTGGATGCAAATCCTAGGTAACCTTGGCTTTAGTGGATACACTGTGCCTCTGTATATTATAATAGTTATATTTGGGAAGAGAATATTACTAGGAAGTAGAGTATAAAGAAAGTTAGACTTCTGAGTATGGGTATTCAGAACAGTACACTATGCTAGTTAATTTTCAAGCTAAGAAACTACAGAGTATCTACATATCTTAAATACTAGTACTAAACCTATCCAAGAATTGGAGGAGACAGGTAACTACTCTGAGTATACTCAAGTCCTCAGAAATCAAGTCTGGAGTTCCATGGAGATCATAAGGAACCATGTGATCAGTAATGGAGTAATTGGATATGAAATAGATCCATACTGGGATAGGATGAGTGTGTAGAAAGAAAAATACTCTCTTCCATAGATGTTCTGAGTGGATTGAATGTTAGGGAGGCATTATCTATGATATAGTCAGATAGATTTGGATGGGTATGTGATAAGCAGCAGTAACATGCAGTGTGAAAACTTGTAGCTCAGCTTAGCTCACCAAGCTCAATCCTGACTGGACTTCTCTTCTCTTTATATTTACATTAATAGAAGCTGACAGATCTTGCTCCACGAAGTTGACTTCATTAACAAAATTAGCATCATTGCCAAACCACTTCACATTCTCCTCAGAAATTTTCTGGCTCTGAGAAAACTTGTTTTGGAGAAGGGTTTTGCAACAATAAGATTGGTGTCTAGGTTTTCTGAGAGACTTTTTTCAAAAATTTCAAGAGATAATGGTGGAGAGAAACCAGTTCCTCTACAAATAAATTTACAATCACAATTACTATGAGATTTGGGCTCAAAGAGCTACAGGTTTTTAATTCCCAAGAACTAGCTTGTAGGGTGGAAAAATAAAAATCAATGGCTTCTGTATGGGTTATTATAATGTATCACTGCTTGACTAGAGATGATGTGATGATGTGATTATCTGAATCAGAGAAAAGATAGAAATTGATGATTCTTAACAAAGTAGTATGCAGTTGCTGTTGAGACACGAAAATATATTGAGGTCACTAGGACCAGGAAAGGAAAGAATCTAAGTACATGAAGATCAAGACAATACAAAAAACATACCTAGGATCAGGAAAGTGGTCCTAGCAATCATCTAGCTGCAGGCTAAGTACAAGTGGTTGAATGTACATATGTTTGTGTAGGAATGATAACAACAAGAATAAATAATGACGAGGAGTGGATTGTAGCTACAGAGTCCAAGAAAAGGAAAAGGAAAATGAAATGAAAGGTGAGTCCGTGCAAAGATAGCGCACGGACATTGAGCTGAGTGCTCATTTTTCGACAGTTCTGACCTAGAATACAAGGTATCTAGGCATCTTGGTTTCATAGAGGACACTCGTCAGGACAACGTTTCCCATGACCTTACTCAATGAGTCTAGCGTTCCGTAATGATGAAAAGACGGCGAAACGCAAAGAATCTTAACAAACAGACTGGACTGTGGCACTAAAATTGCTCATAGACTGGTGGCATTTAAGCGAACTTGGAAACTCGACTCAATGATCCTAAGACCACGGTTCGTTCCCGGTTGTAAAAGCGAACTTGGTGAACTTGCCATTTGGCGATTGAGTCAGGCAGTAACCCTAACAACAGAATCAGAATAAGGCAAGCAGCACAATTAACACTTAACTTTGTATGATAGAATCTTTCGTGCTAGGGAAGACGTTGGTCACGTTGAATCAGTGAGAAACAATCTACGATAGATACATACTACCGAAACGGAAGAGACATCAAGGCAAGTACAACAAGAAATGGAAGTGTTCACGAGACATTACGAATCCATTGTTATCATGAAACGTGAGAGACGAGGAAGAAAAGAAGTATTAGATACTCAGCCAAGGACTGCCACCTTTTGCTTCTTCTTTCTGCGAGTGTTATTATTTGCGAATGCTCGCCAGGTGTCGACACGTTCCTCTCGTCGCTCTGTGGAATTGAGTGATATTGAAGGTGTTGATGGGGGAAAATGCATACCCTCCCAGACTTTGTCATCTTCAGCTTTGCGTTTTTTAGCAGCTACCTCGTCCTCTTTCTTACGAGCTTCAAGACCTTCATTGGCCAGATTGAGCTTGATAGCTCTGATGGTGGAACAATAATGTCAATCAGCTCAAAAAACCGTATTGCTCATGCACTATGCTGTCAAAAACGTACTTGCGTCGCCGAACCTCCTCATCAATAAGCATTTCTTTGGCCTTTGCTCGCACGCGGACTTTGAAAGGAGGGTCCCCTATTTCTCGCAATTTGGGATCGCTGTCAGTCAACGAGGTAGGTAAATTAAAGGTTCTAAGGAGCTCAATGCGGGCTTGAATTATCACCGCATCAAGCTCTTCACGTTTGTTCTTGTCGGAAAGTTCGGACTCCGCCTGTGGAAGACAAATAAGAAAATCAAATAAAGAGACCAGAAAAGGCGACAATACCTTCTTCAGAAGGTCGAATGCCTCTGGCGCACGAGCATGTGGCGTCTTGTCCGGGTGAATAACTGGGTTTCAAGGGATCATGTCTGAGAGCATATCAGAGCGGAGATAGCGCATGCATACATAGTGATAGCTGCCTATATTTTTTCTTTATGTCCTCTGGTGTAGCAGAAAATTCTAGATCTAGTATATCATACGGGCTAGCTGCAGTCAGTATATGATAGATCATCAAGCACGCTCGAAACACACTTGAGCTTGAATGCCTTCAGAATCCGTTCCACCTCGACCTCACGCTGAAAAGCTGACGCTTCCCGATTGAGCAGCTTCTCAATGTCATCAGTAGCGCTTGAGGATGATGCAGGAGTATATTTTTCCTGAACGTGTGCAGAAGAAGACGACAAGCCTGCAGGTCTATCAGACATGAAAAGAATAGAGACGATGGAAGTAACTCGTATGAAACTTAGATCCATTGACGGTGAATCACAGCGATTGGTCACGTGCCACGTCAACTTTTCTGACCGCTCGTAATATAGTTATAGTTCGTGACATGACTATGTCCTTTGCCCGACGTGTCTTGAGGGTAAATATTCTTATAATCATCACCCAGTAAACCGTGAACAACTTATGACCATGAAAGACATTTCTGCATCACTCTATATCAACAGATCAACTGCCCCGGCATCCAGTCACATTTCGAAACGTATTCATTGGCTCTCGACTCTTATCACCTTCATCTTCATCGAGCACATCAAACCTTTCCTCCTCAGCCAAAAGAGAACCACTTCAGGATGGTCCCCGAAAGACTCGCGAACAAGTCTACGCAAAGCGGAACCGTGTCCTACTCATGTACTCCTCCGCAGTCGTACGCTACTTCATCCAATTTTATTTGGCCTCAAAACGATGACTCAAGTCATACAATCACGTAGATAATAGTAGCGATTGGTGCCTCTTATGCAGCAGTTCCATTATACCGTATGTTCTGTGCTGCAACTGGTTTTGCAGGAACACCGAAAGTAGGCACCGGTCGATTCGAACCACACAGACTCGTTCCAGTCGAGAACGCCCGCCGGATAAGAGTCTATTTCAATGCCGATCGTTCCGATCAGCTTCCTTGGTCATTTCGACCCCAGCAGAAGTATGTGAACGTTCTTCCGGGCGAGTCAAGTTTGGCGTTTTATACTGCAAAGAATACGTCAGACAAAGACATCATTGGAATTGCAACTTATAACGTAACTCCAGACCGGGTGTGTTTCATACTATTATCTATCTTGCATGTCACAAATGAAGGAGTTTCACTTCATAGATTGCCCCCTATTTCTCCAAAGTAGAGTGCTTTTGTTTCGAAGAGCAGAGACTACTTGCGGGAGAAGAGGTGGACATGCCTCTGTTGTTTTTCATCGACAAAGACATGCTTGACGACCCAGCGTGCAAGAACGTGGATGACGTCGTGCTCTCATACACTTTCTTCAGGCAGGAAAATGCGTTATACCAGCTAAAACCGTAAACTCACTTTGCAGCAGGGCACGACGAAATGAGAACGGACATCTCGTGCCTGATGCACCCGAAGACGTCGTGCAGAATTCGCTAGGCTTCAGTAAATACGAATACGCCTCTCAGGTCAAAGCTTCCAACACATCAGTTGCTACTACGAGTCCATCCTCATAGATCAACCGTCTACATCGGACAATCATGCATAAATCACTGCAATAGAAGCTAATCGCCATCTTCTCCGTCACAGAATACTTGATAATGAAATTCCACTCTCCCTCGTAATTCATGGGCCAGCCACGTCGTAGTTGTTTGTATATTTTCTATCAAGTAGACTACTCTAGCTCAGCGGACTAACCGTGAACAAGAGTATAGACTTTGAGAATGGCGATTACGACGGTGACAGTGATGAGAAATGAAAAGTTCACTTCTTACCTAGTAAGATTCACTATCATGACTGTAAAAGCAGCCCACAGTATAGATTAGCCGAAGACAGCACCAACACCATTTAAACAGCCCATCCGGTCAACCGTCCTTACAAATCCTTTGTTTCAGCGAATATCATATCAGATTCCAGTTGACGATGCAGTTGCAGCATGATAACAGCTACTGATCCACAACTGTCGACGACTAGGTGTTAATTTGCAACCACAACCAGAGTCAATGTGAAGCGCATGTAAAAACCACGAGAGTTGACTGCAATGGCATCCATTAGGCGACAACAAGCAACTGGATGCTTCAGTTACACGAAAAGCGTGGAAATGTATGTCTGTCACAGATCCAACGCAGTCGCGGGAGCAATAAATGCTTTACGAGATGAATGATCCGTTAAACAAATAATACCATAGGAAACACAACATATGAAGCAAAATGCGCCAGATGACGTACGGTAACCAACTGACATCCCCCGAAAGAAGGTTTAATAAATAAAAGCAACAGAAAGAAAGCGTGTCAGAGACGACCAAGACCATAGGACATCGAACATACCAGAGAAAATTTGACCGCCGCACAAGGCCCACGTCGAGAATCAAGGATGAGGCTCCAGAGAACTTGCTCAAGCACGACTATAAAATCATTTCCAGACTGTCACCAGCTGGCTTATCAACGAAAGGTGCAGGGATTACCAGGCTGAAGCAACAAGACGAAGAACCAAGCACTAAGCTAAAGCCCAAAATCATTGTGAAATGTCATCAGTTAGCTTCTCAACCGATGGCGCAGGGAGTACCGAGCTGGAACAAGTAAGAAGTAGGGTATCTCAAAATTCACCCCTCATTGAAAATCCACATTGCGATATCCTTGGCTGCGAGGCCCACCAGTGACGTGTTGTCAATCTCGAAATTACAGCAGTTACTCCATACTGAGATTGTGTCATTTCGGGAGGATGGATGATGAGGCATCATGTGAGATGAGATGAGCGGGCTAGATGCGCCTTACAGTGATCTGCGATGTCGGTAACATGACACACGGATATAAGAAAGTGGCTGAGGAGATCGTGATATATGTGGAAGATCCTGAAGCTATTCTTCTGGGGAAAATGCGATGATTGGTTGAAGATGCAACAGCCTGATATGATGCATGGGCACTATGAACATAAGAGATAGAACGAGAAGCTTAGAATCTTGATTGGTTTGGGTATTTGGCTCAGAATATCAGTAATGTAGCCACGACCATCATTCCGAATCGATTTCAGAATGTGCAGCCGAACTTCCTTTAGGGATGCGATGTGGATGCGAGCGCAGCCGTGATCGCATTGCTGCAGTTGCTGCAGGTACCCGGACTTCACTGTTACCTCTTTCATCCTCATCACGGCTTTCCTGATAGTCTTTTCTCTTTCTCTCTCCCTTCGTAGTAGTGCCCAAAGCTTCTTCTTTGCTTCTCCTACGCCCAATCTTCACTTGGTGAGCGGAAGACGTCGGTTTTCTTCGTCGTTTCTTGGCTGGTTCCTCAACACTCTCTTCTCCATTATCCCCTTGATCGAAACCACTGCCAGAGTGACTCTGACCTACAGAACCAGCTTTCCTTCTCTTCCTAAAATCTGCTACAACCTCCTGCAGACGTCGACTAGTGTAAACTTCTTTCTTCCGCGGCGCCAAGTTCCCAGTGACCATATTGTTTCCTGCGCGCACAGTAACCCAATCTGATAGGCTGCCTTGAACACCAGATGCGGTACCGGATGCATTCGTACGTCTTCGATTCATCTTCTGAATAACCGGTGAAAGCAGTTCATCAACCTTTGTTGCATTCCATCCAAGCTCTTGCTTGAAGAACATCCGAAGAGCATCTAAATCGGGCAGACCCCACTTGAAGGGTTCTTCAGAACTGTCAACGGTCGGGTGATAATATGCGTCCCGCTACAGATGCATATCAGTGCCTGAACTAGACATTAGCAGTGGTGTACTGACCACTGCAGGATTCGGCCAGTCAGCAGCTAGATAAAGGTCCCGGAACTTCTTTTTCTAGACAATACGATCAGAGCCCAAATGTCAATTGCAACAATGACACCTACAAACTGTTTCCTAATTTTCGTACTGCTTTCGCTTTCACTATCCTTTCCTTCCTGGACTCTTCGCCACCAGTCGGCAAACTTATGAAGTCCATCTTTCCCAGGAAATTCCTTTAGCAGCTCCATCGCCGCAACAGGACCAGCACCGCTGAGCCCCTCGGTATAATCACTCCCCAGCAAATACGCAAGCCGGATGAGAGTATCACGGTCCAGACCTAGTTCTCGCTCAAGGTCAGTCTGCAGAAAGAGCTCAACCGTCTTTGACTGATTAAACATGTTCTTATAGACTCTCTGTGCCCCAAAAAGAAACACGTCGGAATCGTCTGTAATAACACCATCCACTAAACCTAGAGAGACAAGTTCCGCGCATTGAGCTTCAGCTTCCATTGGTGCTGTAATATAGGGTATACCAAACAGCCTCAGCATTGTCTTTGGGCTCAATTAGTTCCAGATCCATCGTAAATTAGCCTGAACGTACCATGATTTGAGATACCATTTGTTGTGTGATGTCCCCTGAATCTCTCATTGCAGCTTTCCTCTGCTCGTTCAATATCTTAATCTCATCATCAATTTCCCGTCTGACGTCGTTCAGATTCCTACCCTTCACTTGCGAGAGAAACCGAGCAAATTCACCTTCTTCCGCGTGCAAATCCATCTCTTCAGCTGCGTCCCAATGCTTTCCCTCCAGTTGTTCGTCAATATCCTCTGCGAGTCCACCTTCAATCCCAGTTTCACGGAGAACTGCATCACTCCTCAATATGAAAGTGCCAGCTTCTGATTGTCCGAATCCATGTGTCATTTGCTGGCTCCCGGAGGGCGAAGGTAACCTTGGCCTGGAGAAGAGGGGAGTCTTGACCTGTTTTTCAGGGGTAATTGGAGCAGATGTTGGGGTTCCAATGACTTGGGTTGGATTTGATGCAACAGGTACATCCACAGACACGGGATCGGGTATCATTTTGTGAATGTCTGGCGGAGGAGAGGGTGCAGATTTCCTAGGACTGTCCTGGGTGGGTCGACGGGATGATATAGTCAATTCTCCTGAGTGTAATGCTGACTCTGGTACTGCAACTCCAACCTCTTCAAGTTTTTCATCATCCTTGCTTTCGCCCGATGGGAGGACTGATGATGATTCTGGTCGCCTCACTTCTGCAGATACTTCGGGCGTTTTCTCCGCCAAGGTACAAATCATAGGAACCTCCACTTCCTCCATCTCATCTTCTGATTCAGTCAACGTTTCAAAGCCTGATGTCACAGTTAATGCAGGTATCGTAGGAGAAACGGGCTGTTCAATAGACTGGACAAACTCCCCTCCTCGGGTTCCCTTGTCTTCTACTGCTGGAACTGCATTTAGCGTTGTCTTCGAAGATGTGAGCAAAGAGGACGGGGCTTCAAAAACATCCTTGTTTCGGTCTAGAGTCCCAGACACTCGTCGACTAATTAACTCCCGAGTAGCTCCGGTGCCAGCGAAAGTTAAAAATGTTTCAAGGCCAGAAGGTGCGAATATCTCCACCTCTGGGGAAGGTCGCTGGTCGTTCGGATTTCCGACAGACCCCAGAGATTCTTGTGAAAGTTTATGGGGGGAAGGAGTGGAGCTTGGAGCTTGCCATTGCAAGGTAGATCGACTCTGGTCAAGAGATGCTTGGATCGCAAGCGCGAGTTCTTCGTCCTCCTCACTTTCAAGTTCCTCCAAGGATTTGGGAATCGTGGCAACATCCTCGTCGCCACTGTCGAGATCAAACAGAGATTTTGAGTTTTTCTTGCAGTTTATAGATTTGGCGGTCAATGGAGCTAGTTTCTTCTTCAGGGAATAGCGATGGGCAATGGCTGACAACGCCATTTTTTGCTGATATTGCCGCAGGTCACTATCCATGACAATGTCAGTATTGGTGCTAATAGAAGTCTTTATTCAGTGCCATCATTGTCATTGTCGGCGGTAAACTCACGTATCAACTTCTTCCATATCCACATCCTCGTCTTCATCCTCATCTTCAGCCCGTGACTCTTCTATATCGATAAGGATGGGCATTTCCGGCACATTACCAGTCTTGTCCTGTGTCGCAAGAATCCATCCACCATCTACTCCCTCATTTTTTGTAAGTATATATTGCTTATTTCTTTCGCTCGCAATCCGCACAGGTATAGTCAAATGAGCACTTCCAACGCTATTCGTTGTTACCAACAACTGTTGCGTCAAGGAGTTTCGCTGCTTCAAGTTGAAAATCTGCTGTTTTGAAAAGTCCATGGGTGTAGGAGCCATTCGCAGCATCTTCTGCAGGCGGGCATGAGATGTCTGACGTGACTTTAATCTCAAATCACCGATAATCTCGTATTGAACTTCGGTAGGAAGTTCACGAAATTCAGGAGAAGTAATATCAAAATCTTCAGGACGCATCTCCTCGATAAAGGTACGAAGTTCATCCTCGGTAGCAAACCGTGGATCAGGAACGCTGGCTTGGGTAGCTTTAGATATGGCTTCTTCCATGTTCACCTCAGGAAGATGATAAGGATCATAATCATCATGATACTTGTTCTGTTTCTTAGAACTTGGCGTAGGAGTGGCAGGTTTAACTTTCGCTGGGTTTTTGGGCATCGAACTGTCAATGTCCTCGAGATAGACCGTATGCTCGTCAAGAGGTATATCATCCGGCTGAATTTTCTCTTTTCCTTTTCCTCCAGACGAGGATCCCTTTCCTCTATTGACAAAGAAAAGAAAAGTGAGCACAATAAAACATGCCCACATGGGTTATACAACGCACCGCGCGTGATGCTTCAGAGCTTCTCGCCTCATTTGGGCAGCAAGCAACCTTTCAGCGATCTTGACATGACTCATCGCAGCCCCGCTTTTCTTCTTTTTCCTTTCATTCAACGTAGACTTTTTCAAAACTGGCGCACCCCCGTCAAACACGAAAACGGGTTTAATGCCATAGAACAGCAGCTTTGTAATGCGGCGTAAGAATCCAAGAACGTGAGCATTCACAAGACCACGTCCTTCTTTGTCGCGCATGGTTGATTGGAATTGGTATATCCAAATACTTGAGTCGATTGCCATAATTTTTCCTTCGACCGTCTCTAAGCTGTTGGATTTTTCATAGAAATTTTAATATATATATATATATCAAAATTTGTGTTTGTACTCACAGAATGGGACGGCCTACAGGAGATAGAAGTGTCCAGAGAGACTTGACGCCCATTTAGAAACTTGCGAGTAGCTGATGAAGGTAGGAGGGTCCGAAAACGCCCAAATATGGAGTGTGATATAAACGAGTCATCGGTGCTCTTTTTTTTTTAGTAATTCATACCAGTATTTCCATCTCGCACCGGTGTGATTCGACATGTCGACGACCGCAGCCTTAGGGAAATCATATACATTTGTTCTGCCATATACTGTGTCTAAATCGACCGTATAGCAATTCACGCAGCTCCTACAAGCGAGAGAGTCATCCTCCTCATGTTCGAACACTTGATTTCACATGTTGATGATGATAAGATTTGAAGCCTTTTCAAGAGCTTGAAACGGCCAACTCTTCGCGACAGTAACGGCAAGCAAGCCGAATGGTAGGTAGGCTGGAACGCAACCTCACTTCACTTCCCAAATCAGAACAGTAGGCCAGAAATCATACTCCATTGAACAAAAAAACAAGAAGAATTAGTGAGTAGTAGTAGGTGGTGGTTACAGAGCCGAGATATAAACAGAGAGAATGATATATATCACGTCCAACAGTATTTTCCAACAAGAAAGGCGATAAGAGAGACATTGTGCACCCGGCGATTGCAGATGACCTCAACTAATGCTTAGGAGTACCAGGACGATCACCACTGTCCATCGGTCGAGTTGATGGTGATCCACGACCAACAGGCGAATTAGTCTGTGATGAAAATCCAGTAGGTCCAATGGGAGACAACAGCCCACCGCTTTCACCATGAGCACCACTACCAGAAGGCGAACCACCAACACCGGTTGAAAATCTAGAGTCAAAGTTTCCAGTCATAGTCGGAACCATACCCATGCCACCCATTCCACTCATGCCCATGCCACCCATCATTGGCATACTCATCATCGACATCCTAGGGTCAAACCCTGGCATGCCTCCACCCGCCATGTTCTGACCTGTAAGCGGCATATTCCCGCCAGTCATATTTTGTCCGATGGGACTCACACCTGGATGACCTCCATCTCCTCCAGCTTGTGACCCAGCAGTCGAGAACGTCATCATGGCTTGTTGATACGCTACTGCTGCCGCCTGTTGCGCCGCATACATTTGCTGAGGGTTAAGCATTCCAGGATAACCCATCATCCCACCACCTGTCACCATAGGGTTCATCCCCCCTCCAGTCAGCATGGGGTTCAGCGCACCAGTCATCATAGGATTCATCATCATGGGGTTCATACCCATCATCATCGGATTCATCATCGGATTGAACCCATAACCATACATCGATCCACCCTGTTGCATCTGTTCCATTTGTTGTCTTTGTTGTTCATCAAATCTCCTCTGTCTCTCCTCAACCAACCTCTTCTCCCTTTCCCTCTCCGTTAACGCAGCACCGACACCTCCTTCCCTCTTTCTCTCCCTCTCATGTGCAGTTATAGCTCCAAGTAAGCCGGTCTGTGGAGGAGGAGGCTTATTCGGCACATTGATGAGCGAAGCACCCGTCTCTCTCGCAAGTTCCTCTTGTCTCTTTGCAGATCGATCCTGTTTATCCTGCAGCCCAGCGGACAACAACCCTTGCGGCGTAAATGCTTTTGTCATGGTCTCTGAAGGTTCCAATTGCACAAAGGTATCTCGGGTATCTTGTTGTTGTTCGACATTCCTCCCAGATTCCAAGACTTGACTCCAAAGATTTTTTCTCGCTGCACCAGGTTGGGGGAATTCTGATTGAGATCGAATTTGGGTTCCGCCATCGCCGTGGTAGGTTCGTCGATCTGAGGGTTGGTCAGAAGCGAGTCGCCGAGATTGAGGAGGAAAATTGTGGTGGTGATCATCAGTGCCTGATCGCAGCAACAGGACATTCTTATTGGAACATGCCAGACAAAAAACAAGATAAAAAGTTACTCACCGGATCGGGAAGAAGGTGGCTGAGGCAACGTGCGAGGTGCCCTAAGATGGGACGATGCCTGTCCATCGCCAACAAACTGACCATAAACCGAGGGCTTAGTGCCCTGCCCATGCCCAGAGGCCGATCTCTGTGCAACAGGATCGACGTCCGA
>Ga0157366_1000555_pt1 | contig 16228 bp, 20 predicted proteins | sample AttbisABBM1_FD_113149 | JGI IMG/M metagenome (GOLD analysis project Ga0157366, IMG submission 113149) | Fungus gardens microbial communities from leaf cutter ant in Botucatu, State of São Paulo, Brazil - Atta bisphaerica ABBM1 | ecosystem: Host-associated > Fungi > Mycelium > Unclassified ...
GTGTAGTAATATAGCAAGGACTTCTTGTTGAATTCCTCTTGTGATTTCCACAAAAGAGATACTTTGAAGTCACTGCTTAGAGTCTCAGCCTTGAGTTATTCTGACTTGTAGTTGCTATAATACTCTGAGTCTTTCCACTTTGTTTTATCACTTAACAACTAATATCTTAAGTGAGGAGAAGTGTTAAATAAGCATCCCACTTGTTCATACTTATGACTGTAATTAGCACAGCATGACTCATTCTTAGTGATAATGCTGTGCACTCACAATGAGTTGCTCAAGTGTCATCTATTGATATAATTGTATATGCCCAACCCATGTACTACTTACACATATATTTGACAAGTACTTGTCAGTTGTCTACACTAAAAAGTAGTAAACATCCTAGAGGGTTCCAGAATGTGGAATGTGACTGAGGTGGGCATGTTATATACTACTCATCTGGAATAGCAATAAGGAAATAAAATTTAAGTGAGGTGGTCTATGCATTGGTACAAGTGGTCATGTAGTGTTGTGATGATCCCTGTTCAAACACACTATGCTTGCTGTTCTATGCTTGCTGTTCTCTGTTTTCTTCCAACATCATTCATGCAAACTATTATTGGGATTACATAATCAAAACACTTGCGAAACTACCGATTCGCTTAGTCAGCTCAGCTCTCCAAATGGCTACCACCAGCTTCACTATCTATTCTCGTTACAACTCCGAAAAGGACAAGGAGAGATTGCAACTTGAGACCGGTCAAATACATGTTGACGGTGGGGGAAATAAGTCTGGTGATGAGTGGCTATGGAGGGAGGCTGCCTCTGCCCAGTTCCTACGAGCTCAGCGACCCCCACCAAAGTTCGTACCTGCAACTCTATATTATGAAATTGGTAGTAGTGAACTAGGTTTCTCAAAACCACATACACCCCCTCGAGAAAGACGACTGGGTTCCTCGCTTTCGTCATGGTATCGCTCATTGACCAAGGCTAGTTCCACTGAAGCCAAGTCACATCAACCTTGTCCTGATTCCATCCCAGTACCAGCCCTATCTTCCAGTACTGTGCGTGCGGGGGAATCATCTAAGAACCAGACTCAGGACAAAAATAACTGGTTTATCCAAAAAGTCCTTCAATCTGAATCTCCTCTAAATGCTCCCTCCACTTTACCGCCTACTCCTACTCTTCCTGATATTCTCGCACGAGAACCTCCACCTTTACCTTCTGGACCTAGATATGTTCCTCCTGTATGGACAGAAATCGGACCCTCTAATAAAGGTTTTGTAATGCTTCAGAGGGGCGGATGGAATGAGGGAGAAGCACTTGGTTTTAATGCCAGACGAAATTTTTCCACTGGTTTCGATAGCTCATCAAACTCTGATCAAGAACTACGAGAGACTGAGTCAATGGAAAGAACCATTGACCGAGTTCAACGGATACCAAGAAGGGAATTCTGCGATAGCTTTGGTAATATCAAGAAAGAAAGACAGGAGATCATTGATCTCACACTTTCATCAGACTCTGAAGAATCACTTGAAAGTGACCAAGAAGAAGAGGAGGAAGATGGAGATGTCAAAGTGGAGAACTTCTTGAAACATTCTGAAGGATTTGAATGTCCACTTAAATCAAGGGAGGGTGATTCTGAAGATATCAATATATTGGCACATGGACGCAAAGCACTTCTAACACCGATAGGCACTGTGCTTAAATTGGATCGTTTGGGCATTGGGCTCAAGGTCAAAACCGAAGGTCCATACAAGGCATCTGTCAAGCGTGTTACCCACAATGCTATATCCCTTGCTGCTCATGTGCGGATGGCAGAGAAGGCTCGGAGAAGAAGAGAAGTTTTTGGGCGAGGTATCAAAGGATACGAGAGGCAAAGGCGAAAAGAAGAAGAAAAACGAAGGCATTTGTTGGCTTACATGAACTCCTGAAGGAGTTCTATACAATAACATTGATAACCCATCACCATGTGGATTGGTGTGTACATTTGACACAAATGGCAGCTATAATATAGTATTTTTCCTTCCATCATAAGATTATCGAGTAAATAGTCAGACGTAAAGTCGAAAGCAACAACAGAATCTAACAGTGTCCACATCGCAGAAAACTTGAAACTTTGTAACCGTCGTAGAAGAAAAGGAGGGAGAAGATGGAAATTGGATGGTATCATTCGGTTTTTCAGGACAAGATATTCTCGCCCCATACTCCCTTAGCGGTATCACTTCGAACTTCGGCTACGTACATCTTCAACCATTGAATCATTTCCCAGCTGATCTGAGTACAACGGGTAACATCGATGGAGCGTAATCTTTGAGGAGGTAGAACACCGGAATGACTTGTGTAATGAGCTTTGGCGCGAGCTTGGGCTGCGGCGGCAGCAGAAGCAGAAGTGGTCATTGTAGTAGTAGAAGTGTAGTATCGTGTAAAACCATTCGGATTGGGAGGTAAACGAGCTTCAACAAATGTCCGGAGAGCATCCCACTCGAGACACATACAACCACCGACGTTCAAATCCTCGAGTCGTGGACATATCCATGGTTGACAAGTTGATAGGTTCTAATGTATCTTGCCATCAGCAGGCACACCCATTGGCCACAGAATGAAATCACACCTTGAGAAAATAGGAAGAAAGATCTTCTATGTCGACCACTTCCAATGTCGTCAATGAGGATAACCGTTTTAATAGATGGACAAAGGACATCTCAGTGAATAGACATGATTCTATGCGGAGATACTTGAGTGAAAGCTTGGTTAGGGCTTGCGAATGGAGACGATTGAGGATGGGGTTGACGTTTTGCAAGTAGCAAAGCTCCAAGTGCTCCAGCTTGGGAAAAGCGATTTGAGACATAATTTGAAGTGCTAATGTGTTACCAATGCAGTAAAACGATGCCTTGGTGAGGCGTGCCAATTGGATGACGCCACTTGATGCGGAAACCTCCGACCCAGGAGGAGGCCCACACGAATATGAATCTACATCGGAGATGTTGCGAAGGGCAAGCTCCTCCAAATCGGGACATTGGCGCAGGACAGTGACAAGGACTGAGGGAGAAGGTGTTGAGCCGTTGAAGTAGCCTCCAAGCTTCAGAACACGAAGTCGCGCCAACAATCGCAAGTCCCAGCCAAAATTGAAGGATGTAAAGGAGCACGAGCGTAGACGCGGGGTGCTCCCTATGAAGAATGGAGCAGTGGGAGCTGCAGCATGGTCTTCTTGTATGGAGTGGTATATATGGACGGATAAAGATTCGAGGAGCGGTGCGTCGTCCTTCCACTGAAGGAGAGCAGCGTGTACTTGTGAACGGTTGGGGACGCTCAGGGAGAATGTTCTCGTGCGCCACAGTGCTGGGCGGAATAGATCCATAGCCAGCATCACTTGCTCACTGACACTGAAATGATAATCTACTCGTGGCGCAAAATTAACCGTAATATCAAGAGGACACGATTTAGATCGCCGTAGTCGCCGCTGCGCCTTCTCGAGTGGATCATGGGGACTAACGGTAATCTTCGCCCACAGTACAGGAGTGTTCAATGCCACCTTCGCCCAGTACCGGCTTATGGCCAGTCAGTTCCAGATGTAACTGTCACATTAGGATGTCAGCGCACCATACAAGCATCAGGGTTGGAACGATGATAGGATCCCCATCCCCCATGCCTAGGACGCCGATAATAAAGATGGACGACAGCAGTTCGCTGGGAAGACGGATCACCGGGGACTGCAAACGAACTTGCTGCTCTAGCTGAGCCTCGAGAGCCTGACGCTGGGACATCAGATCAGCCATCTGGGTGTCCAGACTGTTGATGGCCTCCCGGAGAGAGGATATTTCTTCCTGCGGCATTGGTCGGGACGAATATGTATCAGAGTCTGTTTTTGTGCCGCTGTGGAAATTCGGGACAGAATCGTGGGATTTCGGGACAGAAACTTTGTCGCCAGCCGTCGAGAAACAGCCCAGGGACATGGGAACAAGAGGAGAGCCAGAGCACGTACAATCAGCACAATGAGCGAGGCCGGAATGACCGACATGGGTCCTGATAAAGGAAATTTACCGTTGTGTTCCGTGGCAGCCAGCACGAGGCACAAAGCATGCAGATGTTTTGTTTTGATTGTAAGATAATCCTGGACACGAGGCACGCAACGAGGCATTTCCTGCCACGGTTTCCCTTCTTTCGGGTTTCCAGAAATATCGTGGCTTCTGATATTCGTTCTAGGATACACATTGCTATATCTACTCTATTTCCCGACACCCAGGTCTTCTGTCTTGCGCGCGGTAATACACAAACTGGCACAGCACCTAAGATCGGCTGAGTCTTCTGTGTCTGCCGGACTTGGGCTACTTACAAACATGTCTAGCAACACAGTCAATCCACTCCCTGTTCATACCATTAGTGCCATTCAGGCCTTCCATGCTCGTGTCCGCACCTGCCAGCCAGCTCGCGTTCGTGATGAGATAGAGTTGGTCCATACTTTCAGCGAGAATCGATAACGAGTACGTGATATTGCCGCACATCGCGAAGAAGAACAGGGCAGGTGATAACCCCTCGCACCTGGTCTTCAAGTTTTTCACTAGGATCATTAGTCATGAGTTCCCAAAATAGAAGAAAAGCTCACTGATCTGCGGAACACGGGCACCGATCTATTACAATAAAGATGAAATCAGCTTCACTACACTGTGAAAACCACACACAAAAAGGAAAGCGCTGGCCCAGCCAAGAATTTGGCTCTTCCACCAGTCTTGTTTTGGCATGGATTCCGGGTCCTGTCCATGGTTGTCTCCCGCAATACACCATGCCGTCATCCCAGCCGCGCAGATAAAAACGAACGCGGCTGCGTAGCGAATAATCAGAGTCCTTGTGCTGAGGTGCTTTTTCCTTCCTTCTGTCCCAAACAATAGTGGCTCTCTTTCACTATCTTCGATAAACTGTGATTTGAACAATGGCTGGTGGTGTTTCCAGCGGTAATAGAGGATCTGACAAATGAGCATGCTATCACACACGCTATACTTCAAGTCCATAGATAAATGCTGTGGTGTTATCGAGCTTGAGCGTGATGAACTTACATAGCAAGCCAGAATGATAACAGTAGGAATTAAGCCAGCGAGGACTGCACCGAGGAGATTGCACAAGTCACCAGCGAGCCAGATTAGGATGAACATCACACTGAGGCCTTCGCCCGACCGGAGGGCATAGTTTTCATATATTTGAGGCGAGTAAACCACAGTCCTGAGACTAGTTCAGCGCCTCTGATCAACGAGTTCGTAGTACTCTGAAGCATACCAACACGAAATAGATATCCATCCGAGCTGGAGATAAAAATTAACGGGGTCTGCCCGGAGATACGGTTGTTTCTACTTACTATGCTACTCAATGCCCCAGATGCAATCATGGTAGCGGCGGATTGAACCCCCAGATAAAAATGACCGTGACATTGGAACTCGTGACCCAGGATATGAAATAACAGAGTGAGTCCACATACATGTAAAATTTGCCTGTATGATGATTATTGACAAATTTGTCTGTACTAATGTGACCTTGGTGTGACACCGTTTGTCGCGAGACTCACAATGGACGGTCAAGAGGCTTTCAGAAGATTGGCAAATCAAGTACGCAAAGTCGGGGGAAGTTCTTCTGGTGGACCTCCAAAGGGTCTCTTCACAGGAGGCGGTCTTCTCGTTGTCCTCGTCGCCGGTGGTTTTGCATTGAATGCAAGTCTGTTCAACGGTATGCATCCGTTTGGGTTGTTGTACCCCAGCGTTGACTTTTTGTAGTCGATGGTGGTTATCGTGCAATCAAATACAGTCGGTGAGTCTCCTCAACCCCCTTTCGCCTTCTGTCTAAATCATTGCCTAGTATCCATGGAGTGAAGGCGGACATCTACAACGAAGGCACACACCTTGTGGTATGAACATTTCCTCCGCCAGCTGTTTCACTGTAGATCCATCTTTTCTAGCTCCCTTGGCTCGAAAAGCCCATTCTTTTCGATATTCGTGCCAAGCCACGAAGTATTGCCAGTCTTACTGGGACAAAGGGTAGAGTTCAGAATCTGGTTTTCTTATTGTCTGCTGACTGACTGATGGCCACAGACCTGCAAATGGTAAACATTACTTGTCGTGTACTATCGAGGCCCTCTATAAACAACCTTCCCATCATTTACCGTGAACTCGGTCAAGATTTTGATGAAAGAGTCCTTCCCTCTATTGTCAACGAGGTCTTAAAGAGTGTCGTTGCTCAGTTCAACGCTAGCCAGCTGATTACGCAGCGTGAGCATGTGCGTCAAATTTTCCCGTCGTCCGCTTCCGCCAACATTGGTCATAGGTATCCCGTCTGGTCCGTGAAAACCTGACACAACGAGCCCTTCGTTTCAACCTCGTGCTTGATGATGTTTCAATTACCCATGTCGCCTTTTCACCTGAATTTACCCACGCCGTCGAGGCTAAACAGGTTGGCATTGCGTTTCGTCTCAGAATAACCGTACCCTACATCGCATCCATTCCTAGGTTGCACAGCAAACCGCACTTCGTGCCGCTTTCTTGGTCGATCAAGCTATTCAAGAAAAGCAGGTATGCTGGTCAACACAAAACTCCGTTTGCAGTGCATGTCTTCACATTTTTTCTAGTCTATCATCGTTCGCGCACAAGGTGAGGCTCAATCGGCAGAACTTGTTGGAGAATCTTTGCGCAAGAACAAGGGTTTTCTTGAACTTCGACGACTCGAGGCAGCTCGGGATATTGCAGCTCAATTAGCAGCATCAGGAAACAAGGTTATGCTCGACTCGCAAAGTCTACTGCTCAATGGCAAGTTTTCTCTATCTGCTAGCGTTTGCGAAGATACTAACTCAGTTTTCCAGTTACTGGAAGTGATGCGAAAGAAATCCTTAAAAGTAATAAATAGATCCCCATCTGTTTACCGCCCTGCTGTTGGATGGTATAATAATCAATTTTTCACCCCCGAGCTACGATGTCACATGATCGCGCAGCGAGTTGCGTCTGAAGGAGTTGTCCATTTACTACATGCCGTCCAAGAGACGTCTCAGCAAGACCATTCCAGAGACGAGCGATGCGAACTGTGGCTCAGAGGACGAAACCCCTGACACGAAGAAAGTTAGATGGAATTCAGCGGCGACGACCAGTGGGGAAGTCGACTCTGAAACTGAGGAACGCGAATCTGACAGAATCAAGGTTATCTCCGAGTATATTGTGCACTTGTGTTACTCACCAACAAGCTCAGACGCCAATGGCCATATTTTGTACTCAGTATGTTTCGTCCCATCCCCTTAATTCCATTGGTTCACTGCGACTAGCGGGCGAATGGGTGCCGCATACTTTCACCCGGTGGACAATATCTTGTATCTGTTTGAAGACACGCAAGAGTCACATCATCATGATCTCAGCGTCATGCGTTCGTTTTCGTTCCATTGATGTCCATATATGCGCTCATTTTACTTCAGTTCTTGAACAAGTTTCACCTGATATTGTACTGACAAGCTCAAAATCAGACGATAATTTCATTGATACAGTCCGTGATCACTGTATGCACTTGAAACCACTTATACGTGCATCCTTTCCACTGACGTCGGAATGCTAAGTGGACGTAACCAGTGCCACATTCCAGATCAGGCCGTACAAGGAATTTAATTGTATGAAGGGGAGAGGTCGCTTATTATGCCTCAATCGTCTTGCGGATCTCCCTCTAGACGATCACATATCACTGCATGAGTCTTCCACAACTGCAGGTGATAGTGGTCTATCACGTAATGCGTATGACTTCATGCGTCGGAGACGGGACGAGATAGGCGATCCTGCCGTGAAGCGCTGGAATGCGTCCATCCGATTGTCTAATTTCGCTAACATTGATAATTCCTCACTTTGTGTGCGTCAACAGAACCCTGAAATTATAGTACTCATCAATACAGCGCCTTTGCAGATGGCTTCAGCAGGAGCTCTGATTGATTACCTTGTGAGAGAACAAGCAATGAGTGATTTTGACGACGAGGGAATTCAAGGGCTGAAAGTTAGAAACATTGAAATTCTTACTTTGTGAGCCTCAACTCAATCTTCACAATCCGTTACAGCCTGAATCAGATGCTCAACAATTCACAGAAATGAGGTCATGCATATTAATACTGATGCTCTAATGTGAGGCGCGTCTTGATCTGATGATGGTTAAACCTGATTGCATTAAGATCTCTACAAATTTTTGAGAATGAAAACCACGCTTCAGTCCATTCAGAGAAGTTCAAAGAAGGACTGTCTCTCTATGGTTGGTAATGTCTCTGCCTGACGGTAATATGTGGATAACACGCCTCTCAAGGAACACTCAATTATACCAAAACCGCATTGGGACGCTCGCTTCTGTATTCTTGGCTTCTTCGACCTTCGTTTTCCATGCCTGTCATCAAATCTCGCCATGGAGCTGTGGCATGCTTCTCAAAATTCGAGAATCTGATTTCGGCCAATGCTATGCACAATCACCTTAAGGGGATCAAGAATATACCTCGCATCCTAGCAAATATGAATGCTGGAAAAACAAAACTGTCAGATTGGCAGGCTCTTGCAAAAGTAAGCGATGTGTTGAGCTGACGTTCATCAGGTTATATTTATAATTTTAGTTTTCTTTTCACATCATCATGCTTTGTGATGCAACAACGGAGCTCCACAGTGGACAGGGAGTTGACGTCGTGAAAAGGGTGAGACCTGATGTTTTACAAGGATTCTCCTCAAGGATTGATAAGCATCCGTTCTAGCTCCTCGCAGAGGTTGACATCTTAGCTGTGAAAGAAATGGGAACGCGAGTCAACGACATTGTCGGATAAAATTCATCATTCCCTTTGCATCGATCTGCTTACTGGTTTCATAGATTGACTGGGAGGAATCTAGGCTTGCCGAGCGTGTTTGTGTTAGGCTTGGGATTGACGAAGAACTGGATAACAGAAAGCATACTTATCACGGCATAGATTCTATTTTGGTATGTGTGTTTATGTTCACGATTTTTCAGGCCCCTAACGAAGAACTTTCTAGTCGAATGTTGCCTACCAAATTTCTCAAACCGTTCCACCAAGCTTTACGGCGACACTCAATGTGGTCTATTTTCCTCAGCTGGGTTAGAAGTTTCCCGCTTTGTAGAATTACGCTAATGCGGAAATATCAAGGTTATCTGGTTTGTATTCCCATCTCAGAGGATCTGGAAGCAGGTCCGCCTCCAATACCAGATAATTGGACAGTGCAGGTAAGGGTGATTATCTCAAGTGGCTCTACGTTTTTTGATTTTTACAAGTTTTCTTCCGAGTGAGCCGCAAGCAGTTGTGTACCGGTGTCATGCTCATCAATTGCAGTGCCCATGTCTATTTCAAGTCCCCTGAGATGCAAGGTGCCTCGGTACTCGTATCATGTTGCACCTCGAATGTTTAAAGTGCTTTATCACAGATATGGACGTCCACATTGGCGACCTTCACTCTGCAATTGTCGACAGAGAAATTGAAATTGTACAGGGTCTCCTCCAGGACGTCCTTGTATACGACCAAATGATTGGCAACGTATGCGATATATGCGCTGAATTGGATTGTCTGCTGTCTTTTGCAGAAGCGTCAAATAATCACAATTACCGGCAACCGGATATGACCGATGACAATGTCATTGAAATTATAGCCGGAAGGTTTATCTCCCTAACGATTAGATTGCGATGACGATCTCTTGATGCGGACCATCATAGGCATCCTTTACAAGAGCAGGTGGTCGACGTATTTGTATCTAACGACACGCGCATAGCTGGTGGTGCAGGCATCCACTCCCCATACCAAGATCACGACGGCAAAGTGCTCAATAGTATTTTGCTTTGCACAGGAGCAAATGCTTGTGGAAAGGTATTTAATCCCTGTGTCGTTGAGGAGGTGGCACTGAAATGCTTCAGAGTGTATACTTGAAACAGGCATGTATTAACCCCCCTCTTAATGCTTGTTCTTACTGTATCTTAGGTCGCCCTCATCCAGATTATGGCTCAGGTAAGTGTCCATCTACTTCTTTGGTAAAGGTGACATCTAATACTCGTTCAGATAGGATGGTAAATGCGAGATCACTCCTTTTGATCTCAACCTCATTCAATCAGTTTTGTTCCTGCAGAATATGCTAGATTGGGACTGGTTGATAAAAGTACGTCCCTGTATTGTGATTGCTTGACTGATGACATACTCGCTTAGTCTTTACTAGAGTTTCAACTCGCGAATCCGTTTCCAAGGTCTCAGGGACAAACAAAAGATTGAAACTCTTGACTCACCCTTATTGCTCCAGGTCCAGTCTGCGTTCATGATAGATCTGAACCAAGTTTCTTTGTCTCTTCGAAATTGTACGAATCGGACATTGATTCTCCTCGATGAGTTCGGGAAAGGGACTTTGTCAACAGGTGAGAGCAAAGGGTAGAAACAAGACAACGCTTACCTATTTGAATCGAATTTCGATTTCCAGATGGTGCTGGCTTGTTTTGTGGCGTCCTCAAACATCTGCTTGACAGGGGCCCTCAATGTCCCAAAGTTCTTGCTGCAACACATTTTCATGAAGTCTTCACAGAGCGATTACTAAATCCCCAAAACATTCCCGTTACGTTTTGCCATATGCAGGTCATATTTTGTACAAGGGAGGGCAATAGTTTTGAGGGTGACTCAAGTGAATCCATAATATCTTCTCAGAAAAATGGCATCAAGACGGATTCTGGGGAGAAGATTACCTACTTGTTCAAAGTGGCGGAAGGATTATCACTCAATTCTCATGCAGGAAAATGTGCTATATTGTGTGGGCTTCCTGATCGGATCGTTGAAAGGGCAGAATATGTCAGGTGAGAGAACATTAATGTTGTAGGGGTGTTTGGTGATGTAATGAACAACGTCCCCTACACACAGCGAACTGATTTCTCAACACGAAATAAATCGTTTACTTGATGAGGGGATGAATGAGAAAGAACGGGAGGAACTCAGAGCGGCAGAAGAAATATGTCGAAGATTCCTGGCATGGCAATTGGATGAAAAGGATGGAAAATGTGTCAAGGATAAATTAGGCGAGATTTTAGGTAGGAAGGACGAATGTGATTAAAATAAGCTGTCTTTACAGTATTCTTACCTCCCAAAATTATGGAACCGATGCTCGTCGATACTACCCAAGTAAACTCACTATATTCGGAGGCTTCATCAGGATGTACACTCGGGCGAGGCATAGAGATCAAATAACTCCACAGCTACAGGAGGTGTGAATTCTTGCTTGCCCAAATATAAGCTCACTTGTAAAAGAACCCCTTGGATATACGAATTTAGCTTTGCCCTCGGGTGTCACACGGATGGGCTGGATACCTTTCTAGAATATGTCGGGTTTCAAAGACCAAAGATTGAGTTCTGAATGCAAGACGTACATGTATTTGGGTTCGACAGCTACAAGTAGATAACAATAATGACCTGGCACAAAGCAAAGCAAAAGTCACAATGGAATGGGTACAAACGCATAGTGGCCGCATGATTCAGCTTGAATGTAGGACAAGGATTAGCCTCGGAGTTGAATACCGAGATAGTACTTTAAGATAATCACATCGTTCTCAATGGCTCAGCCACGAAAATAGCGTCATGTTTAGAAAGAAAGAATAAAGCTGGGAAGATTTGATGAGTATGATCTGTTGCTTGTAGAGGTGTGGATAATAAAACTGTCGAAGATAAATTGCCTCCTGGAACACTTAATTACTCGCATCGACATATGAGGGATTGAACTGAGAAATTTCTGGTTGCATAATGAAATCATGAGTTGATAATGTGATCAACTTGCTTGACTTGGGCTTCCACGGAAAAGCTTCAAAAATCCTGCGATTCCGGATATGCACTCACAATAATATGAAGGTGTAATAATGTGAAGATGAATTGAGACTCTTAGCCTAACTCGCCACATCGTTCCCATCCCAATTGTGTACCCCAGCACCTCCACATTCTGTGAACAATCTCCAATTTTGCATCTCGTCCTAAATCTGGATTCTCCAAGTCACTCAAGTCTTCGAGGAATCCGTCGCGTAGCCGTGTATTGAGTGGAAGCTTGTTGACAGCATAAATGCGCAGCCGAGCGAGGGAAAGTAACAGAAGACCAGAAGTTAGAGCTGTAACTTGCTGGTGATCAGCAGGCTGGGTAATGAGCAACCGCTCAATACGTCTTGTGGCCCAAGTCAACAACACAATATGAGTCTGACAGGTTGTTTGGGAAAGAAATACCTCATGCCATCCCAAACGCCCCTCCGTTTTTGCAAGTGTCCATACCGAAATCTTCCTTTCCCTCCCATCCAAACACCGCTAATGGCACCCCCGGCAAGGTATACAATAACCAATGCTGGAGCTACACCGACAAAAGCAAATGTAAGTTCTTGTGACTTGAGCAATCGATCGATTCCAGTGAGCGCTTGATCAATGTCAACCTACAAACGTGAGGCAAGGACAATTTTTAAAAGGTCAGATACTAATAGCACCTTTGTTTTCTGAACTTGAATGAATACATTCCGAAGAAGAGTCCCTGCAATTGCGCTCTTCAGAGGCGTACGAATATCTTCCTCGTAAACCTGCATAACCGGTGTCATATCTCCCAAACGAATTTGTTGTGAGAGGGCAGCAAGTTGCTCGTGATCAAAGTGAAGTTCGTCTTTTGCAAGGGAAAGCGTCATGCGTTCCAAACTCTGGTGGATTAAATTAATAACTTTTTTTTACAACTGATTCATTCAATCACAAATGGAGCTCACTTCTAAATCAGCAAGGACACCTTCCTTGTGAACCAACATGCCAGTCCCATCATCAGATCCACTGCGTATGGTCATCAAAACATCTCGCAAGGGTTCTAACAACCATCCTCTGACAAAACCTTTCAAGGTTTCGAGCGCCTCTCTAGCAATATCCTCCAGACTGGCACGGGATGCATACAAAGACCTGCACGCATACAAAACCAGCGGCGGGAAAAGCACAATCTTAGGCCAAATCAGAATCCACCTCCTGGGCCTCAACAGCCTATTGGCTTTCAACATCCGTCGGTGAGACCTGTCCAACTCGGGAAGAGTGTCGTTGGATACGTGGACTAGAGCTTCTACGAGCGATGGATACGCCGAAACAACCTCCACAGCTGCCTTTTGATTCAAAATCTCGACGAAACGCTGGACTTTGGGGAAGAACTGTGTTATGCCGGGATGTTCGCATTCGGGATTGGTAAAGATCGAAGATAGATTATTCCGCATTTGCGAAAGTTGCCCAAGGATTCCTGCACGTTGGTTGCGAATGTTTTCGAGCTCACGTCGATTGGAACGGCATTCATGGAGAGTCAGGGAGAGAGGGTAGGTAATGTAGCTGACGATTAAATTCAAGTAGTAGGAGAGCGTGTACGTGACTTTTTCTGATAACCGAGTCCCAGATGTAGAGGCCACAGGTAGTGAATACAGTGAGGCTGTGACCGACAAAGGGGACACCGACAGGCGAGGAAAGCATGCAGTGGTCAAGGCATTAGGCTGGAAAGGTGAAGTCAGGAAAAGCCTTGCCAGTGAGGAGGGCGTAAAACTGGATAGACTCATGCGTCGATTTCGAGTACCAGCGGCGGCGACGACAGCGTCAAGTGCTCGGCAAAGACGAGCTGGTATTGCTAAAATCCGTGCTGGTATGACCTTGTATTCTGGAGAGAGAGAGAAAGAGAGACAACGCACTCTGCAGCAAATACCAGGCAACATTCAACTTGGAATGTTCTATTTCCCTCCACCACTCGGCCTCGGCCTCGGCCTCAGTTGCTTGGTCCAAGTAAATCTTCAGTGCTTTAGTATATAGTCCCACCATGACTTTGGCTACTACAATGTGTTTCAATGCCTCCTCTTCCGAGTCAGAATCCACTGAAAAATGTAGTCTAGAAAGAACAGAAACTGCATTGCATATTTGTTGCGCGTTGAGAGGCTGAGATGAAGGGAACGACACGAGAAGGGCATGAAGGGCGTGTTTCGTTGCTGAAGCTTGTATATTATCTCTAGGTTGTGGTTCCTCAGAGTCAAAATCCAGCCTGGCAGAGGACGGAGACGGAGACGACGCGTTTAATGCACGGGTGAAACTGTCAATGAATTCGGAAGACATTCTTGCCTTTATGGAGATGTAATAGATCTGTCAGGCTATTCTCCATTACGATTCTGTCATAAAAAGGATGCTCACAAACAAGGTCACAGCACAAAGTCAAAGCGTATCGTGAAGGTGTGACTTGAATATAAGTACATTGTTATATCTCATACCCGACAATTATCAAGATTAAAAACAAGGATGTCCTCCGCTCCCGCTTTCTCCAAATCGTCCATGACAATAGCAATCCTTTTCTTGTCCACCATGACGCTGACACCAAACCAGTCTGTATCCTCCAGTTTGCTGATGGTAGGTGCACGCCTGCCGGGAGATATCTTTTCTGCAGCGGCAAGATTGTCTCTGTGGACATTGTATTGGCATACAACGTACCGCTCCGCTGCAATGACACCAGCGATACGCTTCGCGATAACCTTAATGAGAGCGTCGTGCTCGGATGAAAGAGGCTTGTTCGTCCTTATCAAGACGGCTTCCGTTTCAATGACCGTAGCTATCGCATGCAAACCAGCTGCACGCATTGTCTCTCCGGATTCTGGAAGAACATTTCTCACATCCGAACTGATTATACACTAGTGCCGCACTCACCTACAAGATCAACTATAGAATAAGGCAGGCTAGGGATTAGACCTTGACGACACCAAACTTCTTTCAAACTCACCAATACCATCGGCCAGACCAAGAGAGCACGCGGCTTCCACACTTCCCCCGACATACTCGATCTTGGTCCTTTGTCCCTCGACCAGTCCCAGACGGTGATCGACCTCCTCGAAATACTGTTCCGCGAGGACATCGAAGCTAGTAACAACACGTTTGCCGGCGAGATCTTCTACCGTCTTGATTGGCCCGCCCTCAGGAACCTGGACCTGTAGTGAACAGTTGCCAAATCCAAGCCTTAGTTCTTCATTCACTAATTTCTCCATCTGAGATTCAAGAATAACATCATATCCGGTTATACCGATGTGAACATCCCCTTTGCCAACGAAAGAGGGTATATCAGCAGCAGGTAGAAAGACACTGCCCAGCACTCAGACCAGAAGTTATACATTGAGGTGCTGTGCTTACAGGGCAACATTCATGTTTTGAGCTACACAAACATCGAGACGACTGGGTCTTCGGAATTTGATGTCGGCACCTAGATAGGAGCCAGTGAGCTGAAAGCCTGTTCTCATGTTGCCGTCGGGAACGATTTACCAGCAAGCAGACTAGCGCACTTCTCGTGCAGCCTACCTGATGTTTCATTGGAATGAACTCATGAATTGATTAAACAGAGGGCTAAAGAATGCACCCTTCTTTGGGACGGCAAACAGTAAACGCCCATCCAGTGAATCTGTGTCTATAAGGAAGCTGCTTCAGCTGAATCGCACCATTATGAACTTTCTACTCACGCATCTGGGATGTGTTCAGATAAAGGGATAGTCGAGGATCTATTCAACTTCATAAAAGTTGCGCGATCCAGATAAGATGGCCCGTGTTGGTGGCTGTGCGAATTCGTGCGAAGTTTGTATCCTCCTCCAAACTTCATTTATCACTACCTCTTAAACTGACCCAGCGTCAATATACCCAAGAAATGTAGTGCACGTCCAGTCCGAGGAAATTAATAAGATTTCCCAGACTTCGATCCATCTATCTAAAAAAAGGTGAAGGGTTTCCCAGATCATGATATCGGAATATTTCTGGCTGAGGAAATCAGATTTTCTCAGACTACTGTGGGAAGCCATTCCATTGTTGAGAACGGACGCACCTTACTGTGGATAAATCGGCAACCGTATCTTGTTACTGCGGATGTCCACGGAACGTTGACGCAAGCGACAGAATTCCTCGTAATTGAGTTAATCAACGGCAAGAAGTCCCACTCCGCACCCTTCTAGCAATTGCCAGAAGACGTCATGGGTTGCGCCACGTATAATACTGCGTGCAACTCGACTCTTCAGACCCTACCCAATCATCTATGTCCAGCTCTGGGTATTCGTCAAACTGGCAAAGGCAATCCCTACCTCCATACCGAAGTCGAAACCCACCAAATTTTGATAGACGTGTTGTGCCACATGATACATATCCTGCTCCAGACCGCCGACTCCATGAAGGTCTTGCCGAGGAGTGCCTCAAAACACTCAAGGTTCCATTGCTCGACGAACTTATTGATGAAGA
>Ga0157366_1000556_pt1 | contig 16177 bp, 19 predicted proteins | sample AttbisABBM1_FD_113149 | JGI IMG/M metagenome (GOLD analysis project Ga0157366, IMG submission 113149) | Fungus gardens microbial communities from leaf cutter ant in Botucatu, State of São Paulo, Brazil - Atta bisphaerica ABBM1 | ecosystem: Host-associated > Fungi > Mycelium > Unclassified ...
GGCCAAGTTTTAATTTAGGGACTTCGCGAATATCTTAAAAAAATTTGTTAACCAAATTCTCACAGATATTAAACTGAACTCTTATCTTGATTTGATTTTATCAAGAATTTCATTTTAAGACACGAAAAAAAAGGAAAGTTTACTATAACTTCGTTAAAATGCTATCCAAATTTTAAAAATGCGGCCTGGTTTTGCCAGTATTAATTCTAATTGAACTACCCTGCTTAATCCTTGGCGTTTTAAACGTACGATAAACAGGATATCTTTTTGCAACCACGGTTTTAGTGACTGAATCTTCCACATTTTCTTTTCAGATTTTCATTGGTTTAAGGTTGTTAATTCATCCAACTCTCAACGCTAATAAATTACTAAAGCTTTTAACTGATCAACTTTTACTGTTACTAATTGATTTTACGAAATGGTAAACATTACTTTCAGTAGCACAACCGATGTATCAATCCTGCTGATATGCTTTGATTCCTTCCAAATTGTTGCGAATATACCGAATTAATTCTTTGGTCTCGTCTCTTTTGAGATAATCAGAAGCTAACAACGGTTTTAGATAGTTATCAATGACCAACATCGGATGTTCTTTGAGAACCTTGGCAACTAATTCAAAAAGGTTAATTTGGTTTTGATCTTTTTTAAAGCGAGTGAATCTAAAACATTTTCTTAACTTCATTTTCAAGTGAAACCAATCTAGGACAATCTCGGCACTTAATTCATCAGCGACACTTTTGATGTAATTATCGCCGTCACCACAGACAACTAATTTTCAATTATTCGCCCCGTAATATTCATAGATTTTTTCTTTAAGAAGGTTGCAAAAGCGGAGCACATTGTTTTTATTAGTGCTTTTGACTTTTTCTAATGCGTAGACTACCCTTTTGTTAATTAAACGTGATCCCCGTTTGTCTGGTTTCTTACTGATTCCCTGATATAAAACAGCAAGGCGAACTCTATATCTTTGTTTATGCGCGTATTTCTCAAACTTTCGTTTTTCTTTCAGGTTTAAAAAGCTATCATCAGTTGAAATATAAATGAATTTGAATTTGTCAGCATTTTTCGGAACTTCATAATTATCGTCCAAATCTTGTCTGTTTAGTTTGGTTACATCGAATTGGCGAATTAATCGCGAAATCGTTGCTTTGGTAATATTGGCTCGTGGAAAAGCACTAATAATCTGTTCGTACTTGTAACCCTGAGCAACTTTATCCATAATGCTGGTTTTGAGTTCATAACTTAACTTCGAATTTTTCTTGATTTGAAAATAGTCGTCGACCAAAAAGGTAGTTTTTCAACCTTTACCTACCTTTCGCTTAAATTTCGTACGACTATAGTTTAAAAGACCTTCTGATGTCAGAATCGTTCGTTCGACCCGACACTTAATCTTATAACCTTGATCCTTTCTTCATTTTGAATTTCTAATTTCTTCGTCCATTGATTCAATTTTGGTTTTCAAATCTTTGATTATCGAAGTAGCATAGACTTCTTTAAGATGATCAAATTCTGCGATTTGATCGATTTGCTCTATTCTCATAATTCCTGAACTCTCTTTAGAGTAATTTTAACTCTTAAAGAGATAGGGTCTAAAAAAGCTAAGCGAATGTTCAGCACTATTGATTGTGTCCAAATTATTGACCTTCGGGCGTTCATCACGAATGTTTTTATCAGGGTGATTAACGCAACGATACAACCCATCGTACAAATAACCATGGGGTTTGATTTCAACTTGAACCCCATTAATTTCCTGAAAAACGGTCAAATTCTTGCTAAAATAGAGCTTTTTTTCTGATAGAAGACGTTTTCAAGTATAGTGACGGGCTTCAACGCTTCAACCTTTGCTTCCTGTTGCCTTGAACACCGAGAAGTTATTATCCATTGAATTGCGATTAAAATTGTATTTATTAGTTAGAATTTCTTTTAAGAAGTCTTTGATGGTTCGCGAATCGTGACCAATCCGAAATTTCAGGTTATTTTCCAAAAAAGTTTTGTTGTGAGTTGAGCAATACTTTTTGGATCATTGATGGAGATGATCAGCAATATCTTCCACCTTTTTAGTCATATCACGATACTTTCTGGTTGAGATTGATGATTCTTCACAGATATAAACCCCTTTAATGTATCCTTGGTTATCAAATTCATAACCAATCAGAGTGGTTACTGTATCATCACCTAAGTCGCCACCATCAGCATAATCCGCTCCAATTCTAATTTCATCAAACCAAAAGCGCCCAGGGTTTTCTCAAAAAAACTGCTGAGGGTCAAAAAATTGGGCGTTTTCCAACAAATCTTTGCGATAACTGTATTTGTTTACGTTCAAATCGTGTTCACCTCCCATAAACAAAGTTTCATAGATTTCAGGATAATTTTCCTTCATTCCCGTTCCAAACTCTTGAAGCTTGTTATTTAGATTCTTTTCATTAATCCTGGTAGTACCACGAATGACGATTGCTCCAACGTTGAGGAAGTGGGAATCTTCTTCATAACTAACAGCATTAACTTCTAAATCGTGTTTTACTTGGTCAGTTAACGGAATGATCGAATTAACAAAAACCTGGTAGATCGGGTGGGCAGTGTCGTGGTTGTTAAAACCAAAAATGACCAAATGTTGTTTGTGTAACTGCATTTCACCACTTCTCAACTCAGGCAGATCCAAATTGGAAGTGGTCAAGGATTGACCCCTGACAATCTGAATCACAATATTAAACAATTGGTAAAGATAATCATCGTTGTCCAGGATTTTTTCTTTTAACGGAATGACTTCATCAATGGCGAACATTCCTCATTCCCCTGTCCTTGCAGGAACACCTTCTCATTTACTCGTGTTGTCAAATCCAATCACTTGAATCATCCTGTCGTTGCTAAAGACTCATTCGCATTTATTCTCCGAGTCATAGCTTCTAATTTTGGCAGTTCTGTTAGTGCCAATACTTTCTTTGATTCTGACCCCATAGCGAACCAAATCGTTTGCGACTTTATTCATGTTGGCATAATAACTTTGGCGTGCGCTCTTAAAAGTATATTTCGATAATTGCACATTGTAGTCTTCAAAATTGCAGGTAAAAAATCAAGCTAATAAACAAATTAAATAACTTTTCCCAAAACCTTTACTACCACACAAAACTTTAAACATTACCTTTGATGATAATGGTTTCTTTAGTTTCTCTAGAAAAACTTGTTCTAATACTTCAATGGTAAAGTCAAAATTATCTTCTGATGGCTTTAAGTCTTTAAATTCTAAAATATTCATAAAGTGATACTTAGCACAAAAACGGAAAGAAAAAGCACAGAATTTTGGGCCGAGGGAATTTTCGCGATTTTTTTCCGCTCCCCGCTAAAAAAAACGACACGGCGCATTCTGATAACATCTACAATACAAAAAACAAAAGTGTTCAAACACCACGTGTTCAAACACTTTTGTTAAGATAATTGTAGCACACTATCAATTGGGAGTTGGCGCTTCTTTTTGGCGGCGCGCGAAAAAAAGTCTCTCAAATTCCTGAGGCCCGTGGTTTCCTTTTGAAACCAAAAGAAAAGAGAGCATTAGCTCTCTATAAGTCTTTAGGGCGATCATTGGTGTAGTCTCACCATCCGATATTCTTTCATACCCCCGCGGGTATGGAAGGTGCATTGTACTTTTCTTGATCAGGTTTCATTCGCAGTCCCTCAATTAACTGTTTTAAATAAACTTGAACAAATCCTGGTTTCTGACCGTAACTTTTAGTCTCGGATTTAAAATTGATCACTATTTCAGTCATTGCAAAACTATCATTTGCAGAATATCAAGGAAAATAATAGTCGATAACATCCATTTTGTTAAAACTATCAACCGTTTGCCCAATATCAGTTTTCAAAACAAAAACATCCTGATCATTCTGATCCACGCAACCAACCGTGCTTATTCCTATTGAGCTCATCAAACTCAACCCCCCCAAAAATGCTATTAGCTTTCTCATTTATTTTTAACCTGACTCTTTAATATATTTTTATATTATCAAATTCACCAGGGTTTTGTCATTTTCTTCCTTGCTAAATAAATTTAAATCTAATTCTATGGTTTCGTCTTTATCAGTCAAAAGAGCAATTTTTCAATTACCATATCCGTAAAATGATGAAATTTCAATCTCTTCGATCGTTGAAGAGGTTTGCAAATCGAAACTACCAGAGTTTTGAAGTGGATTTGCAATAGGATCATAGGTCATTTCACCATTACCATACTCACTTTTTAAAATTTTCTTGACATCTTCATTTTTAGTAAATCTTTTCAGCAAATACTTAGAAAATTCACCATTAGCTAGTTCTTGATCCACTGGCATTGATGACGGAATTTGAGCCGTTTCTGGCGATTTCGTCAGTTCTGGGAATACAAAATGGTTATATTCCAGTTCATAGATCTTATTTTTTGAAATATTTTTATCCTCAAAAACAAAAGCTTTTGAAGTGAATGAGCCATAAAATGATTTAAGTTTTACTTTTATATCGCTATATTGGGCGAATCCAACAGGATTATCCAATTTATTTTGCAATTCGAAATATCACGGCAGCAAGATTCGATAATCATCATTGTCGCCCTTATTGATACTATAGTTACTTTTGATGAAGCCACTCATCATTGCCAAAGCGTTTTCAATTCTTTTAACAACGTCTAGATTATCATTAACAAGTTGTGGATTTTGTTGTTTCCAGGAAATTCAAAGATTCGTGGTAACCGCAAAGCGGTCCTGACCAGAATATTTTTCTTGGAGCGCATATATCTTTTCGTCATCAATGGTTTCAACTTTTTGACCATTCTTGTCAACTTCAATTTTTGTTGCTCCCGCGAACTCGAGATTCTTTCAAAAAGTCTCAGTCAACATTTGACAAATAACTTCGAAAGCAGAAGATGCTTTTCCGATTTCAACTGGATAAACATCCACACTAGTAACTTGTAAAGCTTGAAAATTACTAATTGTTGAGCTTATCTCTGCTCCCGTTATACTCTCGCCAGTATCTGTGACTTGGGTAGGTTGGGTTATACTTCATCCATTCGTAGTAAGCACGGGTCTTAAAAAACTAGAATTTTCTCCGATACCAAACTCAATAAGTTCTGCTAAATCTTGTTCGTCATGACCACTTGTGTGATTACCTCAATTACTCGTTTTTCAATCATAACCTACCCGATTTATTCGAAAACTCAACTTATTCAGATTGTCAAAATGAATAGAAGGTTGATTGGTTGGTTCACCTAAAGCTAGAAATTCTGCTAAACTGAACTCTTGATCATAGGCAATCCCCTTCTCATCTAAGAAGTCAAAAATTTCCTGTAAAGGAATAATTTGTTTGCTGTTTCAATATTTGACTGTTCCAAGGTTGGGTTTGGTTTGAAAAGGGAACACCAAAATTGGGAAAATTTCTGTATCTTCATTAGCTAACAAGCTAACCGTGTGACCTTGTGGATTAATAGCTTTAATATTTCCTATCAATGCTCCAACGGGGGTTGTGATACTCATTCCTTTGATTTTGTCTTCAATCGGATTCATTAGTAAGATTTTAATTACCTGCGATTTATAGAAGCTTGTGAAATCTTCTAATGGTTGGAATTTCATCGAAATTAAATTGATATCGTTTTTATCCACACTAATATCGCGACTCAAATATTTATCCAGGGTTTCAAAGTTGTCGGCGGTGATTTCTTTGGTCGTTAGCAAGTACAAAATATCAAAACGCGGTTTTACTAAAGACTTAGTAACAAAATTGATGCCATTAGAGTTTTTTAGCATCTGTTCACCAGGATTAGTTGGATCGGCGAACTCGGTAATTGAAAAAAGGTCATTATCAGCAAGATAAGCCCTAATCTTGTTCTTTTTATCAGGAGTTGTAACCAGGATAGTGGTTTTCTCCTTAGAAACAGAAATCCCCTTTCCTAATGGTTTTCCCGTCAGGGTAGTTAAAGGATATACATAGTAATCCTTAACTTCTCGAGCAAGATAATTTAAATTAAGATTATCAGCAGTGATTCTTAAACGATCTTTTGATCCAAGTGCTTCGACAAACTCATCATTAGCTTTTGTCACTTCCTCTTCAGATTCTTCTGAAAAATTCGACAAATCGAGTTCATCATCCTTGTTTGGTAACATCATTATCCTCACTTTCTGTTTCTTGATTGTTGGTTGGTCCAACGACTTTATTAGGTTGTGAACTTTGATTTTCTAGCTTACTCATTGATTGGATTGTGGTATTAACATTTTGATCAGTGACTAAGTTAAAAGTTAGGTTAATTTTCAACGTTTTGGGGTCAAATTCGGGGAATGTTTCAAGAATATGACATTTGCTTAAAACAATTAGAAATTTCTTTCCAAAATCGGTTAGAAATTGTTCCATGAAATTCTTTTCTCGATCAATGATTGGGGATAACAAAAAATTCTTGGCAGTTACTTCTGCTTCGGTTTTTTGTGCGCTTTTGGCTTCATTCAGACTTGGCAAACCCAAGTCTTCTTTGATTCCTGTCCAAATCAAGTCTTTTGTTGCTTTAAGTGTTTGCATGATCGATTCAGGTTTCATTCACATTATGTTATCAACCAAATTCGAAGGAGTTCCGCCATTATCAATTGTTTTGAACTGGTTGAAGCCTTTAAATAGATAATTAATAATGAACTGCGCGTTCTGTTGTTCAACATCTTCGGCAGTTACTTCTGAACCCGTGAAAGCAATTGATCCTTTTTCTCATAAGGGCGCAATCCCCAAAACTTCATCAAATTTGGGCAGCATTCTTAATGGAGTATCCACTAATTTAACCCTTGGTGTTTGACTATAGTTGTTTTTAAGGATCGCAACAGGAATAAACTCCCAATCAAGATTTTGTGAGGTTAAATTAAGCATTCCTTTGAGGTTTTCAGGAATTTTGTCATCAGCAACCCTTACACCATCATCGGTGGTTAAAAAGACTTCGTAGTTTGCTTTTTTATTGATGAGTGAATAGTGACGCCGCAAAAAATAGGTATTATTACCGCTGCTATACGGATTGTCGTCGAATTCGACTTCAATTTCGTAGACGATATCGTTAATGCTATTTTTTCAAACGATTCTAACAGGAGTAATGTTAGGATAGTTATATTCAACATCACTATCATTTTCCTTGCTGATCAACAGACCATAATTACCATTTTGACCCGCTTTTGTCTTTGTTTGTCAAAGCTTAGTGGCAAAGTCGGTATTTTTAAGATATTCAGTCAATAACGTTAATAATTGTTCGTTTTCTCGATTATCCTGGATTACTTTTCAGCTAATAGCGTTAGCATTGAAAAGGTCCGCAAAAAAGTTATTGATAACCTCAGTTTTCTCGAGATCAGTTTTAGCAGTATTTTGTCCATAAATTAGCTTGTAAATCTGATTAATTTGAATTTCATTAGCTTGTTTATAAATCGAAGCTTTAACACTATCAGAACTGCGATAAGTTGTAGTTTCAACATCTTTTTTATTAAAATCAACCAGGACTTTTTCTTCATCGGGAGTATATTTAGGATTCTTTGGCATTATTTATTCCTCTTTTCTAGCAAAATGTTTTTAATTCCGTCAACTTTCTCATCCATACGGAGCAAAAGTTTCTCAATTTTTTTATCATTGTCTTTTAAATTCTTAATCTCAGTTTCGACTACACTGACTCTTTCGGTGAGCTTTTTATTTAAAGCTTTATGTTTTGAATTCGATTTAACTCCAATCACAGCACCAGTACCGCCTGTAATGGTGGAAATCACTGCAATCAAAGACATAATAATTTGGAATGCATGATCATCCATTTTCAACACCTACCTTTCTGATTCCGTTTCTTCTTTAACAAGTTCATCAATTGGTGATTCACTAACTTCTTTTTGTTCATAAGTCTCCACTTTTTGAAACGCAGGAAGGCCACTGATTTTTTTAGCAAGGATTCTAAACGTATAAGCTTGTATTGGGTCCTTAAACGTTGAACCATCGATGTATTTAAAAGTTCTAATCCCAAGCAATGTGCCCGAAGTAAAAAAATTTAAAAAGAGAATATACCATCTTTGAGGCGTATCTCTATTAGTTGTTCCAGGCGTTCAAATGTAATAATCAAGCATCTGACCATTTACTACACGGACAAGCATGCTTGACCCGCTTGCATTATAGTCACCATTATTATTTTGACCACCAGTGCTGATAGAAAAGTCTAATAAATAATAACCGTTACCTTCGAGAAAAACGTCGTATTCGTAAGTGAAATTGGTATTAGCTGCAATATTAACTTCGTGATAAAAAATCTTTTCAATTCCATCACTGATGACGTCAACTCTTTTTGTTAAATCGTTGGCGGCAGTTTTAATCGTAGTTGTGGCATTATCAACATACTGCTTGTTAACAGCGTCTAGAGAGTTTTTGGGGTCAGAAACATTAGTTAAAATCGCTTTTGTTGGCATTGATAATTTGCCGTCGCGATTATCTTTCAAAATGAAGGGGCTGATATTGATTTTAATATCATTAGAATGATCAGTTTTGGTTTCAAGAGTCGTTAATACTGTGTTATCAACCTTTTTTGCTAATTGCTCGTCAACATATCCTTTATCTACCAACGAATCATCAATTTGGTGAGCAACTTGACTGATAAAATCATCATTTTTTTCCAAATTATCACCGATATTAGCAATCAAATCAGGATCATCGTTTAATTCATCTCTAAAAACGGACAACTTGGTTTCCATTTCGGCATTGAACTCTGTTAATTTTCCATCAATCAGGGTTTGTTGCACTTGAATCTGATCATCGATTAAGGATAGTTTGTAGTCCATTTCTTCTTTGTCATAGAACCTAGTTGGATCAAGAAGATATTCAATCCCTTTAGTCTGCGCCCAAGAATGGTAAAGCTTTTCTAACGAAGCTAATTTTCAACTACGTCAAGCTGCAGCCCCCACTAATCCTTCAACCGAATCGATATTAACAAACGTTGAATCTAAACGTTGATTATTGATGGTTGTTTGCGATTGCCGAACATTTTCAGCAATTATTGAATCATTCATCCGAAGAAAATCAATCGCCTGATAAGTAAATTTCCGCAATTGAAATTGAACTTTCTCTGATAGATCTGTGGTTGAAAAAACTCGTTCTAAAAGGTTGGCAATCTTATCGTTCGCCAAATTTTGCGCAGCAATTGACTGCTTTGTGAAAAAGTCTTCAGGACTAGTGAACCCTAGAGATTTTTGGTACTCTGTTAATTGATTAAAAGGTCCAACGCTTGAGGGCCAGTTTTTTGAATAGTCTTCCCAGCTAGTAACTGCTCAGATTTTAAATAATGCGGCCATTCTTAATGCTCCTGCTTTCTTTTTTAATAACGTGAATAGTTTTTCTCGAGAAATCTTTTTCTAATCAAGAGTAATTTCATTTCTTGTTCTTGATACTTTTCAGGATTGAAGAACTGAAAATTGATAGTCCTGGTACTGCACCAAGTAAGGATAGGGGCAGGTTAAAAGTTCTGTTTTCTTGCTTATTGATAAACTTATTTAGTCTTGTTTCACCAATCGTTTTCACTGATTTAACAAAACCCATCGTCACCATCACATGGAGCTTATTAAGCTCGTGATTAAACTTATTAATTTCAGTTAAGATTCTTTTTAACTTTGGATCGATGAAGTTTAAAACTTTAAACTTGGCTTGTCTAAACCCAAAACCCAACGCCCAGTTGTCTAGATAAAATTGATTCTGACTTTCAGCAACAGCAAAACGTTCCACTTCCACCAAATTTGTTCATACCCGCACAGGGTTATAGTTACTTATTCTTGCCTGTTTTTTTCAAACATAGGGCTTTTTAAAAATCGTTAAGTAACCAGCACCATCGATTAAAGGTTCAAACTGATAACCTAATAAGAATGATTCGGGTTGACAAGGAATGAGACCGTACTTTTTAATTACATCCTTAACATTATTGGTTAGTTTTCCAAAAAATTTCCCCACCGCTTTATCATAAATTTGCTTTAAAGCTTCACTCACTCCTGACTTTATTTCTTTAAAAAACTCTTCAATTCAATAAATCGGGTTAAGTTTTTGCACCTTGTTTTTAAGCATTTTGTAAAAATCCTTGAACCGAGTGAAAAGGTTTTTTTGAAAGCGAGATTGCATTCTCGCTAAATTCAAGTTTCTTAAGGTTTCTGATCCTACTCTTGTTGTTGCTGACAAGAAAAACAAGGCGTTGGTTGCTTCTAAATCGTCCAGGCGAAGAAAATCATCATAACTTAACTTCAACTCGTTGTTTAAGATATTGTCTGCAAGCTTAACATTAAGATCAAAGTTTACATCCAAGATTTTTGGATTAATTTGATAAATAACTCGTTCCATTTCTAAAAAACGTCTTAATTGATCAACATTTAAAATTTTCAATTCTTTTTTCATTTCCGCATCGGCAACTTTAAAAACACTTTGGAAAATTAATTCATCGCTAACTACATCTTTAAAAATCAACTTTGAATTATCTTTCAAAATAACATCCTTCATCTTGAAAAATTGCTTTAATTGGTAGAAATTCTTTAACTCTTCATCAAAGCCAATTTCTTTAAAAAGATGGGCTTCATTAATCAATTTGATTAACTTATCAGACTTCAAACCTCGCCCAATCTTGCCAAGATCAGTCACTGATAAAACCGCGTCTCATAACAAACTTTGTGGAGTTAGATATTTAGTCATGGCATCAAACCCCACGTTAATCCCAAAGTTAATCAAGCTTTGAATTGTAGCTGAAGTAATCGCTGCTGTGGTTTCAGATAATGCTAAACCTTCAACAACAGCGCTTCCAACCCCACTAGTAGCAACACCAACAACAACACTAATGATTTGTAAAAACAAAGCGCCAAGAAACGTATCAAAAAAGGTTTTTGAGTTTTCAGGCGCTCTGTAAACTATCTTCTTTCGATAGGTTACAACTTGAACTGGTTGTAACTTGCGAGACATTAGATTTCTTTGCTTTCTTCTTCTTTTGAAATTGCAAAAGATTCTTCAGCAATTTCGGGTGTTTGATCAGCTGGCGCTGAAATTGGGAACTCATCTGCTTTTTCCATTGATTCAGCAAGTTCTTCTGCTTTCGTTTCAACATTTTGAACTTCTTGATATGAAGAAGCTTTACTTAACATTTTTCGAACTTCTTTCTTGAACTTTTCGTTATCTTTAACAAGAGCAGCGAATTGGTTTTCAAGTTTTTCGAAAATTTGAGTCTTAAGAGAATTTAAAGAAACATTTGAAACTGTTGCTTCACTTTGCTTTTTGGCAATTTGTTCAGGAGCAGTTACTCCAATTACAAATTTGTCTTGCGCGATTCCCCCACCGTAGAACAAGTTTTCTACGACAAAGTATTGCCCGTAATATGGACCTTCCCCGTATTCACCAGTTGATAAAGGGGTGTGAACTCCCAATAATCAAGCAAACGCGGTAGGCATAACCGCAATCATTTGATAACCGAACTGAGCAAGGTTAAATTCAACGACGTTGTATTCACCCAGGACTTTTTTAACTTTTACGTTAGTATTTTCCAAGTTCAAGTCAACTGACTCAAGCTTGGATTTCAAAATTGCTGTGGCAACTGAATGATCGATTAAGATAATCGCATCACTCAACTCAAAATCATTAGTTTCAGCTTGTTGAGCTAATCGTTTAAAGGCATCAACAAGATTATCTTTATCAATGGTTTCAAATGCCATTTTGTTCGTAGTTTTTGTTCCAAATTGATTTAGAACAAAAGCGTCGACGTCAGCGGCTTCACCACGTTGAATCATTTTGGTCTTGTTTACTGCTCAATCTTTTGGATCAGCAGGAACATTAACTTTGTCAATCCGTTCGTAGACGGTAAAGTTTTGATCCATTACAATCGTTACTACTAACTCTTCGGCTTCAGTTTCTTTAAAACCAGTGCTAGCATTTCAATCATTTTGTTTGATTGGTTTGGTCATGATGGGAAAACGGATTCTGTCATTGAATCCGACAGCGTCTTGAAACAAAGCGTTTTGAAACAAGACAGCTAACTTGCTACCTTTTCTCAAATCATCGAATTTTCAAGCCCCACTAAACGCGGTTTTTGCGTTTTTAATATCGAATGCCATTATTAATTACCTCTTTTCTAGTCAATTGACCCTGTTCTTGGATCGAAACCTAATGAACTTTTTGGTGGTTCTGGTTTTGGTGGTTCTTTTTCTGCATGGACAACAGAAGGTTCGACCCCAAGTTTTTTGCTAATCTCATCCATTGTTTTCATCGCATCAGCGATGGTTGGATCTTTTGGTGGATTAGCGGGATCGGGTTTTGTTCCTTTGTTCAACTGCGCTAAAATTTGTTTGGTTTCTTCAAATAAAGCTTTAGTTTCTTCATCATTAGAATTCATTGAACCAATTGCTTTGTTAATATTCTCCAAAGCACCCATCAAATCACCGATAGTCGGTTCTGAGGGAGTTGGATCAGGATCGGCAGCTGGTTCTTCAACTTCGATTTCTTCGAAGATGAAGTTGCCTTTTCTGTCTTTGACTTCTTTTCCGTCTTTATCTAGCTTTACAACTTTTCTTTTCATTACTAATTACCTGCCTTTCTGTCTTTCAATAAACCTAATAAGTAGGTCAAACCCAACGTTAACAAATGTTTTCAGTTGGCTTTTAATCAATTTTTCATATCAACAATCCTTTTTTGGTATCTCGATAAATAGCAGATTTTTTAAAAAAGGCAATAAAAAAACTAGGATTTTAATAATCCTAGTTTTTTCGCACTAATAACTTTGGTAATGATCGGTAGCGCCGATCTTCTCTGCCCTGGGAATCATTCAGCAATGAAGATTCCAGAAATTTGAATCACATCATCGACTTTATATTTCTGCAATCTTTTAACCATCGTTGGTGAAGATTCAAAGACAAAGATGGTTGTGCGAGAGTATTTGACCCGCAAAGCGACTTCGTTGTTATTATCTTCGTTAATTTTTAGATCATTAGCAATTACTTTGCCAACAACCGTTAATGTTCCGTTGAGGTCTGCTTTATTAATTTTTGGCATGTCGATTTTTTCCTCAGGCATTCTCGCAACTGAGATGGCGCTCGCTTTCGTGAAAGTGAGCGTCCATGATGGCTTTAGCGTCACGAACGTGAGAAGTTGTTTTTTCTTTTAGCTTTAATTCATCTAACAACTTCTTTTGTTTGTGATTTGGCAAATGGCCTTTGAATCTCAATCGGTAGTGTCATTTTAAAATTCCTACCAGTTCTCGCGTAGCTTTGATTTCGGCAAATTTTTCTGCACCACCATGTGGTACTTCTACAATGACGTCGCCTAACATGAAATCTTCCATGTCATTTCTGATGCCATCGATGTATCTAATAATTTGTTCTGCGGCAGAGACAGAATTATTAGCAACAATGTTTGTGATCCAGGTGCGCGGATAAGGTCCGTTAAAGCTCTTCACCACAACCCCTGTTGTTCCGATTCCAGCGGGGTCGATACCAACAGTTAAGGTTTTTGCTATATTAATTTTCATTTATAAACCCCCATATTGATTTATATGTTATGATTAATTTGCAAATTAAAGGGGTTAGTAGTTGATTGACCCGCACCTAAGAAGGGCAGTCGTTAAGGCTGTTTTTTATTTGTCTTGCAATTGCCACAGAGACCGTCGGTTTCTACAATAAAAGGACAAAAAATGGTTTGATTACAATTTTCGCAAACCGCTTCGAATTGAAGCCAATTTTGATTCAACATAGTAAAAACTATTTGACCATCAGTTAATCTAGCTATACGTGACAGACGACGGTCATCACTATAATCAGTGATTTTAACTTTAATTAATTTATTTTTGTAATTGTCATTCATTTATTAGTCCACCATTGACTTAACGAGATTCTTTTTTCATTGAATCAATTTTTCGATAATAGGTTGTGTCTCATACGTTGAATGAAATTTTATCTCTTTTAGTTCTTCAACTGTAAAGATTGCGGCTAATTCTTTAATTTTTTCTTTAATTATGTATTGATTTGTGATTAATGCATGTAGTTCGTTAATTTTAATTCTTTTTTCATTATACGTTAGCTTTTCCATTTTTCGTCCCTTCCTTCTCGATTTTTGGTTCGACAGAGTATTCAACCTCTACTTTTTTCTTTAGTCAACCTGTATTGTTGGTAAATGCGGTGTTCAAAATTTCATCGGCTCTTTGTTGATCTTTTTTAGTAAATCGAAAATAAAGTATTGATTCCACGATTTGAACTTCCATCAATTCGGCTTTTAAATAAGTTTTGGTTTTTATGCTTCTTATGCTTATCTTGTTCATCTAATTCTCCTCGATTTTATACTTTATGATTTTTTCTGGTTTATCGTATAGTTTTTCTAGCTTTTGTCTAAGCTTCTCTTTTGATTCGCCGAAGAAAAATTCCTTTTCTTTGTTTTCGTAGGTTACTTCCATTTTAAAACCTACTGTTAATCGCAATTCTCGCAACAACATTTCTTGTCTATTTTTCTCTACGCTTCTTTTCGAAGTAGTGACTTTTACATCATAATTTTCCATCTTCTAAGAATTTCCCTTCCAGTTGTCCCGTCTTTCCATAACCATCTATTTGTTGAGGGTCTTTTCAACATTGATTACATAATAATTCCATCTACTCTTCTCCTTTAACTTTAATTTTTTATTCATTTCGTCAATTTCTCCAGTCATTTTTAAACTCACGCTTTTCTTTTCTTTCAAACGAAGTTCTAATGTTTCTGATTCAATGTTTGAAATCTGTTTTTTTATCGATTCTTCCAATTCTTTTAATAGCTTATCTTCTGGATTTCTTCTTCTTTCTCTTTCCATATCTTCTAATAATCTTTCTCAAATTATTTTTTTTATTTCTAAATGTTCTTCTTGTGTCAATTCTCTTCTCATTTCAGTTACCTCGGGTTTCTGAATTAACTTATTAATTAACTTATTTATCAACCTAACTATCAACTTATCCATTAACTTATTCATTTACTTGAAAAAATGCTTAAACAAATTTTGCATTCCAAAAAAACGTTCTTTTAAAAACGTAGTAACTATTTAGTTAAGTTCAAGCTTCGAAACGTTCTGCTAATTCTAATTGCTTATCAAGATCTTCTAATTCTTTTGGTTTTATATCGTTTTCCGTTCGATATAAATCATTTTCATCAGGAGGTCTTGAAACTCGTTTAATAGCGCCAGCTATTTCCTGATTTTTTAATTCTGAACGTTTTATAGCTTTAAAGTTGATGCGACGATTTTCCTTCAATTGATTCAGGATATCATCTACAGTCAATAAGTTTTTGCCATCTGGATCATCTGAGTTTTTTAACTCTTTGATCAGATTGTTCTCGATAATTTTAACAATGGAAACTTTTTCAGAATCCCACTTCATTCCAGTAACTGCCAATAAATGAATTGTCTTAATAAATGAAGTAAGATACGATAACTTCTTTTTTCCAATATAACTAAAGGCAGAATTATCTAGCTTGTAAAAAACTACGTTGTGGTTTAAATGTCAAAAGATTTCAAGAATTTCATCATTCTTGGAATTGACCAGTTCTGATAATTGAATGTCTTTAATCTTCGGGATAAACTTTTTCGAGATAGTTAAGCAAATATTTTTGTTGAAAGGAATTTCGATTAACCAGGATTTACCACCATTTGTTTCACCCACAATTGAACTAGAATGTATCAAGAACTTCTTGGTGTTCTTATCAACTTTCTTTTGCCGATTATGCGCTTCGCCTTTAAATTTAAACTTGCTAAAGCCAGAAACAGCATTTACCCTGATTTCGTTTTTCTTGATGAAAATGTCCTGGTTATTGTTGTTATCTTTGATTTTTTCAAAAAACTTCAAGTTAAAATCAATTAACTCTGACTGTTGATTTCTAGCAAGCTTTCTTTGAAGAGCCACACTACTTCTTTTGGTAACTGTTCCAATTGGTAAACTCATATGATCAAAACTCCTTTCTATTTTGTTGGTTGTGCCATTTTTTTCCAACCATCCAGCAATAAGAACGGAGAGAAAAAACTGTTAAAGAGTTCGGTTGTTTTTTCCTGGTGCACGAGCAAATACTTGTTAAATAACTAATGGTGAGAAATAATTTTCTCGCTGAATGGCTGGAAAAAAATGGCAAAAAAGATAAGTCGGAAATAAAAAAAATTGGACCGATGCAGTCCAATTTTCTAAAAGTCCCAACAAAGAAACTCGCCCATTAA
>Ga0157366_1000557_pt1 | contig 16139 bp, 16 predicted proteins | sample AttbisABBM1_FD_113149 | JGI IMG/M metagenome (GOLD analysis project Ga0157366, IMG submission 113149) | Fungus gardens microbial communities from leaf cutter ant in Botucatu, State of São Paulo, Brazil - Atta bisphaerica ABBM1 | ecosystem: Host-associated > Fungi > Mycelium > Unclassified ...
ATTGGATCACATCCTACTCACTGTGAACATTACTATTTTTGAAGAACATGTTCAAACCAAAAAATACACAATATTCAAGAACAGCAAAGAAGAAGATAACTTTGTTAATGAATTAATCAAGACTATCAAGAGACTTAACATAGAGAATGTTCAAAATAAAGAAGCCCTTGAATATATCATGCAAAATTTTGCTAAGCATACAGAAAGAATTTGGTATAAATATTCAAAAATTGTTAATATTACTAAACACTCCAAAGTATAGTGGGATAACAACTGTTATAGGGACTTGAAGAAATATAGACAAACTAAAAGGATTGATAATTGGAAATGATTCAAGGGTATAGTCAAGAAAACAAAATGTAACTTCTTCAATTTGAAAATTTAAGAAATTGCAAACAAGAATTGCAGACCTTGGGAGCTAATGGACTGGGTTAAGAAACAAAAGCTTCCAGCCATTGAAGCTGTTTAATATAACAGCCAACCTTATATCAAACTTGATGATTTGTAACAGGCTCTTCACCTATTGTTCAATATAGCTTAACATCATCAAGTTGACCTAGACTTACTAGAAGAAATTTCAAGTAAGCAAGCTATGAAATGGGGACTGTTCTCAGAAGAGAAGTTTACTAGTGCTATTGCAAAATGTAATAATTCATCAACTCCTGAACCAGACAAATTGTCATGGAAGTATCTTAAGAGATGTGTCAATGATGTTACATGTCTTAGAAAACTCATCAATATTGGTAATACTTGTATTGAGCTAGGTCACTGGCCATCACATTTTAAAGTTTCTATATCCATCATTATTCCCAAGCCTAACAAGAAATCATATAATTCTTCTAAGGCTTTTTGATCTATTGTCTTGCTTAACACAATCAGCAAATTAATCAAGAAAGTCATCAGGGAGAGGTTACAGTTCCAGTCAATTTCTAATAAGTTTATTCACTAGTACCAACTAGGTAGTTTAAAACAGCAATCCACTACAGATGTAAGTGTTGCACTCACCCACTTTATTCATACAGGTTGGATTAAAAACCTGTCCACTAGCATGTTGGCCTTTGATATTGTGCAATTTTTCCTGTTATTGAACCACTAACTTCTCCCTTTGATACTCATTGTCAGGCATGGTTCACACTGGGGTGGAAGTCTGCAGAATGGACTTGTGGAACGACCTTGGCTTCAGCTTATGTGCTGTGCCATCTGTCTGCCATGTGGTTGCAACTTTAGATGATGGGAAGAAGTCCAAGATGGAAGTGAGTGCTGATTGGTGTGTTGCCGTTGAACACCAGAGATTGAGTTCAATAAGAGTTTATCTTTGTTGATTATCAGACTAGCAAATTACAGTGTAACTACTAGTCTTATATACAAATGGATAGTATAGGAGATGCTCAGGGTTTCAGTGGTAAAACCCCTATTACCCCAAGCAGAGGTTTCAGTGTTGAGACACTGACAGGAGTAACTCTGTCATAGAAGACTGAGTCAAATAGGAGTATCTCTGCCATGGAAGACAGAATACCCAGATAGGTATAGCACCACCATAAGACATGTTGTGAGAAAGGTGGCCGCTGTAGAAGGCAGGCTTGTATATTTTGGAGATGATTTCACCATGGGGATGTAATTTCCAGATGGGTGGACTTGCATATGACACTCATCAAAGCCAGTTTTGACTCTAAAGTTTCATTATTTTTCTGAGACTATTTAGTAGATAGAAAAACCAGATATTCTTGGAACAATTTTTCTTCTCCATCTTTTAATATCAATATTGGAGTAGGTCAAGAATCTGCTCTTTCTCCCATTCTTTAAGCCTTATATCTTTCTCCTCTTCTTTATATTTTTGAAAAATGGCTAAAAATTCTAAAAATTTCAGTTTTCATTCTCTCTTTTGTAGATAATGGACTTTTTGTTGCACAAGACAAATATTTGATAGTTTCTAATTTGAATCTTTTTTGTAGTTACCATATTATCTCTTCTCTTCTTGAAAAATTTGGACTGATTGTAAAATATGGGAAAACAGAAGTTTTTCATTTTTCTAGATCACACAGTACTCTCAATCCTCCACTCTTAGACCTCTCACCACTAGGAGGTCCTATCCTTAAACCCAAGAACATGTGGTATTATCTCAGATTCATTTTCAATAGAAAGTTGATGTTTAGACAACATATTGACTTCTACTCTAACAAGACAATATCAATGATCAAGTGCATGAAGATGCTCAGCAATTCATTGAGAGGCCTCATCTCAACTCAAAAGAGGTGTTTGTATAAAAGCTGCATATTACCTATCACACTATATAGCTTTCAAATGTGATACTATAACAAAACACTACTGTCATATCCATTTAAAGTGCTTAGAAACATGCAGAGAAGAGCAGTTTTATGGATATTAGGAGCTTTTCTCACTTCTCCATCTGCTGGTATTGAGGCTATTACTAGTCTCATGAACTCTCACCAGGTAATAGACTTATAAATATATTCCCCAATTAGTTTTTGTTTCATCCTATGAACAGAAAAAGATAGTGTTAAGACTCATTTGCACAAACTCAACAATACTATTCTTCATTTGTCAACAGACCCACATTTGATTATTGTTGTATCAGATGCCAGCATAAAGAACAATGTTGCCACTTCAATATCTCACATTCATGTCCACAACAGTCCAGTCATAAAGATGATTCATCATGCAGTAAACATCATGTTTACTGAAGCAGAACTTTTTGTGATAAGATGTGGTATTAACTAAGCCACCTATCTCCCCAATGTCAATTGAATTGTTGTCATCATGGATTTTATCCATACTATTAAGAGAATTTTTGATTCATCATTGCACCCCTATCAGCTTCATTCATCTGCAATCTCTTGTGAACTCAGAGAATTCTTCAAAAGAGATAACAACAATTCCATTGAATTCTGAAATTGTCCAAGCCACTGTAAGTGGTCTCTTCACAATATAATTGATAAAGAAACAAAGAAGTTTGACCTCACTCCCATCTTTCCATACAAATCTTCATGGGATTTTAGCAGAAAAAATGAATGTGACAACATTCTCAACAGCTGGAAAATGTCCTTCCAAACATTGGATGATAAAGGATGTCATTTCTTGGAGCTTCTAGATGATGACTCAAAACCAATTGAACCATCGACCTCCGGAGGAGGACCATGGCTCAAATACTTTGAGCACTCCAATTCACTTTGTGCCAGAGCTACAAGAGCAATTGTTAATCATGCTCCAATAGGTGAATATCATCTTAGATTCTTCCCTTGGGAGGAATTTAAGTGTCCATGTGGCCTCCATTGCATCAAATCAAGGTATCATATTCTTCATGAGTGCAGAAGATACAATAATTATTGGAACCCGAGAAGAGACTCAATTGTGCATTTTACCCTCTTCCTCGAGTTTAACTGCAATGCTTTCTCTTTCAGAGAAAGCGTTACTTAGTCGAACTGTCTTTAGCTTTTCTGATTTGACTTTTTCTTTTATTCTATTTCCTTTCCTTTCCTTTTCTTTTCTTTTCATTTCCTTTTTTTTCATTTTTCATGTAGTGTGTCTTAATGTATGTAGTTACGAAGTAGCTACCATAGTCTGCCTCCGTGCCCCATGTACTAAATTGTTGATAAATCTTGGGATATCGCGCCTCATCCAACACGGGGCACTACCATTGAGCTTTGACTAGAGAGCACTCTTGTCCCACCTCTATAAAAAAACCTTAGAAATTCTTAGTTTTCTACAATCAGAATCCAGAGCCCAAGTCTGTGTAGTATTTGTGAAGGGGGTTAAGTCCTCTCAGAGCTTCCTGGCCAAGCCTACACCAGATCTAGTACCGGCCCTCCTGTCTGACACAAGCGAACTGTTGACGACATAGCCCTGGAGAACTACCTTGATAAGACAAAGCACCTGCTGCACTACCCAATCACATCCCTGCCCTACTCATCTGCCAGAAAAACTCACCTATATGTTGATACACCGTCGACGCCGGGCCTACAAGGTTAGGTCATCCGCGTCTTGGTGAATGACTCAGATAATTCATAACTCATGAGATAATTCATATCACTATCGAACTTTGTTGTTCAGAGCTGCGCTACTCCTGCTGCTTCATCTCCCCAATACTACACGAGTCAATATCGAAACTGATGGTTTAGATTTACCCGCCAAATGAGTTATTTGGAAATTTTAACAAAGTTCTCCTGGAAAAGACACAAGGCGCTTAATCGAAGTAGAAGTATAAAGAACATCAGAGATCCTTCGCACGAGGCAAGGCAGTGTGTAGATTGTCATATGGCAAAGCTTTCTCTATTTCACCAGCATCCCATCCTTTGAGTCCCCTCGAGCTTTTGCAAACTCTTTCAACTTTCACAAATTGAATTTAGCCCACCCTCTTATCGAAATATGATAATCAAGGATGAGATAAGCATACCAGAGGATCCCCCTCCTCCATATACCGCATTTGAATCCGATCCAAGGTAGTGTACTACTCTTCTACTCTTCTACTCTTCATTGCCATTCGGGTCACTAACACTTCTCACCTTTTCTTCTACAGGACTCATTCCCAGTTCTGCCCTTTGCCCTTTGAGAGTAACGCAAAGGACCTACCCTGGTCCAGTGATGATATCGATGCAGTCCCGTGTTGTCTTCAAGAGATTCGAGCTAGGGGCCGAAAAATCATCAATTCGACCTTACTCTTCACTGGAACGTCTCTTGTTGCCGCCGGGTGTGCTATCCAGGGCCTGGGCAAGACCGTCATAGGCTTTGGAAACACATTTTTCCGCGCTTGAGATGACTTTTGGGAATGAAAGAAAGCAAAAGAGCATTGTGAGTTTCCTTACTGCTATTCATGATGAGTTTATTGATACATTTCTTTTTCTCGCAGATTCTCGACTGCATTTCATGCAATCTTTTGTGAGATTGTGTTCGCGTTGTTGAAATGCTCGGTGAGTATTCCATTAACGCGAACACAATCTCACAAGATTCCATGAATTCATGAGTATTGTCTTCTTTCTTTCTTTTCTATTTAATTACTTGTCTCCAACTTGTCCTATGAATGTTGTGTCCGATGGCTGCCGATGGCTGAGATGTCACATCCCCTACTGCACTGCCTGTAGCTCAAATACCAATGCAATACGACGTCCAGTTCTTTCAGGGAGACCAGTGCTGTGTCTTACTATTTCATGAAATGATTAAAAAGAGCAATTAAGCCATAACATAACGTGAATGCGAGTGACTAATATAAAATGATAGCATAAATATCTAATTCGCTGAAGGCAATGACTTAATCTAGAATGATTCCCAAGCCTCAATACCTCAGCTTGTAATCAATGTTTCAGGCAGACATGTAGTCCGCCAAACATTGAAATCCATCCTTCATTGACTGCATCCCATACTTATGCTGACTGACGGCAAGTACAATGAAGCAGTGCCAGATCGCGTGCGAACTTGCTCCAAAGTGGTCCAAAACACTACGCACGTTCTCTGGAAGGTGCCGTTCAGGCCAGCGATACGTGTAGAACGCAAGACCAACAAGGTAAGATATAAAAGATGGTAAGAGGGGCGCTAGTGAAAATCAAGGCTCGATAATGATGCTTCGGCAAGTGGAACATTGACATACCTATAAATACCGACACTTCCTTGGGCGAGTGAAGAATACTTAGTCCAGTTAACGGAGCGAGTCCAGAGAACGCGAGTACCAGGAAGAAACTAATTCGATAAAACTGATGTGCAGGAGGTCAGTCGGGAGATCGGGAGGATGGATATTAAACGAAGCATACACGATACTTAGATTGGTTAAACCAATCCATGAAGGGCAGGGTGTTTCCAAGCAAACCCATCGTAAAACACAGAGCCTCAAATGCGTGCCCGATCGTAGGATGACATTGGTAGCCATAATGTACAACAGTGCCAACACTCGCACTGATGAGCCAACCGATTCCTACATAGTCCACACGTGCACAGAACTGCATGCTCCTATGGTGAGCACAGCCGGCCATCGTATGCCAGATGGCACTACCGAGAAGGCAAATGCAAGCAAATGACATGAAGTACACTTCGACTGCATCAAAGTGAGTTGGATTCTGAACGAGCGAGATGATGTTGACGAGGTAGAGAATGAAGGGTATAAGGTGGGTATGGATGTTCACTACGGCAGAAGATGAGGTAGAGCCCAAGACAGAACAAAAAAAGATTCAGCATACGAGTTTCATTGTGTAATGTGAAGAGAGACTTGATAAGGAGCGGCCACCGCTCAAGGGGTATAAATCTATGTATCTCACTAAAAGTGATGTATATAAGAAGCTAGGCGTACCTATATCCTTGGGTAACAAATGGGTTATTCTTCCAAGGCTCTGGAAGATCTTGATACGTAATGAGACGCATGCCTTGAAGAGAGTGTTTGGCGGCTTTCCCCACTTCGTAAGCAGCCTTCTCAATGAGTTCATCTGTTCGTTCTTCTGTTTCAGCTGTAATGGCCGTGAGTTCTGTCACCAGGTCCGATGACGACAAGGCATCCAAGACATCCCGCAAAATTGGTGCGAGTGAAGAGATACTAAGCATTTTGGCGAACTCGACTTCCGTCGAGGACAAATGAGAGTGGAGGGAATGTAGACGCATTGAGAGCGTTGGGATGTAATCAAACAATTTCCGAGAGTCAATTCCTTGAAAACGTGTTCGTGCGTCATCCCATTTGGAACACACGTCAGTGAAACCGGGGAGATGTGTTCTCATATCCGACATGTCTGGAAGACAAGGCATTTCAGGCAAGTGTACATCTGACATCTCAGGAAGGTGCGAGTACACATCGACGAGGCTGGAGATCTCTGGTAGCTCTGGCATATATGCACTGAGGAATTTCTCCGCAGGTGCTAGATCTGTAAAATGAACGTCCGGCAGATGTGACCGTACCTCCGCACGGATACGATTGAGCATGTCCAAAGCGGCTTTTGCCCAAACTCTTGCCTCTTCTATTTTGATCTCTCCTTTGACCTTCCAGGCTTCGAAGTCAGGTGATTCCAGTTCGGAAAGTTGTTGTTCAAGATCTGCAAGATGAGATAGAACAAGGAAGCGGAGGGAAGCAAGAGACTGTGTTGGAGATACCCTGGACAGGTCGAGTGTCTCGACGGGGGCAGGTAAAGACTTGCATAGCTGAAGAGGGGAGAGACTGGTGCGTTTGACATGTCGTAGTCTAAGTGTAGCCGATGCGGATTGGATGTCTAGAGTTTCCGTCGTCGTCTTCGTCGTCGTAGGAGACATAGTCGAGGACGGTGAGGAGAAGCAGTACATAAATACCAAAGCAGAAATTGTCAAGAACACCTATACTTACGTAATGGAGGTACCAGATCAGTGTAAAAAATGTTTTTCTGAGGCACAGCGAGGAGTCATTAGTTCAACATAAATCTGCACCGTACCGGCTTGCCCAGCAATACGATATGGGCCTCCTTCCCCAACTCCTCGTTGTCGGCCTCGGAAACCTCCCGCTGCCACTTACTCGGCACAGGTACTTCATAATTTCCTGTGGGAATGACTGATCAGTTTTTCACCTCACCAGCATCGGCCACCTCATCGTTGATTCTCTCGCTACCCGCTTGGGAATCAAACTATCAAACCAAAAAGGGGGATACACCGGCCAGAGCGAGGTCCAGCTTGGGGAGAAATCGATTTCATTGACTCTATTCAAGCCTAGTGCGTTGTCAATTATTTTTACCTGTTCCATCAAAGTCGTTGTCTGATATGTCATACAGAATCTTTGATGAATATATCTGGTCCTTCTATAGCCGATGTCTACAGGAAAAACTTTCACAACTCAACAAATATGGTCGTTGTCTCTGACTCGGTTCAGCACGACGTCACAAAACTCGCAGTTCGCCTGGGTGGTTCGGCCAACGGTCACAATGGCATCAAAAGCATCATTTCTGCACTGGGAGGCGAACAGAATTTCTGGCGTTTCCGCGCTGGTGTCGGTTACGATGGAACGGATATGGCCACCTATGTTCTCGGTAGACTTTCAAATCACGAGAAGCAATTCTGGACTCAAGAAGGATTGGACCTTATCCTAGCAGAGCTTGAACGAGTGGCCAATAAGAACGCTTAAGTATATGCTTCGCCTGCGCTTTCGTTTATTTGTCCATACAAGCCCTCGCCTAAATTACCAGCATGCTATTGTTCGTGAGACGATAATCCTCGCTTGGAGCTGCTACGAAGAGACAGTACTCCAGAGAGCAAATTTTCGAATCAACCCTCTGACCTCTAGCTTTGCAGGCCACCGAAAAATGATTCAGACCCCAGTGTACGAGGACTTTCTACGACCGTCACAGCGCTTGTGTTTTTCCTAGAACCTACATCTGCCCCCCCACATTCATTCATTCTTAGCGACTTCTCTAGATGGGGTCAGCTGCTGTATTAGAAAAATGGGGCATGTTCTCATGCTTGATAGGGGTACTTCCAGAGTATCGATACTCCACACTTCATTATTTTGGCACTTTCAATGAATCCTTTTTCCCTCTTGATTAGCCCAAGGATGACTCATGGATCAGCTTAAAAGCTAAGACACTCTTTATGCCAAATAGATGAGATTCATAAAGCCTGACCTAGCTTCTTGACTAAGCTAAGGCAACACTTGAAATACAGGCATGGTCCTTCTGAAACCTGACCATTGTCACAGCGCATTTGTCAGGCTATTTATAGAGGGTGGGATCGGCACCCCAAAGTTGGCAAATAGACCCCCTATCAAATATTGTATCCTATTATTACCACTTTCGATACATTGCTTTTCTAAAGATCCCCCTACCTAACATTCCTCAAGTGATGCTTGCTGCAGTAGTATTCATATTGATATTCTCGTTTATAACTTTATCCGTTCGCGCTCAGCCTTCTCCAAGCCTTCAAAGACGTATTTCCGCTGCTATTGCAGCCGCATCTAATCAGTCTGGCACACCAGATTACACGGCCTTCGTCAATCCTTTTATTGGCACTGGTATGTGGCAGCTTTTTGCGCGTGCTTTCATCTAAAAGCTCTCCTAGACAATTTTGGTGATGTCTGGTATGTCATCATTTTAAGTCTGTGTCTATGAGACACGGAGAATTAACTTCAAATAAATGAATCCTTTTAGCCCAGGCGCTTCTATCCCATTTGGCATGGTGAGCTCCGCAAAGGCGAGGGGCGACAGGTTTAGAAGAAAATTATAGGTCAAATTCTCCACTGATATGACCGGCTATGCTCCTGCTGGTTCGTCAAGTTCATATACTATAGTTTACTGCACTGCCAATATCTTTGACAGGATACGTCGCTGAAAACACACAGAAAATCCGTGGTTTATCTCCCCTGCACGATAGTGGGACTGGTTCGTCCTTAGGTGGAGATATATCTACTCCATTTTGAGCTAGTGATTGACCATTTTCATTGATGTAGGTACTTATGGAAACTTTGAGATCATGCCTCTTCTCTGTCCCCATGGATTTGATACTTGCACCACAACTCTCGATACTCGGGAACGCCTGAGGAAGAAAAATACTGATGGTCTTTCATCTACCATATATCCCATACCATTCATGACTGATGGGATGGTTGCTCAGATGCTTCGCCTGGATACTTCTCTTTAACATTGAACAATGACATTCGAATGGAGGCTACTGCCACTCGTCGTGCTGGACTGGAAAGATTCACTTTCCCTTCCGGATCCAAGCCGTATTTTGTTCTTGACCTAGCAAATGACCTGCCTGTGTCGTTTGCTGGAGGTGAGCTCACTATTGATCCAAATCAAGGTCGAATCACAATTGGTGGAAAATGGGGTTCTAGGTCAGCCCCCTTTTGATATAAAACGACAATTGGCCAATGCACCTCGACTTCCAGTTTTGGTCCTCCGAGATTTGATTACCAGGCATTTGCATGCTACGACCTTCTTGACAATGGCAAGCAGAAGCTCGACGAATTCGGTGTTTGGACAGGTGACATGTTTGGATTAGACGCTAAAGGCCTAGGTATGACGCATCTGAATCTGAGCCTCAACCTCATTGGTGGCGTCTATCAATCGGGTGCATTGTTTTCTTACTCCGGCCAGCCGCAACAAGTCAATATCCGCGTTGGTATCTCGTTTGTTTCTACAGACCAGGCATGTACCAATGCAGAGGAAGAAATTGGTACTACATCATTTGATGATATCCATGCAAGGGCCAAGGCACTGTGGCAGGAGAAGTTGAGCAAAATTGAAATTGATGTTAGTGGTACAGCACCCAATATCACTGAGATGCTGTATTCCTCGCTGTATCGTGCATCCTTGACACCGGTCGGTAGTCATACCAGAGCTTCATTGGATTACTTTTGACACTCGGTGTAGAACAATGCTACTGGAGAGACTCAGGGTGTCTTTGCTAATACTGATTCTTTTTACTTTGACTCTCTCTATTGCAGGTAAGTATCCTACATCTTTCGCGTTCCTCTGGTTCACCGATGATCCTATAATTAGCTGGGACACTGTAGGTCACAAATGAATACCACCGCTCAAACAACTGAGAACGATCAAGTTCAGAACTTTCTACCCTCTAATGTCTCTCCATTCTCCAGTTGAGTTTGCCCAAATCGTGGATAGCTACATTGATGGTTGGAGGAAACTCGGATGGATGCCTGAATGTCGAGCCAACAATTTACCAGGCTGGACTCAAGGAGGTGAGCAAGCCTCCATAATTCTTACAGATTTCATAGGCTGACTGCTCCCGCAATCGCGCTGTTTTAGGTTCAAGTGCCGACAACATTGTCTCTCATTTTGCTGTTCATTACCACAATGAAGCCTCACGACTCGGTATTGATATCGATGAGTTATATTCTGCTCTCCTTGCTGACGGAGAGTTGAATCCCCCTGAATGGAATACCATGGGAAGGCAAATCAATGTTTACAAGTGAGTGTAGATCAGTATGTAAGATAACGGTTTCATCTAGTGGTGATCAAATAGACAGTTTGGTTACGTACCGTTCGCCGTTCTAGATGTGTCAAGCACTGGGCGACAAACTCGTGAAGGGAGTCGAACGTTAGAGGTCAGTCCCGTTAGAGACTGAATCACTTGTATTAATCGGATATCGAATATGTAGTATGCATTTGAAGATTTCGGTATTCGTCAAGTGGCTCAGCTATTAGGCAAGGAGGATGACGTCTCTAAATATACCAATCGTTCCCTCGTAGGCATCATGTCATCTTGGGTATCTACGCCGCTGACCGTATGATGAGTTCTACCGTAATGTTTGGAACCCTTCTGTGACCGACGATGGATTCAAAGGTGCGCATCCTTGATATTAATGGATACAGCCTGGGTCCTGAAGTCAGAGCAGGGTTTATGCAGAAGCGATACTCAAATGGGACATTCTTCTTCAACAATCCCATCGATTGCTCGCCAAAAGATAAGAATGATACCAGGGCTTGCTCCTTGCAATCAAACAACCAAAATGGATTCTACGAATCATCTTCTTGGGAGTACAGTTGGTGAGCTACAGTCAATTGCTTTCATCGTTCGGATAGTAATTGAATATTCAGGTATGCGCCGCATGACACTGCACACCTGATCGAGCTGATGGGAGGGAGTGTGAGTTTCCAATGATTCAATCCTACTAGAAGTTCATAATTGCGTAGAAAATTTTCGTCGATCGCCTCGAACATTTCTTCAACGTAGGTAACCTTTAAAAGACATCACTACTGTATTGTGAACGTTCTTTCATAGGCGGGATATTATCTTGCTGGCAATGAGCCATCCTTCCAGGTAATACGAAATTCGCCTTCCCCGTCGTGTCTGCTTATCTTCTATAGACACCAATTGGCTACCACTACGCGAATCATCCGGCTATGTCTGTTGATCGTGTCCGTAAAGTTGTATTTGACAACTTTGGCATCAGTGTGTCCTTTTCGCAATTCGTTATAACCCGGTGCTAATATTTCGTGACAACCAGCTGCTGGCGGTCTTCCAGGAAATGACGATCAAGCTGCTATGGCCACACTTCTTTCTTTCCACCTTCTTGGATTATACCCAGTACCTTCGACTACTCAACTCTTAGTGCTCTCACCCTTCACACCTCGATACACTATCCACAATTCTTTCCTTAACGTCAGTACCACTGTCACTGTCGTTAACTTCTCTCCCAGGTCCGTACGACGGGAAATACCACCTGGTGTACCCGCATATGTGAAGAGTGTAACAATTAATGGAAAACCCAGCACTTCGAGATGTTATTTTGATTTTTATGATGCGTTCAGGCTTGGTGGTGATATCGCTATTACTCTCACCGCGGACAAGACCGCTGTGGATAGTTGTGAAGGAGGTGTGCCGGAGAGTCTTTCAACTGGAGGTTTCACGACCGCAAGATGATTGATGAAAATTTCCTGCGAGTTTTGTAGTTTGTCTAGTGTTGAATCGATTATCGTTTTCGTGTTTATCATGAGATTGATATCTTGTCCTGCAATGTGATGATATCAGGAGTGATGCTCTTTCTGATAGCCCTCGTTCAGAGAATTCAATTATACTCGAGCTACTGAGGTTTGTATTAATAGAGTGTCATTCTCCAAATCCTGTTTGTATCCTACAAGGGAACACCAAAAGACAAAATTAGTATTCTTTAGGCTTGATTCCAACACAGCAGCAAGAGTAGTCCGTCGTTCGGTAAGCAGTACACATCACTACAGAGGAAACGGTATATCAACAACTCGATCCAAAATACAAGACAACAGAATGAAAATCAAGGGTAGAGCAGGTAAACAGAAATCATGACCATGAATCATCTTCCTCTTTCGAGTGATTTTTTCGGAACGTCGTGATCATCTCTAAATATGCTTTGGGCATCATAGTCATAGTCATGACCGACGTCTTGTTAATAGCCTTGATACCGTATCTATTTGGTTTCGAAACCAGAGCAGTCAGAGAAAAAGCTATCCTTGGAAAAAAACTCGAAGAACGTGACTTACTCAGTGAGCACTTTCTGCACCGCGGCTTTAACGGCCCTCCCCTGGTTACCTTTTGGCAGTTGAATCTCAATTTTGAATTTCTCCTGCTCAACTCTGAACATCAATCCCAAGATATCTTCCAGCCTTAACGCTGCATCGTCCGGTAAGCTAGACTCAAATTTGAGTGACAGAGGCCAGGGGACAGTGCGTTGGCCCGTGGATTCCACAGCTATTTTAAAATCACCAATTAACCCTTGGCTAGGTGCTGAGTCAAAGAGAATACTCACCAGCCTGAAACCTCTTCTCCGCTCGCTTTTTCAGCTTCTCCAAGCTCCGCTTCGCCTTCTGAATCTCTTCTTCCTTAAAAGCACTTTCCTCACTCAGCGGATCCAACTCTTCCCTTCCCTGTGCCTTCAACTTCTCATCCTCCAGGTTCTCAATCCTCAGTGTTAGTTCTTGAATCTGCGCACGAATGATGATAGCCTGCTTATTCCTCTCTTTTATTTCAGGGTCATTGACGATGGAGCTATCAGCCGATGAGACAGGCGACATCGGACTATTATGTTTGTCGGCTTGAATATCACCTCCACCACGATCATCTGCTTCGACATCAATATCGCCTTTGTCGTTTTTGTTCTCGTTTCCGTTGTTGTTGTTGTCCCCACTGTGAGTTTCACCAATGTCTTCCCCTTTCGTTCCTTCGTATGGTTTGTTACCCTCCCCGGCGATTCTACCATTAACCTCTCCAGTCCCCAAATTACTTTCAGGCGGCTGCTGTCGCCCTGTGAGACCCCGCAATCCAAACTCACCCATATCACCTCCAACAAAGTCATCGAATATATTCTGATCTTGGGAAATCGATGATACAGTCTTCGTTTTAGACTGAGGATTCGATGATACAGCTTTAGAAGGTCGTTGAGACTCAGATGAGACAGTTCTAACCGGAGGTTGGCGGGGCGATGGCACATTTCTTATCCGGTCTAGCGGTGTAAGGGGAATAGGCTCAGGAGGAACTGGCTCAAGTTGAGGCGATGGGTGATCTGGTAGTAACATAGTGAATGAGTGTTGAGGTGTAGGAAGAACAGTCCGAGCTTTATCTTTATTAACGGGGGTGGGTAGAGCTGTCTGTGCTCTGTGCAGGGGAGTAGATGGAACCGTCCTTGACTTTTGACTATGGATGGGAGGAATAGCTTGCGATCGTTGCTGAGGAGAACCAGAGATCGTTTGCGTCTTGTATAAGCGTGTGAGAGGTCCTGTGCTTGTTTGCTGACCAGAAGGGGGAGGGACAGGTCGAGATTGTTCCCGGGGAGTGTGTGGTACGGACTGCTGCTGAAAAGTGGGAAGTACAGACTGAGGGTTATGCTGATCCTGTGATTGAACAGGCACAACGGAACTATTCTCTGGATGGTCTCCGAAGCCAGCGTCACCAGAATCCTGTTGCTCGGGGATACGATCAGCGGGTCTCCGTCCGTGCTCGGCAAGGGGTACAAGAGACTCTGAATTCGGATGAACCGACTCACTCAGACCTACAGTATGGCCGAACATAGGGGTCGCACCAAGGACACTGGGGGTTGGAGGAGGTATTTGGTCTTGTTCTGCACCCCATGTATCACCGTACACAGGGGTCTGAGGAACAGAAGGAAGTCCGGATTTTCTCTTTTTGATGGGTTGAGAAATATGTTCTTCTGGTGCTTGAAGATTAGAGGTCGTAGGTTGCGGAAACCGTGACATTCTTTGTTCGAATATGGGCCTCTGTATCAGGTGTTCAGAAACTAGATTATATTATCTTGGTGACTTTACATACCGGATAAGGCGTAGAAGGTGCCTTATTGCTCACATCATCCCAAAGGTCCTTGCCGAAGATTGATGGCCGGGGTGTAGGCTCATACACTGAGGATGCAGGAGGGGGAATGATGTGAGCAGGTAGCGATTCATAGATCTTGGAATCAAAATCCTTCTTTGGGGGTGTAGGAGGCGTCACTGTCTCTTCTGCTTCTTCCTTTCTGATATTCTCCCAATCCGAGCCCAACGCTGACTCGTAGAAGTCAGGAATAGAAGGCATACCAGTGATCGTGGGCACAATAGAAGTGCGACTGACCTCAAAGTGAGGCCGGTTTGAGTCTGATGGAGTTGGAGGAAGAGCAAGGGGTGGGAGACCAGAAGTATCTGTATCAACCACTTTTCCCTTGCCCTTGTCAACTTTACGAATCGGAATCTCAATCTCTTCTTTTTGAGGCTGCTGACTAAGAGTTTCAGCAGATGCAGAAGACGCATCAGAGGAGAGGTTGGAATCGTCAACGGAATTCGAGTGTGCTTGCGACACAGAACCATCGACAGGATTGCTACAAGGGCGAACGGTGTACTGGGTATGAGACGTTCCAATGGATCTGCCACTGATAGGAGGGCGTAAGTCGACAACAGAGCCTCCATCCGAGTTTGTTTCAGAGAAAACACTGACGTCGCCTCCTGGTACTCGGCGGGTGCGAACAGGACCATCTGTTGGAGGAATACCTTGGGTTGGAGGGACGTCTTGGGTTGTTGGTGGTTGGGAAGTGACAGTGGGAGTTGCGGGGGTGGGTGAGAGTGTGCTGAGCGTCTCACTTATCTCTGTTGGCTGAATGACAGGAGAAAAACGGACAACGCGGGCTCTCGGAAAGAGGGGAGGAATAGACACAGTTGGAACTGAGCGGGACATGTAGTACATGTCTCGACGGAAACGCCGCCAGACCCTGTGGCCACCGACATCGTGCCAGATCGCGGGTGCGACGTCTACCAGGACCATGCCCAACCCCGTCCACACGACGACAAGGATAAGCCTGAGGATGTTTTCTGTGACCAGGAAGTCGACAAGAAGACGGACAAGATATGCGATGTAAGGATCAACCGAGTCAGGCATCCTGTTGAGCAGATGGAGAGTAACTGCACCCTCCCAGAGGCCAACAAGAGTGCCGGTGAGCCTTAAATCATGGCCGGCAACGGAGTCGAGGACAAAGCGAAGGGCGAGGCCAAAGGCAATGGCGGAGATATTGTCCATGGCCAACGCGAGCCGAAAATATCGCTGACAGTCGCTTGCCATTGTTTGTCTATACACATGGTCAGATCAAAATCTTATCAGCCATGGCTTCCTCAATGTATCACTTGACATACCACTCTGTGCACTGGCGTATTCTTACGGGAGAAAGTTCACAAGCTTTTGGCGTCTGGTCGATGAATCTCTTCGTCATGGTATATATAACC
>Ga0157366_1000561_pt1 | contig 16074 bp, 24 predicted proteins | sample AttbisABBM1_FD_113149 | JGI IMG/M metagenome (GOLD analysis project Ga0157366, IMG submission 113149) | Fungus gardens microbial communities from leaf cutter ant in Botucatu, State of São Paulo, Brazil - Atta bisphaerica ABBM1 | ecosystem: Host-associated > Fungi > Mycelium > Unclassified ...
CCTGAAATTGCACTAGTCAAAACGGAAACTTTGAATAGGGTTTAAGACTTACGGGCAATGATAGGATTTTATCCAACTGAGACAAATCAAACCTGCCTTCTCTGACGAGAGTCGTATTCATGTTAAGAGCTGGCCCAGGCACTTTCGCTGCTTGCTCCAGCCTGGAAGAGATAAGCCTCAAGGTTAAGATATATAACATGTATATATTTACCAAGTGCGATAGGAATGTGGTAATGTATCATGTCGTAGTAAGAACGCATACATGATCTGTCCACACCTGCTCATAAATCAGGAGAGCATCCAACCGACACACAAATGAGACTTACGCTAGTGCAAATACAAGAGCGTCTCCATGAGGGATGTGAATTCCCTTACGTGTTGTGTACGAGTTATAAGACCCTTGCAAGCCACTTTATGACCGTCAGGTGTAATAATATGCTAAATTGATACGACCAACCGAACAAACAATTGTTGAGCGATCAAACTTCTGCGAGTCCTCTTCTCCCAAATAATCGCTAGTCCGCCTGCGATAGCCCCAGCAAGTGCGGCGTGCCATCGGCGGGTCTGCTTTCTAAAGAGGATTAACTGGGCTCGTGCACTGAGATGAAGTCGCGTCTCTCGATGATTATCATTTGGGACTACAACTGTTGTTTGCTGGACTTTGGCGTCACCACCGCCGTCAACTGCAGTCGATGAGTTGGAAGGAGGCAGCGCCGGGATAACGATTGGGAGTGCACTGACGAGGAACTTGTACACTGATGTAAATGTGCCTTTGCCGGATAGTCAACAAGGACGCAGGGTTTCATGTATGAAACATACCAAGCATAGCGACAAATCTCCAGGTGTCTGAGCCGAATATTGCATGCCTGATGAGCGCTGGTCTGAAGTCTCTAGAACGAAAACGTCATTATCCCCGGTTGACTGCAGACTGATGGAATTTACCTGGGTACACGATGGATGCGAATAAGAGCGAGGACTAGATTTATGCACGCCCGTATACCGAATGCCAACGAGGCCGAGCCTGACAATTGTCTGTTTGTTCAAGCTGCCGAAACAAATGTGGTCGAATACATACGAAAGCCACCTCGAGCAGCATGCTCCAGACATTCTCTCACCGTCTGTAACTCGACAGCCTGCTCGCCTCTATCCCTCCAGAAAACACGTCGAGCATCCTTGAGCCGTTCCTGGTAGTTTGCTAATGCAACCAAATTTTCGAAAGAGGTCATGGCCCTCTTTGGTGTAAAGCGTATGCCTTCTCCGGGTGTTGGAGGTGCGCTCGAGTCAACATTCCACAGGGTCTCATTTCTACGGTCGGCGGAAGAATATTGATCTAAATCCATTTTTGATATTGTCGCCACACTAGGCTACAATGAGGACTTTGTGACACAACAGACTGAACAGATTGAATCAGGAACACAACGAGTTCGGGACCTGATGTGCAAGGTACAACTACAACATCCATCATCCGTGGGACATACATCCAAAATAGTATCCCCTATGTTCAATTACATGTTGATATTCACGGTCTACTCCTTCCGTGTATACTACACTGATTGTTCTATAACTTTGCTGATTTTTCTCTGGAAAGAGAGAGTACACTGAAAAATGCAACACTGTACCTCAATTGATCCTATTTTTGATCTCATTTTTAACTGACTGGGACTCAGGCTGCAACCCTGCCAAGATTTGACAAAGAGAGGAGGGAAAGAAAAGCATGTAGTACATGGCTGAATGTCCTCCCAGGTATTAATTGCTGCTGGTGCACCACAGAAAATAAACTCATGAAAGATATCGTATGATAACGTGTTGTATCAGGTGGCTGCTGGATGTGACCATGATTCATTCCAATGGAATTAACAGAGTGCTTCAAACAGGTAGGCAGATATAATACAGTAGACAAACTTAGGATGTATGAAATTTCTTTCTTTTATTCCTCAATGGCGTCTCGTCTCTGCCAATTTGAAGATGGTGTTTCCGTACTCCTGAAACGTCGTTAACACCCTTCCGATCCACAACTTCCACCAGCTCCATTGCCCTCCCAACTGCAGCCTTTCTTACTTTAACTGGGACCTGGTCCCAGTAAATCTCCTCTGGTCTACCTACTACGCGCTCTACAACAATCGGCTTCTGGGATTGGGTAGAAACAAGCGAAAGTGTAGATGATACCTCCGTCCCCGTTTCATCGGTACCAGAAACCTGTATAATCTGGTGCATCCGATGATAGTCCACAAGTGCGGCAGTGTATGACGATGTAGTTAAGCGCAGATAACACTATAAGAGCAATATCGTCATTTGGCAGTGACAGATGATCAGGTGAAGAGGGCTTACTGTGTCCATCCCTTTGTTAAAATCAACATAATCCAAGCCCTCAAAGTTTTTCTGTGGTACCTCGGCATCAGACCGCCTGAGCCCTTGGGAGAAAAGGGTGCGCAGTGTTGTTTTAGTGGTTTCTGGGTGAACATTTTTTATGAAGACAAGGCAATTAGGGGGATACGGAGAAGATGGATTCAGGGAAAGAATGGCTGTGGCGACCTCGGGTAGAGGACCGAATGCAAGGGTGTTTGTCTTAAGTGTGTCTTTGCCCATAGTATCGAGAGTCTCGACGCCTGAAATTCCCCTTGACAACTTCGATTGGGCATCCTGGTTTATGTTCAACTCTTCCACCAGCTTTTTCCGGTAAACCAAGTATTCAGCTTTGAGCTGAAGCCATCTTTCCTTCGAAACTACACGGAAATTGTGCTGACGTGCAACGCACGATGGTTCGGTAGATGAGACAGTTCCTTCCACTTCTCCAGCCTTAAACTGATCCATGTAGAAGTCGTTCGGAGTATCTCTAATCCAAGGCCAGCTCTTCTTCAGATGATCGCAGTCAGCAGTATGTACGAAAGTGACAAAAGCGAAACCTTTGCACGACGGTCGCATTTCCGGTTTGTCGTTGTAGTGCGGAGGGAATGATATGCCCTGTATACGAGTAAGAGGATCTCTTGGAAGAGCGGAGGTGGAAGGTATAGATGGTGCATCGCATAGTAAGTAGTTTAAGAGACGAATAATCTTCGCGTACGACCTATACCCAGGGGGTATGTTCTCCTATGAAAACAGTCAGCTCACCAAAATAAACTTGTGTGCCGATAGAGGACATTGCGTACCACATACAAAGTACATGCATCCCAGTCAGTTTTGTTTCTCAAATTAATGCATTTTCTCCGTATTTCATACCCTCCTCCAACTTCTTTCTGTTTCCCGAATTGCGGCACTGTCTCATCGGAATGCAATAAAAGTCGCATATCAAACAAGTGACTTGCATATGATCGTGCGGCTTTGACGAGGGCCCTCTGAACTTGGCTACAAGTCGCCTGGGGTCTTGTACGGGTCCAAATACTAGAAAGCACCGCAGAGTGCTCAAGGAGATAATTTAATGGAATATCTGTAACCCTGTCAAAGCTTTGACGCGTCGAAAGAGTAAACCGACTCACAACTAGTATCAGATCCCTGCGTCGGATCATGTCCCAGTTTCCGCCTTAGCTCTACATCTAACCAAAGCATAAAGTCTGAGAGCGACAAACTAAGCAAGTTGGTACAATCCTGATCGTCGAATTCGAGTAGAACTGTGCCACTGGAAGAGGACGCTGGGTCATTAGGAGTCACCCCTGACGCTGCAGAATGGATGATAGACACAGATTCTCCGGGTGTGTCTGTTTGTATATTTTGTGTACTACGTGCGCTAGACTTCTGAGCATTTACGCCTTTGGTGAGTTTTCGAGGTAGGAAAGAAAGTGAGGACATCTGAAAGTCGAGTCTCGTGTGCTTAAAAGGATGACTTCAGCTTCTCACGCCTCCGTAAGACATCACCTATAAGATGAATTTGAGACTTTTTATTTTTTATATGAGTTGGTGTGATTAAACTAGGTATACGTTCATCCTAGTCAGAGTACCACATGGATCGAAAGCTGATTCAAAATGAGAACAAAAGTCTAATTCCCGGTGATCGGAAGTAGATACTCCACCAACAAAAGGCCAGCAAAAGACAAGATAGAGAAATGTGAATTCGAAAACATCTTGACTCCAGCCTCTCCAAATCTGAAGTCAGGACAAGTAATGCGAGGTCTCGCATGATATCATGACTTCCTCATCCCGCAGTCCAACAGCGACTTTATCCAAGTTCCTGACTTAAGAGGACTCCCCAACAAATTACAACGATCCAATCGCCATCGGTGACCGCTATGTAGTGCAAAGCTCCTTCGATCTATTGGACTGAGATTCAACGTCTACAATTTCCTCGACTGGGCGAAATTCCTCTTGACCCTGCTGATCTATTTGCTCCATTGGAAGGGTCAGATTGAGTAGTACGGCAAGAACTCCAGCAGATAAGACTAAACAATTCATTCAGCATGAAATAAAATTGGTTTGACATCCCAGAACTCACAAGGTGTACTCAACACAATCGTGATCGAGTCAAATAACCCCCTCAAACCCGTCCCAGGATTAGAAATTCTCTCAAAAAGATACGTGAAAATATCAGGCCTGAGCAAGTTCCCAACTCCAAACGACAATGCTGCAGCCAAAACAAACCGGTCCCTCCGCGAGAAATTGATGTGACTTAAAACCCGAATACCAGATGTTGCTACGTTGGCAAACAAAAATGTCGTAACCCCACCGAGCACCGGCGCTGGAATGGCCAAGAAGACACCCGAGATTTTACCGAGAACACCGAAGAGAATTAGGAAGACGCAACACCACCTCCCAGCACTCCTATTAGCGCAACGTGTAATAGCAATTATGCCGTTGTTCTGAGCGAAGATTGATAGAGGGGTAATCGTGAACAACGCCGATAACATTCCACCAACTCCGTCCGCAAGGACACCTCCTTGAATTCTCGAGTCAAAGACGTCACCTACAATAGGTTGCTGCGAGACCTCAGCAGAGGCGGTGATGTCACCTATCGCCTCCATAGCCAAAGACACATATACAGCAAGCATAGGTAGAATAGCCGGGGGATAGACACCAAGTTTGAATCGGCGTGCCCATATGAAAGTGATGGCAGGTGAGGAGTCAATGGTGGACGAGTCAATGTACCCTGTCGCCCCTGCTACGATACAGCCAACGAGAAGGCCAATGATGATCGAAATATTCTTCATGAAAGGCGATCCAAACACTTCTGTGAGGATGATTGAGATGAATGAAAGGAAGCCAATTCCAATGAACTCCGCAGATCCCCATCTGGAAATCGGATTGGTACATTTCTGAGAAGCAAAAACAGGGGAACATACGGAAGGGGCCGTGGGGCATTGATATTAGGACAGAGAGCAAAAAATCCACTTCCTGGTCGGTTCTGACAATCATTCGATCCCCCACCCCAGTTTGGAATCCCAGAACTGCCGACAAGGGAGGCACCAATGAGGAAAATGACTGTACCTGTTATGATAGGAGGAAATATTCGCTTCAGAGCACGAGGTGGAGAGAACGACATGAATATCTCGAGGAAGGAGCATATTAACGAGGTACCTTGTGGCCTTCGTCAGAACATAGAAATATTGAATTGGAGGTTCTCACCCAAAACCTTGCCATAGGCATCTGGACATGGGCCACGAACTGTCAGTCCGTCGACTAGAGAAGACGGACAAGTTCCATCGTTGTACATGGCATCAAAAATCTGGCCTAGGATTCAGTCCCAAACTCTCGTATTGAAAGTCACCACGCACGGCATCAGCAATAGAAAGGGTGGCGAAACTTGTTCCAACAACTGTAATTAAGCCGGTCCCGAGATAGTAATCCTTGAATAGGTGTATTCTTGAGATCTGGACGAGACTTAGAATACCTAAAGAGACATTGAAGCAATCAGCACTCTGAGCTACCTGGCAGCATAAAGCACGAGAAAAATGGAGATATGAAGTCTCCACGCATGACGTTGCCAGGCCATGGACCCAAATGACGCTCACCACAGCCAATCAATGAAGCAGAAATCATATAGGCCGATACATCAGGTGGCAGATTCAACGTAGAAGCAAAGATAATGGGTGGGGTAATAAGTCCGGCAAGCATCGCAAGTGCATGTTGTAGTCCGGATGAGATAGCAAGAACAAGCGGGAGTTCATCATCAAGAGCATAGAATGGTGGGTTATTGTTCTTCTGCGTCATAAACGGTAACATTGGCATACATAGCCTAACAAGAGTATTAACCAAGACTGAAGGAGAGATCCATTTTACGACATGGACCTACCAACCATAGTTATAGTCGCCTAACCATCCTTCTCTCGTCGTCACTTTATGCTTTACTAGCTCGTATGTCCTCTTCAGTCGACATGAGAGTGGATTTGACTCCCTTGGAAGTGGAGGTGTCGTTGCAACAGGTTGTTCTGTGATAGTTGGCGTCGACATGTAAGACAAAATGCCGAATCTAATCGGTTGGAAACTATGCTACAGAAGGTGACAAGGTAGAAGATGAGCGCCTGTGATCTTAACTGTACAGGGGCCGTCAGAATACAATCCTTTTTATATGTGAATCTTGGGGGGGTGTTGGTATCATCGGTTCCTAGGATCGGCCCAAATTAGAGAAGATAACGAGCCTCAAAGTTATGATAGCATACCAGAACCCCGCAAGCGCACCGGATTTCCCAGAGGAAATATCTGGTGGAGCTAAAGGTATTATTTCGGGCCCGGTGATCGCAGAACAGTGAGAAGAACTTCATAACGCTAATCATATACTAGGTAAGTGGAAAAATCAAAACTAATTTACACAGCCCTCAGAACCGTAAGTAAGATTACAAGAAATTACATCGAAGTTATCCCTTGGATTCAAAACGGGATTCATACGAGTCAACAACTATTATTATCGTCCCAATCATCGTCTACAGTCTCCACCTCCTTATCTCTCCCACCCCTTTCCATTAACCCTGCAAGGTTCAATGTCTTCGACAATGGTGAGAACGCATCTCTCATCGTCAATCCCCCACTTCTGTCATCCCACTTATAGAGATCGTTGAAAAACTTCCTCTTCGTCGTCTTACCTAGGGCAGCACCACAGTCATAATGAGCAAAACCGTTCTCTTGTACTGGAACGTCAAAGTAGTGATTTGTGAGTAAACTCATTCGTTTTCCATTAGCTGTTAGTTCTTCAGCGTTTCCATTGGTTGCGTTGGCGGTCACGCGAGAAGACTTGTTGGAACGACTGCGATTTAATATGCCGTTCGTTTGGTGCCGCCAACTGGTAGCAGAGTCATCCGATTCCCAGAGTTCTTCGTCTTCACCTTCAGACGAAGCAGAGGAGGATTCTTGCAGGTTGTAGACGTATCTTACGTGTTCTACATAGGAAGCATTATCAGATGATTCAAAAATAAATCAAGGAGGAAACATACGAGCTACTCGTTCGTCAAGTTCGTCCCGGCCATCATTGTCCTTTATGAATCCAAGATGGTGGCCCACAGATTCTTTCGGCACGTCGTGCATTTGTACTGAAGGAGCATGGACAATCTCTTGTAGTTGTTCAAGTGCAGTTACGCTGATAGGCTCACGCCTAAGCGTTGTATTTGAGTATGGGAGGGGAAAAGGCTCACCGAACTCTGTCAAGCGATCCGTCCTTGATGTTCAGATCATCCATGTTATTTCCAACAACCTCTAATCGGTATCTTGGAGCAAACCACTCAAAGTACTCACTCCATGGGAGGTTTGGGTCGACATCATTCTCTATCCCGAGAGCGCATGCCGTTTCGTATGTCCATAGTCTTGCCACATTTTTCACTGTGTAGCCTCCTCCACCCAACAGAATAAGTGGTATGTTCTGTTTCCGGAGGAACTGAACGCAATGTGCGTGTCCGTTCATTGTCAAGTTAAAGCATCCGAGTTTATCTCCAGACAACGAATCGGCACCGCACTGGAGTACAACTGCGGATGGCTGAAATACGTCAAGAATCTTGGCAACTATCTGTACCAAAGCCCACATCTCAGTTATTTCTGTCGAAAGCTAGGGACGAACTTACAGGTTCGAAAATACTTCTAAATGACTCATCTGTGACTCCATCCTTCAGAGGGACGTTGATTGCATATCCCCTACCCTTCCCTCTCCCTTTATCTTCTTGCGTGCCAGTACCGGGGAAGTATTCACCAAACTTGTGGAAACTACATGTCATGACCCTATCATTGGTATAGAATGCTTCCTCCACGCCGTCGCCGTGGTGGCAATCAATGTCGATATAGAGAACGCGGGGGTGCGAGCGTAAAAGTTCAAGGATCCCGAGTACAATGTCATTTATGTAGCAAAAGCCGGAGGCTTCACGTTTTTTGGCGTGGTGAAGGCCTCCAGCCCAGTTAATTGCAATGTCAGCAGCCCCTGAAGTTATTCGTTGAGCTGCACCTGTGCAAAGCTCAAATTATGGTAAACAATACGCTGGAAGTAAGACAGATACATACATATTGAACCGCCCGCTGATATCGAACAGAACTCGAATAGTCCCTCGAATGCTGGGTTGTCATCTCCGACCAGAACTAGAATAGAAGGCGGGTTAAGTTCTCTATCAGATTTTGAATATGTTTTGTGCGTTCACATCTTGTTCCGTGGTATGTCAGCTCTTCTGCTGTTTCTGGCGAGACACGGGTAAGGAAATGGATGTATTCGTCAGTGTGGAAGGCGGTGAGCATTTCTGGTGTGGCCCGTCTCGGTCGCTGAGCAAGTATTGTTAATAGGTGCTGCACAGAAAACGAGATGAGAGTACCCACCAAGACATGCATCTTGGGCAGCATGTCGTATGCGGCGACGAGGTCGTGAGTGACCCGTATTCGGTGGGGTTTCATGGGATGACCAAGGCCATATGTATATGAGCCCACGTCAGCTATTTTCCATAGATTGAGCACAAGTATGTCAGAAAATCCAGGAAATGTGCTCACGGTCGTAGTAGTACGCGACCTTTCGTTTAGACATTGTGGAGGAACCAGCAACCCGTTTTAGAATCCGAGAATCATTTCACGTGCCTCGCGTTTTTGGATTCATTTATTAACAGTTATGTTAAAACATAATGGGCAGTTATATAACCTTATGTCCAGAAGTAATCCTAACCCACACGCCAATGTCCGGTATAATACTGGACACCCGGCGCAGTCAGCGCTGTGGTTTGGGATCAAGGCGTGACAACTCTTCGTTTCTTTTTCTACTGTCATCGTTCACGGACCTACGAATCACCGATAGATGTCTCCAGCTGCAAAAAATGGCACAATCACAACCCATTATTCTATTGGAAGACTGCTGTTCATAGGCCTGCTCTTCCATATCGTTTACATCGGCTCTGTATTCGACTGCTATTTCACGAGCCCTGTTGTTCATGGAATGCAGAGCTTTGGAACTCAACAACCTGAATCAAAGAGGCTGGTCCTGATTGTTGGTGTGTCATGCTCCTGATACTGTCAAGCGTTGGTGATGAGTCCTTTACCCTCAGGTGACGGTTTACGTGCTGACCTTCTGTTCAATGAGTACCCATTTCCGAAGATTGACAACTCGCCGAGGATTGTTGCTCCATATCTTAGATCCATCATAGAGTCTCGCGGAGCATTTGGAGTTTCCCATACTCGTGTACCGACTGAGAGTCGTCCAGGTCATGTCGCTATTATTGGAGGAATGTACGAGGACGTCTCTGCTGTGACAAAGGTTTGTTCATGCTCAAAATATGAGCGTGTTTTGCTGATTGTCATCCCTAGGGTTGGAAGACAAACCCCGTAGATTTTGATTCTGTCTTTAATCAATCGACCACGACGTTCTCGTTTGGTTCACCCGATATCTTACCCATGTTCGCACGCGGTGCTGTACCTGGCAGAGTATTAGAGTGGTCTTATGATGCAGAAGATGAGGACTTCACCAAAGGTAAGCTAGTGTCTCTTCAAAAATTGCTATCTCCAAAGCGTTCGTCAGATGCCGTCGAGTTGGACTACTGGGTCCTCGGTCAGTTGGAGGCGTTGTTCCGCAATACTGATACCGATATGACACTTAAGACGAAATTACACTCGGATAAAGTCGTTTTCTTTCTCCATCTCCTAGGCTTGGACACCACAGGACATTCGCATCGGCCTCATTCTCCAGAATACATGAGGAATATCCAAGTCGTAGATCAAATTGTTCAGCGAACAGAACAGCTCATGGCCGAGTTCTATGGAGATGAGGAGACCAGTTTCATTTTTACCGCTGACCATGGGATGTCCGTCATTGGGAATCATGGTGACGGACGTGAGGAATACCATATTTTCTTCTAGCTGTTCCCTCCCTCATCCCCGTCGACCTCTTACAGATCCAGATTGTACGCGCACCCCACTTATCGCATGGGGTAAAGGCATTCGTGGGCCTCTTCCAGACACAGTGCCCTCTTCTCACGATGATTATTCTCAGCCATGGGGTCTCAATCATCTCTATAGACGGGATGTGGAACAAGCAGATATCGCAGCAATTATGTCGACACTAATTGGCGCAGCATGGCCCGTGAACTCTGTTGGCGTTTTACCGGATGTCGATCCTGAACAACCTGGGTATTTGGACCCAGGACTGGGAGAGAAGGCACTGGCAGAAGCTGCACTAGTAAATGCCAAAATGATTTTGGAGCAATATCGATTCAAACATGGTGTGTAGTGTCACTCTTACTACGACATCATTGTCTAAACGTGCGTGCCCTATAGAATCAAAAAGGATACATACCCTGTTCTATAAACCTTATCCCCCACTCGAGTCCGGACCTATACCTAATCGTATTCAACAACTTAACCACATCGAGTCCCTCGTCGATGCCTCCCAGTGGCACGATGCACGACACATCTCATACGTCCTTATCAAAGAAGCTCTCAATGGTCTACACTACCTTCAAACATATGACAGGACACTCCTCCGCATCATCGTCACCTTAGCCCACATCGGATGGATGCTCTATTCTTCGCTCTATATTATCCGCCCACTTGACATACCTGCATTTTCAGTCAACAAAGATGTCTTACGATTAGTTCCTCCTATAATTTCACTCATATGTTGGGCTATATTCCTTGTCCAGGGATCGCCTTGGAGTTATTACCTTTACGTCTCCTTTCCCGCGTATTTTTGGTACCAGTTCTTTCGACAAGGAGTTCCGTATTTCTTAGTACTGGATATCCGGGCGCGGGTTGGCTCTAATTTGAGAAGGAATATCGGCCAGGTTGTATTAACTGTAGGTGCGCTTATAGCACTGGGGGTATGTCCAAATTCTTATTGACACGAAAAAGTCTCAAGATGCTCATAGTTTTCAGCTGGGATATAGTCGTAGAATGGTTTGGTCGCTTGGCTGTTTGGTCATAGCAAATAGCTGGATCATGGAGAAGAGGGGAAGATCATGCCTTCGTCAACTGGCTCCAAAATCACCAGGATCAGTATTGTTGTGGTATGCACTCTGTGGATTGTGTGCGTTGTTCCCGTTGGTGCCAGTTGACAGGAACGAAAATTGCTTATTCATGTAAGGTGGTTTCTGGGCTATTACGATGCATATTGATGACTCTAATCACCCTGTAGTATAACAGGCGGTCTCGTCCTTTGGGGAGTTGCTCAGTACGCCCAACCATTTGTATTGGCTGATGTCGAGCACCAGCTTGGAAAGGTGACAGCGAAGAGGCTGAATGCAAAGTATACCCTTCAGGTATGATTCACCTCTTCAATTATGTCGGCATTCAATGACTTTTCCTGCCACTCAGAAATTCTTCGTACTTCTTATTACAGCGAGTACCGTTTATTCGTCTCTTAGACTTCAATGGAAGCTTGGGCTTCCTGTAATGGCCAGGATATTGAACTGGGCATCACTAGGTAAGTGTCAAGTACAGTTCGGACTTGATCATAGTTGAATAGATTTGTTCATCAGTGATTCCCTCAATTTTCCCTTATATCATGAATACTCATCACACGACTTCATCCAAACTGCTCATGTACTTCCTCGGCTTCGCTCCTTGCTTTATCATACTCTCGATCAGTGTTGAGGGGTTGTTCTTCGCCACCTATTCAGCAGTTTTGCTTTGCTGGGTTGTTTCGGAGAAAATCATGAGATACCCCGAGTCGATGCTTCGAAATTCAGTAAAGAAAATGGCAGGAGACGACAAGAGAGCTAGTGGTTATTTTTTTGACTTTGGAGACGTCCGACTTGCGCTTGCTTTCTTATTTTTTGTGCATCTGGGGTTCTTCGGGATTGGAAAGTATGTATTCCACAGGTACTTCGAAGAGTTTTATTGAATTTAACGCGTCTAGTGTTGCATCGATATCGCGAGTCTACTCCTTTGACCCTTACTTGCTTCACTGACATTTTCTTCTAGATCGTTCTATCTAGAACCTGTATACCGCCTTATACCCGTCTTCAGTCCATTTTCAATGGCAGCACTACTGGTATGTATGCTATGCTATCAGTAGCGATCATAGGCTCAAATTTCCCTACTCACAGTTGTATAAACTACTCGCGCCATACGTCATGTTATCCATACTTCTCGCATACCTCAACCGCGCACTCCAACTTCCACCATTCTCTCTTCTCCTTGTCTCCCTGTGTATGAGCGATGGTATGCGTTTTCATCGTGATCTCGTCCGTTGATTGAATTTTTGACAGTGATGACACTTATGTTCTTCTTCCGAGTTCGTGATACTGGGTCATGGTTGCAAATTGGTGAATCTATCACGTTCTTTTTCATGAGTTCTCTGTTGTTTTTGTTTTCGGCTGGTATGAGTGCGCTTGGTGAATGGTTGATGAAGGCTACGGTCGAGACCAAGTTTGAAAAGATCTTTTTGGGACTTGAGGGCTTTATTGAGAATGGGAAGATTGAATGACAGTAGCGTATCCAGCGACCAAATCTGTCATCTCATACTGGAACAACATTTGTTCAATTGGCCTGGCATTCTCAAACGAGTTAAGGTCATGCACAACTGGTCCTCATATTCAAATACATAGTACTGGTAACAATACTGAGCATGAGTAACAAAACACATCAGGCCAGGGGGACCACCAGATCGGAGAAAAGTGCAACAGTGAAAATGAATATGTGCAGAACGCAGGGCTTCCAAGAAAGGGTGAAGAATAAAACAACCAAAACAACCAAAACATCTTCATGCATCATTATACTTACCATCAAATCATATTGAAGACCGCAGACATCTTCAAAATTTTCGTCATGTGGCATTATAACCACTCTCTTTGAGTCGTTCCCTAACGTTCTCCAACAACTTACCAAGATAATTGGTCCCAGGATAAGTACTGCCAGCACCAAAATTGGCTCCGCTTCCCCAATATGGATCCGCATGATCTGAGTATACTATTCGTGCGTTTCCTGTTTTTAAAAGCATTGTCCTCAGGTGATGGTGTTGCGTGAACTTATGCCATAGTACCTCTGTCATCTGTATCAAAGCCAAATGAAATGTATCAATATAAATCAAAGGTGTAACTAACCATCAATTACCTTCTCCAAGAATACAGACCCCCAGTCGGGTCTCACCCACGCTTGCAGTCTTGCAGTAAACGGGTACACATCCTCCATGTTTTCCTTAGTCCTGATAGTCTCCGCAAGCTCTGGTTTAGTTTCTAGAAACTTCATTGCCTCATGGAGGTGCATTGCCGAGGGATAAATCTTATTTCCGTACATAACACGGTGAGGTGAGTGATTCAAAAATTCAGGTAAACTCGCATGGCTAAATTCGATTGTGTTACCGTTGGGCGAGGCGAGATACGGTTGAGACGGTGATATCTGAGGAGATTGATGTGGTTGTGATGGGGTAGGTTGAGGTGGACAAAAGGGCTGCTGCTGTTGCAGTTGGGAAACAGGTTCATGAGAGGTGTGACGAGAATGATACGAGGTGGGGCTGACTGAGCCAGGTGGTGCCATCCCATCATCGACAGAATCGTCACCTGGTGGTGGTGATCGTTGTGGAGGAGGCGAAGGTGGTGTGGGTACAGGAGGTACAGGATTATCGGCTTGCGACCGTTGTACCCCATCATCAGTATTTGGACCTGCTTGATTCTGAGCAGTTGCAGGAGCAGATGCGGATGCAAACCCAGAATGTACCACCCCTGGTGGAGCATTCTGATATATGGGCACGAATTGAATATTGCCTAATTGATGCTGGTTTTGTAAGGGTAGGTTCGATTGAACAGTTGCATCGCGACCACGTCGGAATGAAAAAAATCTTTTCTTTTTCTTTACAGTTTGCGGTTTCATAGCGTTGATGCCAGCGCCAACCCCTGCCATACCAGGATTGGTTGCTGATCGAGTGAGAATAGCATTCGAGTTGGGATAAACTGTCGTTGTATTTGCTGTTCTCGCAGTCAAAAGAGCCATCGTATTTGGGAGGTGTAAAAGTTTTTTGTAAGGTGAAAGTTCGTACAGATCTCGTGGAGGAGGTGGTAGCGGATTTGGAGGAACGTGTGGGGAAGCAATAGGATCATCGGTTGTTATAGGAGGTAATACGACGGGATCAGAAGTAACCCGCCGATGAGATTGAGGGTCTTGTTCATCATCCTCTTCGTCAGAATCTTCGTGGGCAGGACGAGCAGCCATAAATGGTGTTGCGACACGACGCAGAATTGGTTCTGACAAAGGGAGGTCGGTGAGCTGAGCATTACCGGGGGCTCCGGGAGTAAATAACGGTGGTGGAACGGCACCTTGAGCGGTACTATTGTTGGCGACCCCCGGTGGAAAAACAGGACCTATTCAAATCGAATGCATCAGTGACATCCGATGCAGATATATTTTTTTCAAGTCAGACACACCTGGTGCTCCGGGAGGGTTCGGTATTATGCTTTGTGGCACAAAATCAGGAGGTAGATTATCCAACATTCCTGCGGGCACTGGCTGAATGTTTGGTGCAGGTGGTGCAGGAACAGGTTGTTGGACTGGAATTTGAGTAGGAAAAGGAACTACAGGTCTTTTCTTCTTCCTCTTTGTGCGTCGTGGCTGGGGTGGCCAAGCGACAGTCTGGGGTTGAGGCATAGCTGGTCCTGGAGGCAAGACGGGTAGAGGGTATCCTGGAACATAACTGACCTGCGGCTGTACATAGAGGTAGTATGGATGGTATCCTGGTGGCTGGGGGTATTGAGGAAACTTCAGCGTTTTAGACTTGGCCTGACCCATAGTTCATCTGGACAGCAGCAAGCATTATGTAATCACAACATGAGTTCATATTTACAGTCTACTAGCGATTCCTGATTCTTGTCAGGCAGCTTGGGGCTCAAATAATTCACGATCGTTGACAGGCTGAGGTCGATAATATTCCAGTGACCTCATATCATTGTCGTGTCCCGTGTGTGTAATTCACTGCCTTTAGTATCTCATGTGAGCATCACAAAGTTGGTTCAGACGAAGAAGGTATGCGTAGGCATCCTCGAAGGGATGGGCTTTCAAAAATGATTATCACGCCTTGTAACAGTGATTTCATACTTGTGTCTGCACCAGTTCATTTTGACAGAAATTTTTAAAATTGCTACACGCTTAAGATCCAGACCATTTATGATGGTGCCTTGGACATGGGCCGCTGTACAGAATGGTAACCGAAGTTAAGCATTTTATTCCGGTTTGCTTTTCGGTAAATTGATGTAAAAGGCAATAGGCAATGTCAGGCACAAATCGTTTGTACCTTTCAAAAGGATTTCCTTTTCTAGAATCTACATACACCTGTGTTCGAAAATTTGTATCCACTGTCGATTCAAGTTCTTTTCATGGTGCAGCTCAAACACATTGGTGGACAAACTCTTTGATGAGTAGGGAGGTCAAATTCCAGCCCACTGCTCTAGTTACCAAGCTAAATTAACCATGGGTCATATAACCAACAATTCCGAGTCAATTGATGTGGTTGGATTATCGAGCGCCCCACCAGAAAATGTTGCAGGCAGGTAAATAGTAGCTCAAGCCTCGCTGTGCATTTGCAACAAGTTTCTCCCTCTCTATTCGAATTCAAAACAAAGGTATATACGTTTCAATTTTCCGTGTTCGTCTTACTTCCATTTACCCTTCCCTAGGTTATGATACTTCTTGCAAGGAAATACTCAACCGCGGAACCGTATGTTACTTTCATCCACTTGTATCTTCTGCTTTTTCATTCTTCAGCAACCTTTGCCC
>Ga0157366_1000563_pt1 | contig 15971 bp, 18 predicted proteins | sample AttbisABBM1_FD_113149 | JGI IMG/M metagenome (GOLD analysis project Ga0157366, IMG submission 113149) | Fungus gardens microbial communities from leaf cutter ant in Botucatu, State of São Paulo, Brazil - Atta bisphaerica ABBM1 | ecosystem: Host-associated > Fungi > Mycelium > Unclassified ...
GAATCGCTCTCAGTGATGAGGAACGTGCACCATTGGTCGGGTGACTCAACTGATCTTTGGTTTTCGAAACGCCCTTTCGCCTGGAGAACATTTTCTTATAAGATCCATTTGATGGTTATTTGGATCCACGTTTTTCATTATCATACTTGAGAGTTACGAGAAGCTGTACCATTCCTGCGTATTAGATAAATGTATTTTTCTTATGGAGTGCTGGGTGTCTAAAAGCCCATGATGAGACCGAACTTGTGCACGCAGGCCAAGTGTTCAGATGGGGGAACTATCGATGAATAGAGTAGCACGCTGGTAACATCATCGAAGTCATGGACCTTATTAAACATTACATAGTTTGGAGGCCATCGACGTATTACCGTTGGTATGTAAAAAAGTGTAGGCCTGAGATGGATCTCTCGTGTCGAAAGTGAGCTACTGTATGTCTCAGGTGAGCTCTCCCGATATGCAGGTACACGTCCAACACACGTCCAACACATAAGGCTGGCATGCTGGGGATCAGTTAGTATATTACAGTCATTCATTCTGCCTACTCCTTGCTACGCGCGGCCATGATCCCTTATTGTTAGTATTAACATGGCAAAGCTCGCGAAAGGCAAGTCTGCAAGGAGCGAAAGAGAGCAAAGAGTAATTGTGGTCTCGGGAGATTGCCCCAAAATCCTTTGTTGACCCGATCACGAATAGATCCTTGGCATAGCCTTGGTGGGGCTACGCTTTCCCAGAGTATCTCATAACCAGGAAGTGTACCCCCAGGTCGATTGGACCCACATCTTTCACCTTATTAAAGAACTCGCAAGGAAGCACAGACCTCTTGCTTGTTATATAGACACTGATTTATTCAGCAAACTATGTACCTACCCCTTTTCCAAGAGAAAATTGACGATACCACCGACCAAAGGGCTCTGATAATCATATTAGATGGTGGCTTTCATTGCGCATCTATTTCTTGTAACTTGGTCAGACAGTACAAAGCTTATTCTCACCTTAGTCGTATTCCATACTCGTTTGTGGCAACGGAAGCCAATTTTTCTGACATACCTATGGTGTTACTGTTACTACGGAAGAAGATACTGTGCGGCCCCGTCTTGAATTCTGATCCCGAGCAAGATATTTGACAAGATACTTGTTGCTTATCTTTGATGCCGAGATGGCTAATCAATAGCACACCGAATACAGCGATCTGACACGCAGGAGATGCATAGGTGATGTACTCACTTGGAATGTTCCCCATGAGACCGGAAAGTCAGGATGTCGGAATACTGTCTCTAAAAAGTACGTTGGAATAGAGCATTGTGAAGTAGATGAGTCCGAACTTCCAAATAGCAATATTATTGTTGAGTGACCAAAAAACGCGTGACATGAGAGATGTACAATTCAAATTCGTGTCACTCAGACTTAAACATGCCTGAAGCTGACGTCTATGACCACACTCTTCCAGGTATGCATTAACCTCCGGGTCAACATTCGTCTCGTTGATATAATCAGAGGTGATGTTGACATACTATCGGCGTCTCTACCCCTTCAAGTCAATCTTTAGCTGGTTGAACCATAGCCATACTCCTACACGTCTATTTACACACAGAGAATGGGCATTCACGTTGCAAGGAGATGTATATCTGCGATATAATTCGTTCTCCACAGCTGATGATCTCAAGAAACAAGTATGCCAACTAAACCCTACTCGATTTGAAATTGGTCCCGTTTACTCTGCTCGGGTAAGTAAGAGGTTATGTCTATGTCTACTAGCTTACAGTCTGTAGCCTAGGGATAAAAAAACAGTACGCCCTGGTATATTCCAGCCACTCCAGCGCGAGCTAGTCTTTGATATCGATATGACGGATTACGATCTCATCCGAACTTGTTGTTCAGGTGCTGATATCTGCAAGCGTTGTTGGCAATTTATAACAGCAGCTGTACGCGTTCTGGACCACGGGATCCGTGATCAATTTGGTTACGAACACCTTCTGTGGGTATATTCCGGTCGTCGTGGAATCCATTTGTGGATCTCAGACCAAGAAGCAATGGAACTGACGGACCAAGAGCGCAAGGCGATTGTTGGGTGGATGACTGTCATACATGGAGGGAAAGAGTCTTCGCAAACCCTCACATTTCGTGTTGGCTCGCGCGTGTTACCGGCTCATTTGCAGTGAGTTCTTCAGAACATTGGTTTCTTGTGGTGATCCAGAGTTTTGTCTAGGAATGCCTATCGAACGCTCAGTCCCGTATTTGTCGATCTGATCCTGAACGACCAAAATTTATTTGCAACTGATGAGGGATTTGAGTCCTTCCTCAAGCTCATCCCTGACGAGGAAGTCGCCGAGCAGCTAAGAGAGGAGAAAGTATCTGGTTCCTCGTCGAAAGAAGTTTGGGATCGTTTCACAGGAAAAGTGAAATCCTGTCGTGATAAACAGAAAGTTAGTCACCCAATGATGCTCTGTTGTATAATCTTAAGATGTCCATCGTGTTCGCAGTCAGTGCTCTCAGCCGCATGGCACGACATCCAGATATATTACACTTATCCGCGTCTTGATGCTGAGGTCTCCAAGCACCGAAACCATTTGCTGAAAGCACCTTTCTGTGTACATCCAAAGACTGGCCGTGTTTGTGTTCCGATTGACCCAGAAAAGATTGACGATTTCGACCCGGAGATGGTACCATCAGTCACTCAACTCCTTCATGAGCTTGATGCCCTTGATCCTACTGCAACAACTACAGATAGCACCAGTGGTGAGTATCATCCTGGTTGGCTAGATACGTTATTTGTTTTCAATCATCATTGACTTTTCGAGATAGATTGGGAGAAGACTTCCCTCAAGCCATATGTTGACATGTTAAATCAATATGCTTCTCGACTCATGGAAAAGACTAAACTCGAGAAACGTGCCAAAGGTGATGAATTTTGCTTTGCAGTACCTCTATCGGATTGCTGACACAAATACCAAAATAATAGAGAGTCTGGCTTGGTGACATGCAAAGTCTATATTTTGATTTCTGTCGGACTGAGTACATGTTCCAATACCCTTTTCTCCCATCTCTTCTACCTCCTTTATAATCTCTTCCACCCCTTCCGACCTCTCTCTCTCCTTTACTTCCATCATCATTCTTCTGCCTCTTCTGGATATTCTCTAGCCTGCTGTGAGGATTATTCCTGACATGAGCACACAACAGATTGGCATGCACATCCCTACTTAGATTGTTCTATATTGACATCACTCGACCGGTCGTGATGACTTCAGTTCATCCCTTTGGGACATTGATTCTCGGACAATCTGTCAGGAATGACCTATTTCTATGTCGTACTTTAGAATCTGTTGCAAAACGTGTGTCTGGAGAGATTCTGGAGGGATTCTGGAGGGATTACAGAACAGGGTGCCGAGTGCCAGATTCAGATGGATTCGCCAGGCCCCGAGTTGTCAGAAGCATGACGGTTAGAAGCATGACTTCCTCAAATGATCTTGACATTTAAATGCCTGTCAAAATCATCAGGGCATCAGGGCAATGGCATCTGTGTTACTGTTAGGTTCTCTTGCCAACACCTCGGTGCATGATGAGACCGTATGCATAAATCACAAATAGTATTACCTTGAACCAGCCCTGATATCCTAATGCCGAGCTTCCGTAGGCCGGGATTAGAGTTAAGAGTAGGAAAACTTCTATTTCAGCAGCTTCTGAACCAACAAAACAGGCGAATAATGCAATAGTACTACCAAGGTACAGTATAAACACTGGAAGTTAAGCAAAATTACTGGAATCTAACCTGACACCAGTCTAGTGTTTACGATATTAGAAGAAACGTACACAGATAATCGATATTCAGTTGGTTGAAATTTCTAGCTGAAGCCACTCATGAATGATATTTGGTTCAGCTTGGATCCGCAAAGAGCTATCAGCGCAGTACTCAGCTTGAATCTGCAAAGCATCCATGACACGCTGAGCAATCACAGGTGCACACTCCTCTGCACGACCAATCCCACTGAGACAATTCTTTCGATATTCGGTCTCGGAGAAACCCAATAAAGCGGCAACAGATCCTGATTTTGAGCCGCCATAAGCACTTGATAGAATAGGTAGGGTTATGAGGAGCGGAATGTCCTTAGCAAGCTCGTGCACTTCTTGAACCGTGATTGTAGCAGTGCCACCATCGTAACTCCGTTTGTCAATGACACCTAAAAGTGCTGACACTGCTTCAAGCGCATCAAAAGCCTCATCCACAGCCTCCCGTGCCAGACGGGTCGCCTCCTTGACAGCACTCGGACGTGGGAGTGTGTTCAATAAATCAAACAAAGCCTGTGCATCGGCAGAGATACTTGCAGGAGCAGTGCTGATAGGAGGAGAAGGTGGACGAGAAGGTGGAAGCTTTAGTGAAAACCGCCCCAAGGGAGGTGTGACAGGAGGAGTATGACATGGTGATGGTGTACGGACTGGTGTACGGACTTTCTTATTAGACACCAGATCTGAAGATGGAGATGGTGGGGCCGAGGATGCATACGGGCGATTCGACAAAGCGACCAGGCCCTTCCATACAATCGCAATGAGGAATGATGCAAGAATTGTATGTGAGGCAGGGGTGACTGTGCACCTGGTAAGAACCTTTGCGTAAGTGGGCATGACTGCCCGCAAAGCAACAATTGAAGGGTGATAAACAGTCGAGGTCTTGGCTCCAACCAATGACTTGACTTGGCTGTCATTGGCATTCTCCAGTGCCTCGATAATAGGTGCGATTTCGTCACGAATGCTGGCAACAAGTGGGCTAACAACACGATGGACAATGGAGACAAGGCCATCTCGAATTGATTTAAGACCATCACCACGTATATCTGCATCTACTCCCAAGCCTAATTCATCGAACGTCTCAAGAAGTTCCTGCGCAAAGGTTGCAATCGCGAGTGCATGACATTGAGTAGCGTTCAACGTCGAATTCGGATTAGTAGGCAAGAACGGGGAGTAGAATACGGGGGATCCAAGCAAAGGCAAGAGAAGAGCGGACAAATTAGTGAGTAAGACGGAGAGCGGACGATGGAGTAATCGTAGGATAGCACGGTGCAAATGAGGATTATGCTGGCTGGCAAGCAGCTCTCTGAGAGGAAATGAAATCAATAAAGGAGGCACAGGTGGAAATGCTATACGTACAGCGAAATGAGGGAACCTAATACATGACCTCGTCCCTTAGGTATCGGTCGTTTGCCAGAGACGAGTTCACTGGGAACAAGGCTTGAAGGCTGTGCAAGCGCCTTCGAAACAGCTTCACTGAATTTCAAGCTGAGCATTTGCAGGTACGAGCCATCTTGGACAAGAGGCGTTGGGCTAGATGGTGCAGAAACAGGAGATGGGCGCCGGAGATTGCCTAAGGCAAACTTATTGAGTGACTTGACAGTTTTGTCTGGAGTTACGGAGGTCTCGGTACGTGTGGCTAAAGTGGGAGCTGGTGAGGGAGAGGAAGGGCGGCTGGCAGGGCGAAAGAAGTGGGGGTTCTTGAGAACGTTCATTGTAAGTTCTGGTTTTTCTATGTCTGGTTCTGGGAAAAGTAAAACAAGTGGAGAGCTATTGTTCTAAGAGTCCTGAGGGGCGGCACCGGCGAACTGGATATGCGAGCGCAAATTTATCCCATAGAGATATTTGCGAAATGAAGAATGCAGGGCTTAATGATACTAAGGAGGACGGTCGGGTTCCCGGATAACAAGAAGTGATGGACCAAAGAGCACGACGTTGACTTGGTGGATCAAACTGGAGAAAGAATGAGCTCTGAGGTGTCGACAAAAGTACATAAAAATCACCTCGGCAAAGAAAATTGCATAGAGCAGGTGTACACGGCAATTGGGAATTCGTCAAGGACGAGGAGTGAAGGAAAGGGTCATGAGCCAGCAATTTTCTATCATATAGTCATCTGATTTTCCCACGTTGTCTGCCTTGCAATCGGCCCGATGGTCTGCGGCTAACAAACTGCGCCGACACTGCATGTCAATTTGAGCATTGTCACATAATGTTTGAGACTTCGATCCGGTTTGACAGATGAACAACACTTATGATCAAGTAATCAAACTGGAACGTGGGTCAGATAGGTGTTGATTTATCAACGCAGTGAATTAGTTGATATCACTGCAATGTAACCGCCAAAGGTTGGCCAAATCTCTCAGCCTCAACTCCATCAGAACCACTCTCGTCCTTCGATAAATTAATGTCCAGATCGCCTGTGTAACAGGGTCGGCGTGTTTAACACAATCTTTTCTTGGCAGTCCTGACACTCACTCACTCACTTGCGAACAGTAACACGTCTGCAGGCCTGACTTGCAGTCGATAACGATCTATTCCGTGTAACCGTCTGACTACTTGGTCTACGAGTCATCGTGTCAACCCCTCGCACGTTGTTGCATATCCTTGTCGGAGTTCCAGATGCTCGAGTGTTCGCTGAGCACTCTCATTTTCATTCCAGACATTCCCAGTCGGTCCAGGCTCAAGCACAAATGGAGAATCAGACGCAATAAGGTCGGTGCGGGAGCTCTTCTTTTGTGTTAGTCAAAGTGAAATCTTCTACATTAGTCCTCGTTGCAGGATCTGGCTTTGATTGTTCCTAACGAGCAAACATATACAAGGTGCCGCACCTTTGTAATAACATCCACTTCATTTAATACCGTTGCCCGAGCGCCCGGCAGCAAACATGAGCCCGGTCAACGTGCATTGATCGATCTCATTTGGGAACGATATCCCGACATACGACAAGTTGAGAGGAAACTAATCTCCAGACTTGTCGAAAGATTGCAGTATCAATAAGTATTATTATCGCGATATTCAGACTCCTGTATTCAACACTGTAGTTTACAATAAAAAATGTGAGCTCCAAGACTCCAGCCTGTTGCACGCGTCATCAATTCACTGCGAATAGTATTCACCCGTAGCCTACTTCATTAAAGTTGAGACAGGTTTTTGATGCATCATGATACAGTTGCTTCATGCCACAGCTTGCTAGTGGATGCCTCGTTCAATGATGTTCATGTTCGAGACAGAGCTGCAGAAGCCTGGAGAGATTTTGCCCTTGGATTGATACCGACATCTTTACGCGGCAGATTCCTACTGTGGATCTCCAGAGCCTCCAGAAAGTCTGGCAGCTTGAGACATCCGTTAGTTTTTGGCCAGTATCTCAGTCGGAAAATGCGTGGAATGACGCACTGCGAGACTTTTGCTGTTACCAACAATACCGAGTAAGACCTCCCTTCGGCCACTAGTCAGGGTCAAAAATTGGTCACAGCGCTAGAGTAGCATCCCTGTCAATTTTTCATGCAACCGATCTCCGCTCTACTCACATGCCGAATGTGTCGACTAGCATTCTGAACCACTTCTGACACTGTTTGTATCACTTGCTTCGGTATCTCCTCGCAATCTGCCGCTAATCTTAGCATTGCCAGTAGGCAGGGCTCCTGAACAATTACTATCTCAACATCAACTGCTCTGAATATCCTGTTCATTGAGGTAACACTCACGCGGGCAACTCAACAACCTGTGGCAGATTCCTGACAGCAAGTGAGCAGGCGAGAGAGATACCAAATGAGAGTACTCTGTGACTAATGCAGCTAGAATGATTGTCATCGTTGGACCAATTTCTACATCTCCATCACATAGTATTGCCAGCATTGTCGCAGCACAAGACACTTGAAATGTGAGATCGGCTTCAAGCAATGATTAGCACCTGGAAATTACGATGTTGTCTTAGTGCTAGAGGCCTCACCACTTACCAGCTCGAAGACGTAAAAGTACACCCTCGATTGCAGAGTCTATAATCCCATTTCCTGTAATATGGGCCTCTATCTGAGAGAGGAGCCGTTTAATTTGACCTGCGTAGAGTTCCCCGTTCTCCCCAGAAGTGACCTCTAAAATTTCCAGGAGCCTCTTAGTCCTCGCATTCAGGTCCTTCAAGGGTAGAACGGCTCGGGTTGTGAGAGCGACGGCACGGAAATAGTAAGCATTTAATACGCCTTCATCTACCCGCCCAAGTAAATGGAGGGTCTACAAGCAAATCATGAGCGTGTTCCCCAATGAATCGCATACTACCTTGGTACCTTTTTGCGAATCAGGTCGTCGTTGGAATCAAGAAATTGCATGATCTGTTCAACTTCCCTCTCTTCTAGCGCCGAAGGGATATCCTCGGACGTTCCAGCCCAGAGTCCAGGACCCAGGCACTCCAAACAAGAGAGAAACAAATAGGCCTCGTTCGGAAGCCCGGACATCAGATAACTGCGCACAGTGCCAACGAGGGAAGTCTGGGTCCGTTCTTCGGCAGCATGTAAGGTTGCTTGGCTGAGAGACGTGAACAAATGATATAATCCCATTAAGACCACTAAGAAGATAAGTCACATTTACGAAGTTGTGATTGTGAGACATACCTCTATCGTGGCCAGATGAAGAAGACATCAACAAATCAAAAGCAGCCGATACGGACGATGTCCTGAGCCTTGGAGAAAATGATTACCTGTTTCCTTTCGATCGGTGCAAACATACCCTACAATGCGAAGGGTTTCCAGCACAACCACAATTACCCCACGTTCCGTCGCAGAATATGCTTCAACGTAGCTCTCAAGGACTTCATTCGTTACATCTTGGATAGCTGGAGACAATTGTGGATTTATCTGAGAAAATGAGTATGAAACACACTTTCTCGTAGCCTAGCTTACAGTGAACAGTGTTTCAGCCACCCTCAGTGCGGCAGCTGTAACACTCATTTCTGGATCCTTGAGCCCTCTGAGGACCCTGGAATAAAATTGCCCAAGGAGATCGGGTTCATACTTGGAAAGTGCTCGAGCAGCATAGAGGGCCCTACGTCGCACAGACGCACTTTTCGTGCGGTCTTTTAATTTGGCATTCACGTAAAGGATATTCGCAGCACATACTGACTTGTAATGTGACAGTAACTCAGGCAATAGCCTTTGGATCGCAGGTATGACATGGGCAGAACAAACATGTATGATGTTATCTAGGGCAAGACATATGTGAGAAATTGCGCTATGTTCCAGGTCCTACAGTAGATATTAGCTATGAAAAAAAATATCCTGAGCGGGGCTCACTTTGCGTAAGGTATTGACCAACATCAGCCTCATTTCATGATTCGGTTCCATCATCTCTGCGCAGAAGAGATAACCTGCTAATGCTGAGTCTCTAAGCAGCTATATTCAAAGATCCCCCATGCCTGTTCTTTTGTCTTCAATCGTAATACCTGCTTCTGCCAGGTTGAGGCCATGAAGTAAAGCAAAGTCAAAAGTACCGCGCGGAAAAATCGAGGCAGGAGCAGCCATATTGCAGTACAGGAGTATTATGAGCGCCTCCTTCAATCTTCTCTGTCTTCATTTCAATGTCATTGACATGTTTCAGAAAGAAATAGCACAAACAGGTGGCAGATTGGGTCGGGCTAACTGTTCACGGATAGACTTGACTTCTGCATCGAGAATACGACTCACAGAGTCTTCCGAATTTGAATCCTCTACTTTACGAACAAGAGTGTAGTGATTCCTGCTCAGCGCTCCAGAAGAAATGAAGGGCACATTCATGATGAAGGGTTGAAGAGACTGAAAGGAAGGATTGTATACACTCCAATTGCCCTTTTGATTACGTGAACATGAATTGACTCCTACGACGTCCCCCATATTCATTCATGCACAATGTCAGGTAGTCCAGAGGCAACAGCACATTCTTTCAGCAAGATATTAAATTACTTGAAGCCAAGCTCGAGGTCTCGGGCGACAGGGGAGCCAGATGACGGGGCGAAGAAACTACGACGATTAATCCTTGTTGATGGGATTCCTTCTTCTGTAGTGAGTTATGTCACTGTCCAGCGATCGCATTTGTAACATTATGACTCGAGGATCCCACATTGCGTCCCAGGATCTGGAAAATGCTACTTCGGGTGAATGATCTCTCAGCAGATGACTTTCTTCGTTATGTGGCCCGAGGGCCTTGTGAAGTACGAGAGAAGATCCGAAACGATACGTTCCGGTAAAATTGCATTGAGCTGGACACAATTAAACCCATTTCTCAAATAACGCAGGACACTAGCGACAGACAAAGGGTTCAAAGAACGTGTTCGTGAAGACATGCTCGTCCGCCTTCTTGATGCATTCGTTTGGCGAAACCATGGTAGACACTAGTTTATGGCCATCTTCCCCCGCTGAGTGTTCCTTCTAGATCAACGAGAAGAAACATCACAGCTCGGTTTTACCTATGTTCAAGGAATGAATGTACTGGCTGCACCATTCCTATACACTATGCCATCTGAAGTCGAAGCTTTCTACTGCTTCGCGAAGTTTATCGAAGAATGTTGCCCTTTGTATGTTCAACCAACCTTGGAAGGGGTTCACCGTGGATTGAAGGTAAAGGTAGAAATCTGTTTCGGAATTCATATTGACAATATCAGCAGTTACTGGATCGCTGCCTGGGGATAGTTGATCCTGATTTATATGCTCATCTACGATCCAAGAATCTCTCCGCAGAGATTTATGCATTCCCTTGTGGGCTATCTAACACAGATTCTATGCCTGGAATTCACACTGTCATAGCCGTCCTAACTCTGTGTGCATGCACGCCTCCGCTGGATGAAGTTCTGCGGCTCTGGGATTTCCTTTTGGCTTTTGGTGTCCACCTGAATGTGCTCTGTGTGATTGCTCAACTCCTTCTGATACGAGATGATGTCATGACCTCCTCCAGGCATGTGATTCTTCGTTGCTGTGGTACTCGCGTTCATGTCTTCCAGCCCAATGCGTTTACTACGCACATTTCCTCCCCTTGAAGCATTACCTGTCATTGGAATTGCTGTCACTCTTGTTCGTGACCTACCCTCGGAGTTGTATGATGAACTTGTGCGACACCCCTACGAGATCAACGACTCTTAGACAATCCGAGGATCCTGCAAGTTTTATATTACTTATTTGTTGTCACACTTATCTTCCTTGCATTCACTGTCAATTCCCATAATCTGTGGCTCAGGACTCAACGCCCTTGGTGGTGATTAATACCTAAAGAACTTGGGCTACTTGGTGTGCTTCAATGCAACCTTTTCTACCTTCCATGATCGACATTGTCCTTGTTTGTTTCTCCAACCATACCCACCAATAATGAAGACTTCCTGCAAAGCAACCAAGTTCCATTAGACAGAGATACTAGATTGGAGGCTGTGGCCCTCGTGCTATAGAAGTGCCCTTGGTCCGGCGTTGCTCACTGTGGCGATCAAACAGCGTATTGCTCCGACAGTTTATTCGTTTGTGCTTGATTTGAGGTCATATTGGGAAGATCACCAGGTCTCAAGTGTTCTGGTTCGCTTTGTGATTAATGCCGAGAATGGTCCAGGCTCCCATACCGTGGCTTGGCTTCCCTCTCACTATGTATGTACATCAAGATTGAGTCTGGTGATGCCATGACTGTCTCCGAAGGGCTCTGGTATCTTCTGAAATATTACAAAGAGCCATTCTCCAGAATTCCAACTGTCTGACCTTCGAAATTGACCTAGAAACTGCTCGAGGTGTTAACTCTACTTGACTGTTCTGTTTGGACTAGATCTAGGCTATCCCATGAGGCCAGTTTCAATTCATATCCTAATAATTTCGGAGTTCACAATCATGTCACGATATGAGCCCACACTTGTGATATTTTATCCCATCAAGCCTTACCAGTTCTCTGTTATGATTGGGCCTGGACCTTACAGACCGTGATTGTCGTAGCCGAACATTGCTATTGAATTAAAGTCCCTTATAGTTCCTTGATGTTTTACCCGGGCCAGGCTATCAGCTATCAGCAGAACGTCTTCGTCTGTTTGACTCCAGCCATTATATCCCTCATCAATGTAGAGCGGCATTGCCCAAGTAAAGTCAAATTTATATGTATTATATCTTCCTCTTTTTTTCTTCTGAGTATTTTCTCATGTTCTCTCTCACTTCCTGTAGTCACTGACAGTGATTCACCATTCGTAAAGCAACTATCGGTATCTCAGGGTTTTTCGACCCCCAACTACAGCGAACAACAGTGCTCCATCACTACAAGTGCTGTAACTACTTGTTCGATGATCAGATCTCCGGTAGTCTCCGTCCCAACCAAGACGGTCTTTCAGTCTTGCTATCTCGAGGCAGAGATTGGACGATAACGTGGAAGGAAAATAGAACGTGAGATACGAAAGAAGGTCAAGTTAACTCCTTGCATCGCATCAACTATGTGGATAAATATAGAGATTAAGCTCATAAAAAAGCTGGACACACAGAAGATAGTTCGACCAAAAGATATGAGGCAGCATCGGGAAACCCAAGGACAAAAAAAAGTAAGCATCCCCTTTAAAGATAGTTAACCAGGATGCCGACAGTGAGTGTACGACGGTTCCGAAGCTGACCGTACTACTGGAAGCCCACAGCATGGTGGATCCCTATCTCCCTTATCTCTACTGCCCTCAATTACGTCTCGACATTCAGAAATGCCGTTGTAGCATTCCGGTTCAGTACTGAAGCTTCCCCTTGAGCTATCTGAACACGGTGAAACGTTACCGACGAAACGTGGTGGCGAGTTAGGTCCGGGAGAACCCTCGCGGTAAAGACGTTTGCGACCCGATAAGCGATGAGTGTTGTTGGACACTGTCGAAATGATCGACGCTGGAATGATGGGAGGGGTGGGTAAAAGAGTGCCTGACCGAGAAAAAAGGGGGGACGGAGTAGGAGACGGGAAGGACGTTGGATATCCTTGAGTGGAAATTGTCTGAGAAGGTAACTGCAGAGGCGGCAGGTTCGGGGAATATGATTTATCCGAGGATGTCAGATATTGAAAGCGGTTCAGACTGTCTGTTGCAAGAGATAGATGACGCATCAAGTCGCGGGACGCTTCTGTCTGTCGTCGGCTTTCAGCATTCATACATTAGCAGATAAGAAAACACGACCCACGATTTGGCGGCTGAGCGGGGTTATTGGGGTAGATAGACCTGCTCTAGCGGCTTCGAGATCCTTGCGAAGTTGAACGTTCTCGGCTTCTACTCTCTGGACCCGTTCCTCGAGGTCGGCAACATAGTGAGCTTTGCGAGCACGGTAGTCGCGCTGCTGGACGAGAGCCCTGGTGGGGGGAATAGTAAGGTCCTTTTTACGACCCCTTGTCATGGCAGAGAGAGAGGCAATGAACGACTAGGATGGGGACAAAGTAGATTGGGACAAGAATGGCGCAAGATATGGCCATGTCGCTTCCCACAAGTGGTATCAATTCAAGTCAAAATCACAACAAAAATCAATTAGGAGTGCAGCCGGAGATAAGCTCCGGGACTTCCCACGCCTTGAGAATCGCAGTCAGCCCGACCATCGGCAATGAGAATACTCATGCAGAACATAACATGCGGGGATGCACATGTACCTGCATGTTATTTTATTCCATGTGTTTGGTTTTGTACTGGTATGGGTTTTTCATCCGAAAGGTCAAGCAATATCTCATTCGGTCAGAAGATGGGTACAGACAGTCTCAAGCTGCTGTAGGTCAGTTCAAAGTCGTTCCGGATCTACACAGCACTGAAGACTTTTTGTAGCTTATGCTTTTGTTGAGATATCAGTTTGAAGACTTGTAGGTGGTGCGTTTGTGCGACATGCAACGTCATGGGCATGCCTGCTGAGTCACAGCGGCCGCCACCCTTCTTGGATCCCAATCACCTCATCGATGCCAAAATCCTCATTCCCACCATCAGAAATTGGTGTTCTTTAGTTAGTTTATCATCAACTTTTCTCCTGTCCGTGTGTGCAGAAAGTTTGAATTCTATTTCGTTCTTCTGAAGGCATCGGAATTGTTTGTTTGAACCCCTATCCTAGGGATTCAAGCTGATCACCTGTATAATGTTGATCACTGGTTTCATACTTGCATGTATCATAATCGGTGTTGAAGTGTTCCCTGGGCAAGGTACATTGGGACACGATAAAGGAAGGCCCATACCCGTTATTTCGGGAGTACGCTGCATTCGAGAACACAGGTCGAACACAGGTCGCTTCCGGTCAACCATAATTATCGTTGCCTTCGCCTACGGTAATGTTCATAATGGGGGCGGAAACCCGCAACTCACATCAATGCCAAGAGCGTCTAAGCGCATTGTTATGCTCCGTGCTTTCTTTGCTGGTAGCAACAGGTGACTCCGTCTCTCTGGCTCTGGACATGGAACAGCAGCAACGAGTCTTTTTGTTATGGCACTTGAAAGGATGGGTAACAAAGTGCGGTGCTCGTAGTACGACTTCATTATTGCTGATCATCTATGTCTTTGGTAAAAGTAGTGTTAGATGTTGACATGCTTCTCTGACGGGATATGCTGAAGTCAAAATATGCCCCAAATGTTCACATCAGCCTTCAGTTCAGGAAATGCTTGTGCTTTCCTTCCTTGCTCTTGCTTCTCGGACTCTTCGTGGTCTTGCCTTAGGTGAGCGTGTGCCTCGAGTCTTTCTACAGCTGAGTTTGTTTCGGGTGCCATGTTTCGCTGTAGCCTTCTCTGTTTGATGGACATTCCTTAACGAAGACAGGTTACGAGAATAGAATCCGAGTACAGCAGTACACGGAGACAGACGATGCATCGGGCAGGTCTGGAGTTCACAAATACAGAGCGCGTAAGATTAGGGCGCCCTAAGATATACTACAAGGTGAGGGGGCTGACACGGTCTCAGTCCGCTTGGACTGTCCGAGATACAATAAATGGGGACATACTTGTATTTGATCCCATTGCACTCAATGCATTTGTGAATAAAAATAATGTTTGATATAATGTACTTTGCATGAGAATGATTGCTGGATTGTGAGCAAGGGCAATACAGCCCTGATTGTTGGCAAGGATAATGAGAAGAAAACCTTGAGATTACATGATAGATCTCAAGGAAGGCTTTGTGTAAAAACTAAAAAGAAGCAAATGGTTCAGGACTATAAATATTTTAATAGTTGGACAATTATTCTTTGTCTTGAATTTTAGACTCTATCATATAATCCCACATCTTCTTTGTCAACATCTTCTCACTTGCCATCTATGAAATTGTTCTGGCACCAACTTTCTTGCCTCCTCCTCTAATCTTACTGCTTCTTCTTCTTACATTTCTCATATATAAGCCTTTCAATTTCTTCAACTTAAATTCTTGCTTTCTTGCAAACTCTGAACTCATGACAAGGCCCACAGTACCATTGTCTAAGAGTGTTTCTACTAATACTTCTTCCTGTATGTCCACCCTCTTTAATCTAATTTTTACTGTTATTTCTCTTGGAAATTTCTCTCCATTTAGAATACCAACTTACATTACTTAAATATTGTTTCTATCTTCTATTTTCTCTAACAATTCTCTTATTTCTGTAGTATTATGTAAGATGTTTAAATTCTCCACAACTATAACAATTCCTTTCTTGATTCATTTATATTATAAGAGGCTTATCTTGGTATAAACCCTATCTGCTGTTCTTATACTAAGTTTCTCACTATGATTATATATTTATCTTCTCAACTCTCTCTATATTACTAATATCTGCTATTTCTTTTGTTTTTATCCCTAAATTTGAGTTAGAGTATTACAAACTCAAGTTCTTAAAGTGGGACAAGTGAATAAACCTTGTATTGGGTTAATACAAGAGAACTCAATAGAGAACTCTGTACAAGATTGTCTACTATGGTCTATGCTACTACTTTTCTAGCTACTCTAAATAACCATGTATTGCATACATTGTACAACATTATCTTTTCCAGAACCTTCTATATTCTTCTCTATGATCTCATAACTTGTGACTATGTCATCTGATGTGACTGATATGTGACAGTGTGATTATAACATCACTTTATCCCTAATCCCTAGATTTAAATAAGGAAAATAAAAGGAAAAAAAGAAAAAGAAAAAGAAAAGAAAATTAAATAAAGCTTTATCTCTCATTCCATCTTTTTCCTTTCATCTGTTCCAATTTTTCTCCAACTTTTTTAGGTATTCTTTTTTGAATTTACCATTATCCCATCTATACAA
>Ga0157366_1000564_pt1 | contig 15956 bp, 12 predicted proteins | sample AttbisABBM1_FD_113149 | JGI IMG/M metagenome (GOLD analysis project Ga0157366, IMG submission 113149) | Fungus gardens microbial communities from leaf cutter ant in Botucatu, State of São Paulo, Brazil - Atta bisphaerica ABBM1 | ecosystem: Host-associated > Fungi > Mycelium > Unclassified ...
AGCAAAGTGCGCTTGATTTTCATCAGTATCCCACTCCCGGAAAAATTCAGGTTTCCCCCACCAAACCTCTTGCCACCCAGCGGGATTTGGCGCTGGCCTATTCCCCTGGCGTGGCGGCACCGTGCCTTGAAATTGCGGATGACCCATTAGCGGCAGATAAATATACCGCCAGGGCGAATCTGGTAGCGGTGATTTCAAATGGTACAGCGGTGCTGGGGCTGGGAAACATCGGGGCGCTGGCCAGTAAGCCCGTGATGGAAGGTAAGGGCGTATTGTTTAAAAAGTTCGCGGGTATCGATGTTTTTGATATTGAAGTGGATGAGCTGGATCCGGACAAACTGATTGCGGTGGTCGCGGCGCTGGAGCCCACTTTTGGTGGCATCAATCTGGAAGATATCAAAGCCCCGGAATGTTTCTATATTGAGCAGAAACTGCGTGAGCGGATGAAAATCCCGGTATTCCATGATGACCAGCATGGTACCGCCATTATCTGTACGGCAGCGGTGTTAAACGGTCTGCGGGTGGTGAAAAAAACGATCTCCGATGTGCGGCTGGTGGTGTCGGGGGCTGGTGCCTCGGCGATTGCCTGTATGAATCTGTTAGTCGCATTGGGGATGCAGAAGCACAATATTGTGGTCTGTGATTCGAAAGGGGTGATTTATCAGGGGCGTGAAGCCAATATGGTGGAAACGAAAGCCGCTTATGCGATCATTGATGATGGCAGGCGCACTCTGGATGATGTTATCACCAATGCCGATATTTTCCTCGGATGCTCCGGGCCAAAAGTGATGACCCAGGAGATGGTGAAACGGATGGCGAAAGATCCATTGATCCTGGCGCTGGCTAACCCGGAACCGGAAATATTACCGCCGCTGGCGAAGGCTGTTCGTCCGGATGCGATTATCTGTACCGGGCGTTCTGATTACCCGAATCAGGTTAACAATGTGTTGTGCTTCCCGTTTATCTTCCGTGGTGCGCTGGATGTCGGGGCGACTGCCATTAATGAAGAGATGAAACTGGCTGCCGTTCATGCCATTGCCGAGCTGGCCCTGGCTGAGCAGAGCGAAGTCGTTGCTTCAGCTTATGGTGATCAGGAGCTCTCTTTCGGACCAGAATATCTGATCCCGAAACCTTTTGATCCGCGACTGATTGTGCAAATTGCGCCCGCGGTGGCGAAAGCGGCAATGGACTCCGGTGTGGCACGCAGGCCCATTACCGATTTTGATGCCTACCGTGAAAAACTCACCGAGTTTGTCTATAAAACCAACCTGTTTATGAAACCGGTATTCTCCCAGGCACGCAAAGATCCTAAACGTGTGGTGCTGGCGGAAGGGGAAGATGCGCGGGTACTGCATGCTACTCAGGAACTGGTCACATTGGGTCTGGCAAAACCGATCCTGATTGGACGTCCGAGTGTGATTGATATGCGCCTGCAAAAACTGGGATTGAAGATCGAATCTGGCAAAGATTTCGAAGTGGTCAATAACGAATCGGACCCACGCTTCAAAGAGTACTGGAACGAGTACTACCAGATTATGAAGCGCCGTGGTGTTTCACCACAGCAGGCACAGCGTGCAGTGATCGGCAATCCTACGCTGATCGGTGCCATCATGGTGCATCGTGGGGAAGCCGATGCGTTGATTTGCGGCACGATCGGTGACTATAAAGAGCATTACTCCATCGTGGAAAAACTGTTTGGTTTCCGCAGTGATGTCAAAGTGGCGGGAGCGATGAATGCGCTTGAATTGCCAAGTGGTAATACGTTTATTGCTGATACCTATGTGAATGAAGATCCCACACCGGAGCAACTGGCAGAACTGACGTTGATGGCAGCAGAAACTGTACGTCGTTTCGGTATTGAGCCAAAAGTGGCGCTATTGTCTCATTCCAGCTTTGGTACTTCGGATGCACCGGCAGCCCGCAAAATGCGTGAAACGCTGAAGCTGGTTAAATCCCGGGCTCCTGATCTGGAGATTGATGGTGAAATGCACGGTGATGCTGCGCTGGTGGAAAGTATCCGTCATGACCTGATGCCAGACAGCCCACTGAAAGGGGCGGCGAATCTGCTGATTATGCCGAATGTGGAAGCGGCAAGGATCAGCTACAACCTGTTGCGAGTTTCCTGTTCTGATGGGGTGACGGTTGGTCCGGTACTGATGGGGATTGCGAAACCGGTTCATGTGTTAACGCCGATCTCTTCGGTCAGACGTATCGTGAATATGGTGGCGCTGGCGGTGGTTGAGGCGCAGACTTCGCCGTTGTGACTGTTGAACTGCTGTAGTAATGATCTATCGAAATTGTGATGTGCAGGATGATACAGCCAGTTTATGTCTTATGAGTTAATCAGACTCGCTGTAATATTGAGCAGGTAAAGAATCATAACCAGGAAGTCTCAAAGATCTCTTTGAGTCTCCTGGTTATTTCCGGTGTAAAGCGTTACTCCAGTGTCAGTCTGAACTGATGGTGCTCCCGCCTGTCGGCAACGTCAGTCATTCACCGCTTCAATCGCTGGCTAACATGGGTGAAGCTGTCGAACCTGCAGTATCAAACGAAGACGTTATCCTTGAGGAATTTCACCCTCCTCAGGTCATTATACAATCGACATTAAGATTGATATCATCAGGAATATACTTTTTTCATTTTGTTACTGTCCAGGAAGTACTGTCTTGCAAACTAAAAGTGGAATGGGATCAACAAAGATAATATTATTACCCCCCTGGCTAAGGATATTCATATAAAGATCCTGCTCTGTTTTATGGTAGAAGTCAGGGAAATATTTTTCCATCCATGCGCTATCTACATTATCATCAGGGAGTTTTACTATATTTTTACTGGTGAGCGGATAAAAATTACCGTCTTGTTTGAATATGAAGTAGATCATACGGCTTACGACACGAGTACTTCCGTCATTATCATTCTCACGACCATTTATCGAGACAGTACCATATCCCTTCTTGAACATAAATTTTAACACTACCTTTACTGAGCTATTATCATTGACCAGGGTAAGCCATGTCCGGCAGGTAAAGGGATGATGCGACTCTTTTGTGCGATAGAGTCGGTATGTTGAAATCGCAACTAGCAACGTGGTCAGGAAAATTATAAGAACAATAAAATATCTATTTAACTTCATAATATTACTCGATAAAATAAGATGAAACGCAGAGTGAAGATTGTATGAACGGTTTGTCACAACGTATCACCGAGGCTCTGGGCAAATTGGGGAGTTTTGTTACATATATCCATGGTAATTTCTGACATTCATCAATGTATTGATTGCCATAGTTAAGTGCATGTTTTTTTTCATCCCCTTTGAACGTTAATGGGGAGAGTAATATATGGCAATTTTTGGTTGAAATTGATGGAATGAAGTTAGAGAAGTAGTTTTCTTTCTGACTCAGAGAAATAAAGAAAAACAAAGCTGAAAGTGATACGACTAATGCTAAAATCGTCATCATTCTAAACGATGATAACCATTTTAATCTGAGAGGATTGGCAGGGATGGATGCATCTGATGAATTGGGATAACTATTATTTTTGTTATATTGTTCCTCCTGCATTTTATTTTTTTTTGTCATATTTTCGCTGATATCCATGTTATGGTTCACATTACTGATTGTCGGCGATGTTTCTGTCATTACCATTTTGATACGAGTGCCTGCGGCCAGAGTCAGACCAATTCTAGGGATGGTGACGATAATATCATCACCCAGTCCAATACTTTTTAATCCCTTTCGCAGTACGGATATATTATGGTAGTAAGCGTTCGGTGTAACTGTCATTCCACTTTTTTTCCAAACAGCGTCCATAAACTCTTGCTGCGTAACGACCTCTCCTGATCTTTTAATTAATAATAACAGGCATCTCGCTGCCGGTGAATTCAACTCAACTACTTTCCCCTGTATATTACAATCACGCAATGTACTGGTCGTTGGATGGAAAATTATAGACTCATTGATAATGTAATTATTATGCATATCTTCCTTCTTATTACGCTAAGATATCTTCCTGATATAAGTCAGACACCCAATAGATTATACATTTCTGCCTATAGTTAACAGCTTATTATTTCCTTATAAAAGTTAATATTGATTAATATCACCTTAACCCTGGAAGGTAATATTACCAGTAAAAAGAATGGAATGTTTTAGAAAACAAGATAATAATGAATAAGATTAGATAATATCACATAACCTAATATATCATCATTTTTTATATGACCGTAGAGATGGAGTGAGACAGATAAAATAATGGTTTGGTGTTTGGCGCACATATAAAAACAAAATGCTGATGGTATAAAATATGAACTTAAGTAAGATGAAAATTATTATAATTACTTTAATGTATGTGGGGATTTTAAAGATGTTGTCCGATAAATAAACCTACATAAGGTTCAAGTATGCATAAATTGAATATTGTGATTGTGAGTAATAATATCTTTGCCATTAATGGAATCAGAGGGGTGATGACCAGGTTAAATATTGAGACTAATGTTATTGATATCGATTTCTGTGAGAAAAAATTCTGGAATGTTATAAGCAATAATATTATTAATATTATTATCCTGGTTGAGTGTAACCGTGATATGGCGGGGATTCGGGGATGTGCATTTATATCGAAGTTAAAGATGAAGTACCCGAAAGTTTTGTTGGGTATGTGTTCTTCCCAACTATCTAATTCTTCATTTCTTAATAATTATATTGATTTCCATTTCTATTTGGACGATCCATTGGTTTTATGGTTGAAGCGTATGAGCCAGTTTGTCAGCATCCCGACAGATGGAAAATACTATAAAAAGACAAATGCTTTCCTGTCGGTAAAAGAATGGGTGGTACTGGATGGATTAAAGCATGGCATGATGATTGGACAGATAGCAAAACATACGCAGATGCCTTATAGCTCAGTAAGTTCCGCTAAAAATAGAGCTATGCGTAAGATGGGTCTGAGTAATAAGTTAGCGCTTTTACTTTTTCTGACTCGTTAACAATATATTGAATTAAAATAAAAATATTTCATATTGAAATGATAATTATGTTATTTAATGGAATCTAATTTAATAAGATAAAATATTCTATGATTTTGTCATAAAATAAAATAAAAGTAACTATCCCATCTAATAAAAGAAGAATAAAAGAAACTTTAAAGAATGTTTTTTGAGGTTATTATTGAACCTGTCCAGGGATAAGGGCATTACCTGTGACAGGTATGGAAAAATGGCTACGTTGAATGTGATAATTTATCGTCAGCGTGTTTAATAGGGATGTTCTGTATTTATATATTTATCAAGGATTATTTTATGAAGATGTTTAAGTTTGCTTCTCTGGCATCAGCTGTTGCTGTCATTGCTTTTTCTTCTGCAATGGTTCAGGCTTCAGATGGTACCATTAACTTCACTGGTGAAATTATTGACAATAGCTGCAATATATTTGTCAACGGTGGCGGATCTAATACCGGTAATGTTGACATGGGTAAAGTATTAAGAACATCATTTCATGGTACTGGCTCGACTGTTGATGGTAAGGCAAGTTCCACAGGTTTTACTATTGAAATGAATAAATGTCCAGATACAGTAAAATCTGTAACATTTAAGTTTGATGGTGAGAATGTAAATGGTGACGACAAAATACTGGCACTGACCAGTGGTGAGGGGACGGCTACGGGTGTCGGTATCCAGCTTTATGATAAAAATCGTAATATTATTCAGCTGACTAAAGCTTCTGAGCCCTATACGATTGCTGATACTGGACCTAATAGCACTAACTCTCTGGCGTTTTATGCAAAATATATTCAAACTCAAGACAAAGTAACGGTTGGACCAGCAAATGCTGTCGCAACCTTTACTGTTAACTATTAATCTGTATATGACCCACCCCTGAAAAGGGGTGGGTTTATTTATTAAGGTTGTAAATATGAGAAAAAAATCAATATCTGTATTGTACCTTATTTTCTGCTGTCTCCCTGTACATGCTGGCATTATGCTGGGGGGAACACGTTTAGTTTATGATGATGGAAAAAAAGAAGAATCTATTTCGATAGAGAATAAAGGCACTATGCCCTATCTTATTCAGTCATGGGTGGAAGAGCATGATGCAACGAAAAGTCATAACTTTCTTATTACGCCTCCATTGTTTCGTCTGGATGGTGATAAAAAGAACACACTGCGTATTTTTAAACTGGATAAAGAGCTGCCCGTTGATCGAGAGTCACTATTTTTCCTTAACGTGAAATCTATTCCCGGTGGAACAGTTGATGGTAACACTCTGCAAATTGCTATACGCAATCGTTTAAAGCTTATTTATCGTCCAAAAGCGCTACAGAAAGATATCCCGGAATCAAGAACCGGGGAGCTGACCTGGATCCAGACAGGTCGTCAACTTAAAGTCATCAACCCAACACCATATTATCAGAATTTTATGTTTGTCAAAATCAATGGAAAAGATATTGAGCTAAAAGAAAAAAATTATGCGCCACCATTCTCTGATACTTATTTAAATACATCCGGGGTAAGGGGGGATCATGTTAGTTGGAAAATTATAAATGATTATGGTGCCGTTGGTAAACTTCATATGAGTGTGGTTAAATAAATTTTGGGGTTAACAGGATGGTGTGTTTATATTCTAAGCATCAGTATAGGGGACGGTCACGGTTATTAAGATGTGCTATGATTCTGTTTTTTTTTTCGTATGGTGCAGATGCTAAAAATTTCTTCAACCCTGCATTCTTAAAAAACAGTGAGCAAGATAGCGAAGTAACGGACCTCTCCTACTTTGATAAGGGATTATTACAGGCTCCCGGTGTTTACCGGGTTGATATATGGGTAAATGGTAAGTCCGTTGAGATAACGGATGTGCAATTTAAATCCCGTAAATCCGGTATTGAGTTGACTCCCTGTTTTGATTTACAAAAGCTAATCTCGCTGGGTCTGAATGAGAATTATTATAAACAGAATGCGGAATTGATGAAAGATCCTCAGCGTTGTGATCTTATTTCATTGATTCCTGATGCTTCAGTACAGTTTGATACTGAGTTACAGCGCGTCAATATCAGTATTCCTCAGGCTGCTCTGGTTCATAAAAATACCAATGTTATTCCTCCTGAACAGTTTGATCAGGGGATACCTGCTATTCTTTTAAATTACAAGTTTCTGGGTGGTCACACGAGTTTTGATAATCAATCTACCGGGCAGACTGGTTATAACCTTAGCTTTCGTCCTGGGGTGAATATTGGTGCCTGGCGTTTACGACATTATTCAAACTGGTCAAAAACGACGGGTAAAGATAGCCGAACTAATACCTGGTCGAGTATTTATACTTATGCCAGACGCGATATTATTCCCTTACACAGTTCTCTTGTTGTGGGACAAAATACCTCAGCGACAGATATTTTTGATAGTGTGGGATTTACTGGTATGCAATTAGCCACTGATGAGGAAATGGAACCGGATAATGTCACAGGATATGCACCGGTTGTACGTGGTATTGCCAAAAGTAATGCAAAAGTTATTATTCGCCAGAATGGTTATCAAATCTATGAAAATTATGTTTCTCCTGGAGCATTTGAAATTAATGATCTGTATCAGACGGGGTCTAATGGAGATTTGCAGGTTACCGTTCAGGAGTCTGACGGTAGTCAGCAGGTATTTATTGTGCCTTATGCCTCATTACCCGTTTTACGGCGTGAAAGAAGTCTGAAATATAGTTTTACCTCCGGAGTTTACCGTACCTACGATAGTCACATTCACAAAACGCCATTTACCCAGGCCAGCGCCAGCTATGGCTTACCTTATAATTCGACTATCTATGGCGGAACACAGCTCTCATCCAGGTACCAGGCAATTGCCTTGGGACTGGGTAAGAATATGGGGGAGATTGGTGCAGTATCGGTAGATGTTACCCAGGCATGGTCGAAAAAACAGGATGAGAAAAAAACAGACGGTCAGTCATGGCGTATTCGCTACAGTAAAAATGTTATCCAAACCGGTACTAACTTTGCAATTGCTGGTTACCGTTATTCAACAGCCGGATTTAATACGCTTTCTGATGTGCTGAATACTTATCGCGATGACCACCAGGTGTACGAGGCCTGGCGGGTAAAAAATCGTACTGAGATGAATATCAGCCAGAACATTGGCAGTACGCTGGGAAATATATCGTTAGGCGGGGTGATCGAGGATTACTGGAATAATAAAAGACGCAACAAATCAATTAGCGCCAGCTATAGCAATAGCTGGAATAACATCAGCTTCAGCTTCAGCTTCAGCTTAAGCTACAGCTATGTCAAATCTATCCAGAACGGTTTAGGAAATGTCAGAAGTACCAGCAATGATCAGCTTTTCGGCATGATGGTCAGTATTCCGCTTGATCTCTGGATGCATTCTAATAGTACGCTTTATGCTTTCTACAATATGAACACCGCTAAGCCTGGTGAAACGACCCACATGGCTGGTATGACCGGTTCGACGCTGGAAGATAATAGCCTGGACTGGAGTGTTCAGCAGGGTTACGGCAACCGTTCAAAAGCGAGCGGAAACATCGATCTGGATTATAAGGGCACCTATGGTGAGTTGGTATCTTCTTATGGTTATAACAATCAATCGCGGCGTGTGAGCTATGGCGTTTCGGGCGGTGCAATTATCCACCAGAACGGACTAACGCTAAGCCAGCCTCTTGGTGAAAGTGTTGCACTGGTTGAAACTCCAGGGGCCGGAGGAGCTCGTGTATCAAACCATCCTGGAGTCAGGACGGATTTCCGTGGCTACACTGTTGTGCCTTATGTTACGCCATATCGCTTGAATGATATTGTGATTAACAGTGAAACTCTGCCGGATGATGTTGAACTGGATACCACGACGACGACAGTTGTACCAACGCGTGGGGCGGTTGTACGTGCATTGTTTGGGGGAAGAGTTGGAATAAAAGGTTTTATTCAGTTGATTGATCGTAATGGAAACGTCTTACCGTTTGGTGCCACGGTCAGTTTGTCCGATAGCAAAGACGCTGCATCAAATTTTGTGGGTGAAGATGGACGCGTATTTCTAACGGGCTTAAACGAACAGGGGACGTTGCTGGCCAAATGGGGTAATGAAGTGAATAAGAAATGTGGAGCAACTTACAATTTTAAAAATATTCCTGCACCATCAACTGGAATTCGGCAAATTCAGCTGAAATGTTTGTAATGAATTCAGGGGAATAAGATATGAAAAAAAGTATATTTATTGCTTCTATCCTATTAATTTCTGCTTTTCACATCCCATCGGTGCTGGCTGTAGGTTGCCGTGCGATGACTACGGGGAGCGGTGTGGAAGGTAATAAATTGAATTATCAGTTAAGTAGCCCACTGGTTACGATCGACCCTAATGCACCGACGGGATCGATTCTGTGGACGCGTAATATTGATACATCAGGCATCAAATGGGTTTGTAACTCTGGCGCGCAGCGCCCTTATCGTTCAGCGATGGGAGCTGCTTATTCTACTATCGTGGGAAGTAATTCGCGCGGTAATATTTATTCAACAGGTGTTGAAGGGTTGGGTATTCAGATCAGTGATTTATATCAACCCAATAAAGGTATTCCTAATCTGGCTTACCCTACTGCTGTGGAAACACAGTCATGGTCAAGTCATAGTTATACCCGTATAGATTTTATTAAGGTAGGACCGATTGGCTCTGGTGATTTGAAAAATGGCCAACTTGCCACCTTTACTATGGATGGAGTAATGGTAATGAACATCTCTATGCTTGGTTCCCGCTTGAAAAATAAAAGTTGTACGCTTGATGGCGGTTATAATCGTACCATTCCATTAGGGAAATATAAAACATCAGATATAAATCCATCATCACCAAAAACATCGTTTGAATTGAAACTAACCTGTCAGGCGGATGCAGTTCCTGTGTATATTCAGTTTGATCCTTTAAATGGTTCATCGGGAGATGGGCTGCTGAATATTGATAGTAACATCGAACAACCGGCGAGTGGTGTGGTGGTTGAAGTACTTAACCAGGATAATTCCCCCTTAAAATTTGGTATAGAAGAGAAATATCATATGAATCAGGAATCATCAGTTTCGATTCCATTAAAGGCCGGAATTAAGAAAGCAGGGATGATAAAAGGAGGAAAAGTAAGTGCAGGGATGACAATTACAATAAATGAAAGGTAATTTATTAGTTTTTTTTATGATATTCGTAATATTAGATTTTTTATTTCTTTATTTAGTTTGTTATCTGGGGATTTTTAATAAAACTTGAGTTGTTTTTTTTATCTGATCACCTGAAGATAGCCGCCGTCAGCTTGGATTAGAGGCTAAGCCTGTCGAATATAAATAAAGTTGCCAACTTAAATTTATCTATTAATTAAGGAACAATTATGCAAGTACTGAGTATTGAACAGATGAATGATGTTTCTGGGGCATATTCATGGAAGTCATGGACCGATGTTTTCAGCAATGCTGTTGAAGCCGTAAGCAGTGCCACTTTAGGCGCTATGGTTGGTTTTACTGCTGGTGCAGTTATTGGTGGTAAACATGGTGGTGACGGTGGTGGTCTATTGGGTATCGGTTCCATTGGACAGGGCGTAGGCATGATGGTGGGTGGTGCGATCGGTGGTATTACCTGTGGTGTCGGTGCTACCATTGTTGGCTACGACTCTACCTGGAAATACACTCAGAAAGCTATTGACGGCTATGTATCTGGTGTATGGGTGCCTTAATCGAGATTTAGTCCCAGCTTTGGCCCGAAATTATTCGGGCCTTTTAAATACCAGGTAAGACCATAATGAGTAATAGACTTTTCAGGCAAGAGGCCATTGATCATCAGAGAAGTTACTGGAAAGGGAAAGTAATATTATTAAAAGGTACATCGCCATTTATTATCTCGCTATGTAGCCTGCTTTTTCTGGCAGTTCTTGTTACCATGCTTTGTTTCTATAAATACACGCAGCGCATTGATGTTATCGGTGAGGTAATTACCTTGCCACATCCACTTAATGTGTCATCAACCCAACCTGGTTTTGTCTCTCGACAATTTGTTGAGGTTGGCGATAAAGTTAAAAAAGGTTCATTGCTATTTGAACTCGATGTATCAAAAAATACCAATTCTGGTAATGTCTCTGATACTAACGTATCAATGATTAAATCGAAAATTGCCAACGCAGAAGAAATTATCACTAAGTTGAAAGCGAATAAGGAAGACTTTATATCCACTACGCGAAAGCAGATACAGCGTTATGAACATTCGCTGAATGAAACTGCAGGGCTGCTCTCTACGGCAGCAGTGGGGATGGCGAAAATGGAAAAATCACTGAGCAGTTACAATATCTATCTGAAGAAGGGACTGATCAATAAAGATCAGTACAATAATATTAATTCATTATATGTTCAGCAGCAAAGTTCGTTTCAGTCACTCGCTACCCAAAAGATGCAGCTGGAGTTGCAGTTAACACAGTCACGCAGCGATCTCACTGTGAAATCATCAGAAATGGATAATCAGATCGCGGCTCAGTATAACCAGTTGAGTGATTATCAAACCCAGCTGATTGAGAATAGCGCCAATGGTAAGATTCTCGTTAAGTCAACGATTGATGGCAGGGTTGAATCTGTCGCCGTTACTCCGGGGCAGATGGTCGATACCGGGAGCAGTCTGGCACAGATTAAACAGACCACTGGGGTCAATTACTATCTTTTACTCTGGCTGCCGGATAACAGTCTGCCGTATGTGAAGGTGAATGATACGGTGAACATTCGTTACGATGCCTTTCCCTCTGATAAATTTGGGCAGTTTTCCGGTAAGGTGAAGTCTATCTCCTCTATGCCTGCTACCCGTAGAGAATTAGCAGATTATAACAATAATCTGATGAACTCGAATTCAACACCAGCCTTGTATAAGGCAATCATTAATATTGGGCAAAAAGAAATTATTTACAATAATAAAAAATTAGTTCTGTCAAATGGTTTAAAAGCTAAAAGTGTTGTGTTCCTGGAACAAAGACCACTATACCAGTGGTTGTTCTCACCTGTATATAAGATAGCGCAGAGTTTACAAGGGCCGGATAATGGATAAAAATGTACTGGATACCATTTTAAAACGTATTAATTTTTCTCTCAGAAATAAGATTCCAGTTATTATTCAGTCAGAAGCGGCAGAATGCGGTAATACCTGTTTAGCAATGATTTGCGGTTATTATGGCAAAGATATCGATCTCTTTAATTTCCGTAACCGCTATGGTTCGCCATCTCAGGGAGCGACCTTAAATGATCTGAACCAGACGGCTCATAAAGTCGGGCTGAAAACGCGTGCTGTTTCACTGGATATTGATGAAGTGAAAGAACTTCGACTTCCCTGTGTCCTGCACTGGTCATTAAATCACTTTGTTGTATTGGTTGCTATTAAACGTAATCACTATGTGATTAATGATCCTGGAATGGGCAGACGTGCTATTCACCGCAAAGAACTTTCTGAGAATTTTAGCGGTGTAGCACTTGAAGTGTGGCCGGACAGTAATTTTATCCAGGAAAAGCAGCGTTCGCGACTGAAAATACTGGATCTAATGCGTAATATTGTTGGCCTGAAATCTGCGCTGACTAAAATATTCATGCTATCTATTGTCGTGGAGGCGATCAATCTGCTGTTGCCGATGGGCACTCAGTTAGTGACTGACCATGTTATCACTGGGCATGATGATAACTTGTTGATAGTTATTTGTGCCGGACTGGTTTTCTTTACTATCTTCAAAACCTGGGTCAGTATGATTCGTGCCTGGATATCTTTAAAACTCAATACATTAACCGATATCCAGTGGAAAACCAGTTTCTTCGATCATTTGTTAAGCCTGCCATTATCCTTCTTTGAAAAGCGCCAATTGGGTGATATTCAGTCGCGCTTTTCTTCACTGGATACGATTCGCTCAACGTTTACCAACAGTATTGTGACCGGATTGATTGATACCATCATGACGATTGGGCTGGTAGTAATGCTAACTCTCTATGGTGGCTGGCTGGTATGGGTCGTTCTGGGTTTTACGATGTGTTACGCCGTTATGCGTGTTATTACCTATAAGTTTTATCGCACTATCAGTGAGGAACTTATTATTAAACGCGCACGCTCTGGCTCTCACTTTATGGAAACGCTTTACGGTATTTCGACCATCAAGTCGATGAATCTGAAAAGTCGTCGTTCTCAGCACTGGCTGAATACCAATATTGATGTCAGTAACGCCAGCCTGAAACAGACCCGATTTGATATGTTATTCGGAGGTATTAATACTTTTATTAACTCGATCGATCAGGTGGTTATTTTATGGCTGGGTGCCATGATGGTAATGGACAACACCATGACTATTGGTATGTTTATGGCATTTAACGCCTACCGGGGACAGTTTACTCAACGTGCAGCATCAATCATTGACTTAACAATGCAAATGCGCATGTTATCGCTACACAACGAGCGTATTTCGGAAATTGTCTTTAGTGAACCGGAAAAGGAAGTGCCGGTGCGTAAAATATTTGATGATAATGCAGGCGTATCGTTGCAGGTTAAAGCTATCTCTTATCAATATGATAAGTTGTCAAAACCCGTTTTTTCTGGTGTCAATATTACCATTGAAGCTGGTGAATCTGTGGCATTAATTGGTTCTTCTGGGATTGGTAAAACAACGCTGCTAAAAGTTATGTCCGGCCTGCTTACTCCTGAGCAGGGTGATATCTTTGTCGGTGAGTTTGATATCAAAAAAATTGGTGTGAATAACTATCGCGCTTGTACTGCCTGCGTCTTACAGGAAGACCGTCTTTTTTCCGGTTCAATTTCCGATAATATTTCTGGTTTTGACGATAATGCCGAACAGTCGTTTATTATTGAATGTGCAAAAAAATGCAATATCCATGATGAAATTATGCGCATGCCTATGGGGTATGAATCTATTATCGGTGAGCTAGGTACTGGCATATCTGGTGGACAAAAACAGCGATTACTGATCGCCAGAGCGTTGTATCAAAAACCCAATATCCTGTTTATGGATGAAGCGACTAGCCATCTGGACGTTAATAATGAAAAGATGATTAATAATGCTATCGAATCACTCAATATTACCCGTGTTATTGTAGCACACCGGCCCTCGACCATTGCTTGTGCTGATAGAATTATTGATCTGTCAAAATTATCATCCTTACCTCAATCCTGATATGGAGTTTTTATGAGTACATTAATTGGAGCTAATGCAGGAATTATTCAATCACCTATGGGTTTTTTAGCCATCGCTCTGAAAATTACTGATGACAGCGGGTATAATAAGTTGATTTATCTACCGCCAGACCAGTTGCAGTCTCTCTTTTTTGCCATTATTAACTGCTATAGAAAGTTAACGATGTTAAATATACAGTCTCCAGAGTTGATTAAGCCGCAGGTGATTCAGGCTACTCGGGAATTAAATAATAATATACCTACAGTGACGGCTGATGAGTTAAATAATCCTGTTGCCAGTCTGCGGGTTATCGATTTTATCCTGCACCAACGTAAAGATAGTGCTAGTTTATTGTTTTTCCTGGAAGGTGGGGAAACTGTTCTGGTTGTATCAAAATATACTCAATTTGAATATTTATTAAGTCTGTTGCTCAATACGATACACAGTACGGGAGATGAGACGTTAGAAAGAATATGTTTAAACTCCAGTGATTTTATCCTGTGTTATACGGTTGATTTTGGGTCGCTTGGTAATAAAGGAATTAGCTACAATCAATTTTCAGTCCCGGACTGGAAGTCAGATATGTTTGATACATTTCATTCGATTATTTACATTCAGGATGATGGCAGCATTCCGTGTGGGGTAATTATTAAATCAGAAGCTAATTTTGCATCTGGCAGGATCGACAATATTGGTCAACTCTTGCTGGATAGCCAGACGCTACTGGCACCTTATCGTCACCTGGATATGCATGTAGATCATTTACCGTTGGCTATCTCTGCGGACGAACGTAATATGGATACTATGTTCCGGGCACATTTAGCACACCGACAAGCAAAACTTATATAATGCTTTCTGATTTTTTGACGAACTGCCTCATGTTTAATAAAAAGGAATTTTTATTCTTTCCTGGTTAATCAGTGGAAGAGGGGGGGCTTAAAATATAAAAGTGTGAGCTTTTTATCGACTCACACTTTTTTCCCTGTATTGATTAGGCTGTGCCATTCATCCATTTCAGGAATTTATTCAGAGAACCAACAGTCAGGTTAACAAAGTTTGTTACGTTGGTTTCAATAACTGTGCCGATATCATGACCGATAGACTGGGCTGCGTTAGTATTGGTATCTGTCTTAAAAAACTTATCTAAACGGCCGCCAATCTGCGAACCAACTTGCTGCAGATGATCAGCGATCATACCTGCACCAGAAACTTGCATAATTTCATTTTGTTTTAATTCACGCATAATTAAATCCTTTTGTATTTCATTTAAGAGATAGGCGGGCGTATTTAGTAAACCAGCCTGAGCGTGATAATATTTCTATTATCAGAAATATGATATATTTTTACAGAGTAAATCGGATTTTAAATTGTCTTTTTACAGTTTATTAACATTATTAGACATGTGTAATTGCAGTAATTGCAGTAATTCAGTGGCAGAGGGGAACCTCTGCCACTATTTCACTGCTCGAGGCGTACTTCGTTCGTTTAGCGAAATGATGTGGGGTGTGCTTACCGCAGGATCAAATCCACGCTTTTACTGGCAGGAAATCACGATACAGCGCGGCTTCCGGGCTGTTATCATCAGGCTGGTAATCATATTCCCAGCGCACCAGCGGAGGCATAGACATCAGGATCGATTCAGTACGGCCACCCGTTTGTAAGCCGAATAAGGTGCCACGATCCCACACCAGATTAAACTCAACATAGCGGCCACGGCGATAAAGCTGGAACTGGCGTTCACGTTCGCCCCATGGCAACGTTTTACGGCGGGCAACAATCGGCAGATAT
>Ga0157366_1000571_pt1 | contig 15909 bp, 10 predicted proteins | sample AttbisABBM1_FD_113149 | JGI IMG/M metagenome (GOLD analysis project Ga0157366, IMG submission 113149) | Fungus gardens microbial communities from leaf cutter ant in Botucatu, State of São Paulo, Brazil - Atta bisphaerica ABBM1 | ecosystem: Host-associated > Fungi > Mycelium > Unclassified ...
GGCGTCCCATACCGCCTCCACCGCGCCGTCATGCAGCGCTGAAGGCTCACGATACGGCAGGCGTACATCAAACTGATACTGAAGCTGGCTGTCGGCGAAGGTCACCGTATCAAGACCAGTAGTGGTGTTGACCCCGGTGCGGAACCAGATGCCGTCTTCGGCGAGTATCCGCTGGATAAACTGCAGGTCGGTCTCACGCCACTGGGTAATCAGTTCGCGGACCGGGTAAGTCCGTTCCAGCCGGAATTCAAAATCCGCCCCGTCGAACCCATGGCTGCGCAGTATCTGCTCCACCAGTTCCGGCACCGAAACATTCTGCCAGACCGCACAGCGGCGGGTATGGGCCAGCAGCGCCAGGCGCGAGGAAAGCGTCACGGCGAAATGCGTCTGGTCCACGGTCTCCTGGAGGACCTCAAAACCGGTGATGATGCCCTGCACCACACGGCCAGAGCGCATGCTGAGGGTGGCGAATTTGCGCATTGCATCCTGACGGCTGATGCCTTTTTGTAGGGTGGTGCACTCAATGCGCCATTCGAAAGGCGCATTCAGCGCTTCGCGCCCGCGAAGATTGAGCACATCCGGTTGAAGCCGACTGTTATGAATGTCGAGTAGGTAAAGATGATGTGTGCTTTCAGGGATCAGCCCCATGCTTCCATGAGCTGCACCGGCAACTTTCCGTGCACCATAGTGAAGCCTGAGTGGCTCACCATGTTCGAGGCGGATGGAGTTTTCAGACGGTTTATTAGTCGCATTTTTACTGAGGCCAACTGCACGTAACTCTTCGCGACCCGCCGGTGTCTTTGCATCATACCGATCGCCCTCAATGGAGTACGCTGTGCCTTTAAGAAGCCTCATAGCGTGGATCAGCTCATGAGAAAGAGCCAGGTATGATTTATCAGGTGCATTGCGAGTCGTTGAAGGATACCCCTCTGCATCGATATCCAGTGATAAAGAAGGACAATAACTTACCTCCGCACTTGTTCCTTTTCCTTTACCAATCACCCCTTTGTTTGCCAGTTTCCTGGCAATATCTAATGCCTGAAAAAAACTGGGGTTATTGTATTCCTGCGCCTGCTGTTCTGAAAGAAAGGGAGTGCAGTTATCGGTGTACTTATCTTCGACGATGAGCAGGATTTTACCGTTAGTGCAATATTGAGTGATGTTGGCTAATAATGTGCTGCCTGATGCTTTAGATTGTATCTTCGCAAGTGCGAGCTCAGTTTTTTGAAAGAAGACATCATTGCCTTGACTCACCTCAATCAGTATTGATGGGCAAACAGTGCTTTTACGAAAACCCACTTTAACGCCGGTTGACTTTTTATGTTCAATAATTTCAGAGCTCTCATTATTCACGTTGTTATCTCCCGCCAGCCAGCAGATTCAGTTCACCGCTGTCGAGCGCAATAGTGCGCGGCTTGTCCGGGTCAAGATCGTCGCGGCTCAGCACCAGCTTCCAGGTGTTGTTGCGGATATCCGGGCGGTTGAACAATCCCACCACCGCCACAAATTTTGCCTCTTCGTTCATCGGCATATTGAGGGTCACGCTGCCTTTGGGCATTACCAGCAGCGACTTGCTGGCCACTATGTCTTCCTTGAGCGTGGTGTCCGCATCGCGCAGCAGTTTCTGGTAGTCGGCGGCGTCCACCTTCTGGCGGTCTTTCAACTGGTAAATCTGCACCATGGTGGCCAGTGGCGTCTGGCTTTCATCAGCGTTGATGGCCGCGCGAGGTTCAAAATCCAGATGCAACACCTTTATTTTTTTGTAGAAGATGGCTCTGGTTGCGCTGACCGTGCCGTCCGACACGGCCTGAGTCAGGCCACATGCGGTCAACAGGGAACAGAGCAATATCAGTGCGGCGCTGCGCGACAGGGAAGCGAAAGTCATTCGTGGAGTCCTTTTCAGCGTTCAGAAACAGGGGCGTGTTGAATGTGTCTGGTGTTGGGTATTACTTTCAGGAATATCAGTCGAAGCGATAGCCACCGGGCTCTGCCGGTCGCAGGGTCTTACAGATCAGGCCTTCATAGGTACCCAGGCTCACAGTCAGATGACTGCTTTTGGCGGGACGTTCGCGCCTCATGCCCAGTACGCCGGTGCGGCCCAGCTGAACCCGGCCTGCCTTACCCAGGCGTGGTTCAGGCAGACAGCTTACCGGTACCGTGAGGCGAAGGCGTACATCAGAGCGATAACCCATGTACACCCGCAGCAGCACCATCATGTCAGTGTGCAACTGACCGCCGGGCAACCAGCCCTGCGCCTCCTGCGGATTGTCAGTCACCAGCATCAAGAGGATACGGCTGCAGGCTTCTTTCCCGGTCCTGCCGAGTGTGGCCCGCTGCGACAGCGATACGCGGTTGGCTTTGCCGAGTCCACTGCGGCTCTCCACGGGGACTTTCACCGGGTCCGGGCTGATAACCGTGCTCAGGGTGTCCGGGGCCAGCAGACTCACCAGCTGGCGGATACCTTCGGCGTTTCGGGTTGGCAACCGCATGGTCCCCAGTAGCGCCAGGAAGCGGGAGACCGGCGTGGCAATCTGCTCCGCCGTCCCCGGGATGCCAAGACCGACCAGTCCCAGCAGGCACTGAGAAGTGTCATCCACGCCGCCGGCTTCGAAGGTTGCCGGGTAAGCGTATTTGCGCCAGATACGGTAGTACTGGGTGTGGATACGGTGGCTGAAGATATCGAGAAACGCGGTGGTGGCTTCATACCCTTCCCGGCGCTGCGCAATATCATCGAGGTACGCCGTCGGTAGCGGGGAGTCCACCCCGTACATTCCGAGGAAAGTGGTCCGCACCGTCGGCGACAGGCCCGGATGGTCCTCATCGGTTTCAACCGCCTTCAGTTCACTGACCGGGAATCCCATTCCCGGCCATGGGCGAAAACGCACCGGGTCGGCGGACAGTTTCTCGGTGCTGCCGAGCTTTGGCGCATCCGGGTTTTCCTGTTCCAGCAGCTGGCAGAAGCGGTAGAAATTAACCTGCCAGATGTCGTCGGCAAGCCGCTCCGTCAGCCCGGAATGTGCTGGCTGTGATTCTCTTTCCATCGCAGTCGTTTCCCTGTCGGTTGCAGGACCAGCGTGAGCTGATTAAAAAGGTGGACATCGGCATAGAGGGCAAAGAAGCGGTGCAGCATTTCCCCGAAGAGGGTGACATCCCCTTCTCCCGCAAAATTGTCCGCATTAAGGGTGATTTCAATGTCTAGCCCGCGCAGCATAAAGCCCTTCTCAAAGCGGCGGATAAGCGTGTGCTTCACGGCAACAATCGCCTCCAGGCGTCGGCGGTTCATCTCATCGTCGGTCCAGTCATAGAGCGCCAGCGTGCCGCGCAGCACTTCCGGATTATCCATCATGCTTAAAAAGCTTGAACCCAGATGGCTCATCACCCGCCAGTGGAAGCGGTCATTTGCCGGTGGGTAAAGCGGCAAAGTTGGCACCTTCAGGTTCATGACCCGAACCGGCACTTTACCCGCCTTCACCACCCTGTCCAGCAGCGTGCTCTGGAGTGAGCGGCGCGGCAGCTGACCGTTGGTACCTGTGATGCGGATGGAGAGCGACTCCGGGGTCTGTGACAGTTGCTCTATCTCGAACGACTTTCCACCGAGGATAAGCCAGGTGTCATACACCCCCGAGGGGCCCCGCTTCACGCGAGTGTGGAAGTAACGCTCCGGTGCATCGTGGCGCATCATGCCGCCGCGGTGGCGAAAGCTGGTAAACGGCACGTACGGGTGCTTGCCGTTTTTCACTGCACCATGAATGGAGTCTACGCTGTAGATTTCGGTATGCCCGTCCTGCACACGCATCGGGCGCAGCAGGTATTCGTTCTGCAGCGGGTCAGGTGTGAGCGGGTCCGCTTCCAGTGAGAACAGGTTAATAACCGGCGCACAGTGCAGACGGAAATTATCCGTCTCAAACGGCATATCTGACGGCCAGCCGCCGTCGAGCACGATATCGGTCTCAAACCAGGTGGTTTTCTGACTCAGCCCTGCCAGCTCCAGGCCTCTGAGCTCCACGAACATAAACTTCTCGCGGAAGCTGAAATACTCCAGCAGCAGCTGGTAGCCACTGAACGCTGAGTCCCCTTTCGGCCACAGCCGGTCGGTATCATCAAAGCCCATGGGTTTACACCAACCGTCAAAGCGTACCCGCCCGGTACAGGTCTCACTGTGGCGGACATACATCGCCTGCACCCGGCGCGTCAACGCCAGATGCAGAGCCGAGGCCACCGGGCTGTCAGCATCGAGGTAAATGGCGACCTTATCTATCCCGGCTTTTGACCAGTCCACTTTATTGGGGCATTCGAAACGCAGACGAATAGCGGCCCGACCATCAGGCTCTGTCTGCAGGCGGGCCTTACTCAGATGCAGCGGCTGTAGCGGTACGTCGCGGGTGGTGCGGTACTGACAGACCGTGTTATCGGGCCCGACCGGACGCGACAGGACGGAAAAGCCGTTTTCAAGCACTTCCATTTTGCGAAGCTGGCGCCAGTCCGGCATGAACGCCACTACCGACAGCGACGGAATGGTGCGCATGTAATGGGGCCACAGCAGGCTCACCAGTCCTTCGGTCAGTTCCGGCAGGTCATCATCGAGCTTTTCACGCAGGCGGCCCATCAGGAAGGCGAAGCCCTCGAACAGGCGCTCCACATACGGGTCACGGGCCCCGTTTTTATCCAGATTGAGCATAGCCGCCCGGTCAGGGTGAGCGCGGGCAAATTCTTTACCGGCTTCGCGCAGGTAACGCATCTCGGCTTCGTAATAGCGAAGGGTTAAATCATCCATGGGAGAAAGTACTCAATTCAGTAAATTTCAGGAAACGACCATTCTTTCTTCTACAGCCTTATGACGATCCCGCACGGGAGGCTGAGTGTTCATTTCGTCAACGTTGACACCAAGTAACGGAACTCCAACCCAGACGCCAGTACCAAATCTGGCAGCGCCCCGGAACAAAACATCCATTCTGTTTCCCTCTTTTCTAACCGCACAGCACCATCGCCCGGGCGGGGTCAATGGAAATCAAGCCAGACAGCAGTTCATCCATTTCCGGGGTGAGCCGGGCTTTGTCGCTCTCGCTGCGACCAGCTTTCAGACGTAACAGCCGAAGACGGCGGGCCTGCACGTCAAACAACAGCCCGGGCTCCCAGTCACTGAGGGTAAGCTGCGGTGCACTGGCGGTGAGCTCACCGAGCAGGTGCAGGGCAAGCTCATTGCGGCCGTACTGTTCTGCCACCCGCGCCATGAGTAAACGAATTAACCAACGGCTCCGGGATGAGGCCATGTCCGGACGATTCTGAAGCCAGGTCAGCGCTGCCTCCGGGCCATCGCGGTCACCTTTTTCCATCGCTTCCGCTTCCAGCGCAGATAAGTCATCCGTATGGCCTCCGCTTGCCACCGCAGGCGCATCTGCAAACCCAGGCATGTCATCGTTGACCTTTTCGGCTATCCAGTTCAGTGTCACCTCATCGGCCAGCGGCGTGCCATCATTCCAGGCTAGCGTCTCCAGGCCTGGCAGGCGTTTCAGTAACAGCCTAAGGTCGCTGAGTATGTACTCCGCCCAGTGCTCCCACGGACCACCAGCCCGGCTCAGTCCCTGCCACAGATACCACTGCAAATCGAGCCAGAAGCGGTTACCCCCCTCAGAGAACATTACATCCACTTGCTCAACCAGTTCAGTCCAGCTTTGCTGCAGGTACAGGCGTTTAAGCTGTGCGCGGTAGTCAGCCTTTGGCGGCAGCAGGCGTGTCCGCCCGGCTGCATCAAGAGCCGGAAGTTGCGTCACCAGATCCCAGCGGGCGGCCTTCATCATCCTGTGAGCGGCAAGCCAGCCCTGCGGCTGCTCAACCACCCAGCCAGACAGCACCCGCAGCTGACGGACCAGTTCCACTTCCGATTTGACAGCCACTGTTTCCGGTACAGCAGTGCCTGGCGTCGGTGTGCTGTGGGTGCTTTCACCTGAGCCGTCCGGTCCTGATGAAGCCACCGGTGTATCCAGCCCGCCGCTACCGGCCAGGCGGGTTTCAAGCCTGCGCAGCAAACCTGCAAGGTTAGGACGTTCCGCCTCCGGCAGCTGTTCCAGGGCCGTTTCCAGCAAACACAGCGCGGCTGCTGTTCTGGCTGTCTCTTCACGTGTCACATCCGGCCAGCGCGAGAATGTATCGAGCACTTTCTCACTGTTCAGCCAGTCGAGTGCGGCCAGTCTTGCGGTGCTGCGCTGTGGGTGGCAGTGCTGCCCCGCCTGCTCCAGCATGGCCGTCAGCAGCAAAACGCCGTCAGTCAGACCCGCATCACCGTCACGCTGCAAACGAGCCATGGTGTACCAGGTCACCACCCGGATGTCGCGAGCATGTTGGGTCAGAATACTTTCCGCCAGGCGACAAAGCACCCCGGTATCGGTGCCGGAAAGCTTGTTGATCTCCTCGCGCATCAGCTGGAAATCATCCTCATAGGTCGGGTCATCCCCGGCCCCATTACCAGTCGGGAATGGTGTCAGCCACGGCGACCACAGAGAGAGGCTTTCCCGGCTCTTAGCGAGCAGTGTGGTACGCTGGCCCGCATCCGGAAGACACAGGGTCAGGAGCGTTTCTGGAGTCACCATTTATTCGTCTCCGGCAAGGGTGAGTGAGCCATTAGTCGCGCCCACGGAAAAAATAGTCTGCGGCAGACTGAAGCCCTGCAGTTTGAGCAGTGCCAGTGGTCCGTCACCGAGCTCACTGCGTATGATGAATTTCAGCGGATTGCCGTCCGGAGTGATCCACACCAGTTGTGTCCGGCTGCTGTCGAGCGGGGTGATAAGCGCCTTATCCAGCAGACGGATAAAGCCCCAGTTTCCCTGATTACTGGCATACAGGCGCATTTCTGTATTGACTGAGCGCCAGCTCAGATCCACACCGGGGTAATACGTATTGCCCGGCCATGTGAAGCTCTGCCAGCTTTCCATCTGGTTGAAGTAATCCAGTTTCTGACCATCGAGCGTCAACTGGGTACGGGCCACATCGCGCGACGGTCGGGCCATCAGTTCAAAATGCACGCCGGCATCGCCCTGGGCAAAGACGATATCCGAGATATCGGCAAGCTTGTTGATGGCGGCAAGAAACGCCGGGCTGATGCTCATTCCCTGACTGGCTGCCGGATCAGCCACCCAGTGGCTACCTTCCTGATGCAGCATGCCGCCAAGATTGGTTTTGATAAATGTCGCGATGCGCCCGGAGTCGCTTCGCAGAAACTGGGCCAGCAGTGGCAGAGAAGCATCGCTGCCGGTGGCCTTAAACGGATAGCGTCCGGCAAAGGCGGTGTTCCACTGCGAAACAATGGTGCTCTGCCAGCGGGCATTGAGACTGCCTGCCGCCGGAGCCAGCACCTGACGCCAGGCCAGGTCGAGCGGCTGCACAAACAGCGCCTGCCCGAAGCCGTTCCACTCCTGCCCGAGACTTGCCGCCACCAGAGAGCCGTAGTCACGGGTATCGGTCAGGTCAATGGCTTTACCCTGGAAAACAGTCTGGGCCAGCATCCAAGCCATCGCCTGCGGATCAGGGGCGCTGGTCACCTGCTGCAGCTTGAGACGCACCTGGGTTACACGAGCAAGCCAGGACTGGAAGCTGATGCTACCGTTTGAGCCGGTCCCGTCCTTCCCGGCCATCAGGCCCGTGAGCGGACCAAAGACGCCATCCAGCGGACCTTTAGGTCCTTGTGCCTGCTCGATAAACTGTTTTGCACTCTTCTGACGCCCAACCAGTTTTTTCGCCGAGTCCACCAGGGTGTCAGCCAGAGCCTCTCCTTTTTCCCCGGTCTGCCCCTGCCAGGCAAGCGTATTCATGAGCGCCACCAGAGGGGACTGGCGCACATCCGCCAGCAGATTCAGTTGAGCAATGGCTTCCGGGAGCGAGGCGGCTTCGTGCCACTGAATACTGTTGGCCATGTTGAGCCAGGCGTTGCCAAAGTCAGTGAAGTAACGCCCGGTCAGGCGCTGTTTCAGCGCTTCCGGTGACACATCACTGCCCGGCTGATGGGTTTTGTCGGTCAGCACCCAGTCAATTTCATCACGGCGGGTCTTCACTACCTCATCAATCGCATCTTCAACCTGCTCTTCCCACGCCTGACGGGTGAACATCCCCGGCACCACCTCTTTCGAGGAGAACAGGGTCGACGCATCCGTATCGCCGGTCATATCCGCCAGGCTTAAATCCGGCCAGTTACGGGCAATGCGTCCGAGCATCTCCTGGTACAGACCGGATTCGGCGTTACGCTGACCAATTTGTTTGAGCAAAATCTGGCGCACCGTACCCACCAGTTCGCGGTCAGGGGTAATTTTCCACTCCGGGTGTGTCGGCAGGTTCTGCGCCCAGAAGCCGAGCAGCTTCGGCGCCTGGGTCTGCCACACGCTGTCCGGCACGCCGCTGCGGTGCGGCCAGGCCTTCAGCATATTGCCCGCCAGCCACTCCGCATCCGCTTTGTCTGGACGGGCCAGCATCAGGTAGCCTTTAAGCAGGCCGTAGGTCTTCTGGGTGGCTGACGTGCGCGCGGTGCTTGCCGGTGGCAACTGCACAAAAGCGTTAAGCTGGCGGTGAAGTTCGTCTGCCAGCGCATCGCGCATCAGCTGCTGGTTGTTACGGGCGTATAATGGCCAGAGCATCTTCAGCGTGTCGCTGTCCTGATTAAGGCCAAAGCGGGTGTACCACGGCGCACCGTGGACCTTACGGTTCTGCAGACGGGCTATGGTCTGCTGCAAGGCCAGCTGATTACGCAGGCGCTCCGGCAAAGGCTGTTTAGTGTCAGCGGCAACCCGGGCCGTATCCTGGGCCAGCCAGATTTGGGTGCGGTTGACGGAAAGGGACAGTAGCGTGCCCGCCCCCCAGAGCAGTACCAGGCCGAGCAGCACCAGGCGCAGCACCTTTTGCCAGTGGAAACCGATTTTACTGGCATGCACCTGCAGGCTGTCGTTTTCGAGCGCCTGCCAGACAGGTGATGAAAGGCGCGCATGCGGCACCGTTTCGGTCCCTGGCAATGCCGGACTGAACATCACCCCACGCAGACGGTATGGGGCTGGCCCTGACATCAGCGTGGTCAGCAGCGGGATCAGGGAGCGTCGCAACGGGCCGCGCAGGGCTTTTGACAGGCTCAACAGCCAGTGGTGCTGAGAGTTCTCCAGCAGCGCCGCCACGCCAGGTGTTTGCAGGTCTGACGAGAGTGAGGTCAATGTCGAACGGACCTCTTCCGTTGTCGCACCTGGACCAAACAGCGCGCCGGCTGGAAGTACACCCACTCCGTCCTGGTCCCAGGAGCCTTCCCGGACAAGCCACAGCCAGACCGGCAGCTGCCAGCCCAGCTGAGTATCGGTTTTCTGACGTACACGCACCAGCGTGTCCTGCTTCGCCGTATCGGGCAGTGCAGCCGCGTTCATCACCTGCACCACGCCATCCAGTGGACGCTGTGGTCGCACTGCTTTCAGCACGGACAGGAACTCATCATCCGGCACGCTTTCCGCAAGACCGCCGTAAATAAGGACAATACCGTCACTTTCCTGCCAGTGATCGCGCTTAAGACCCGGCACCACCTTTTCGATATCACTGTCGGTACCCTGTACCAGCAACAGGCGAACTTTGGCTTTCCAGCGACGACGGTAGCGCAGGCGCAGATGATCGACCAGCGCCTCAGCCACAAACCGGGAGGTGTCCGCGTCGGTATGCTTTGCTTCAGGCTGGGATGCAGCAGCCTGCTGTCCGGAGGCGACCACATCCAGCTTCCCCTGTTTCTCACCGTTCTTAGCGAATACGGTTTCAAGCACCCAGCCGATAATCAATGCTGCCAGCATCAGCAGCAGGCTGATTATCACTATGCCGGTCGTACTGAATGGCCCGATGTTGAAGGTGTCCTTAACCCACTCCGGCCATAACAAGAGTGCGCCGCCAATGAGGCAGACAGACAGTGCGCCCAGAAGCAGCGCAAGCAGAAAAGTGGATGCGATTTTCATAACGGAGGAGAGCAATCCCTTGAGAGTTATTCCGGGGTGACAATACAGAGTTGTCGGTTGTCTTCTGAAAGTTCGGTGACAATTAGCTGGGCTTCGCTGTCGCTCAAGCACTGACGGGCTGCCAGCTGTAACGCCTGCCAGGGAGCGGCAACGCCCGCAAATCCGACAACCGTATCAATATGGGTAATTTTATCGGCTTTAAGCCCTGGGGCATGTGCCTCCCGGGCCTTGCTGAAGATATCGCCGGAGGCCATCTGGCCGCCGCTGGTCCAAGCCTGCTTCAGTGCAGTTTTTTCCAGTCCTGTCCACATCATGACGCGCTCAAATGCCCGATCGAGATTGCCATCGCGACAGATCTGCGGCCGGTGAACCCTGACCGACACATCCGGAATGTCCTTCAGGCGGCAGTTGGTAAGCAGTAACATGGAAATGGCCTCGCCACTGTCCTCTGGCGGGTGTTCGTAAAGCTGAGCGCTGACCAGCAGTAACGCAGCAGCATGGTCATAATGGCAGTCCAGCCAGTAGTCCAGGATTGCCAGCCCCGTCAGGTCGCGAATGCGCACCAGCGGGTGAGTAACGCTTTTTTGCAGGAGCGATGGCAGTGCCGAAAACTGTTCACCGGTATCCACCGCCAGATAGCAGGTCAGCGTCGAAGGGAGCAACGACACCAGATTCTGGACGTGGGCGATTACCTCCGGAAAATAGTGCGCTTCCCGGTCAGCAATCTCTCCAGTGGCGGCCAGCGCCCGGTGACGAACCGGATTGCCACCATTAACGGGTTCGCAGGGCATCATCAGGGGCTTTTTGGCTAGTACAGCCTCATGTGCCATCGAACTGGCAGACCCCAGCCCGTTAATCAGGACTTCGCCGATAAGCCAGGCAAAGCGCTGCCCGCGCGCAACGTCTGCGCGGTAACGGGCGGCAGTTGTGGTGTTTTTTCTCTCACCGCGGGCACAAAGGAGCACGTAGCCAAAATAGCGCCCGACAATCAAAAGTCCCCATAACACGACAGGTAGTCCTGTTGCCAGCCCCCAGAATGCAGCACCGGAGCGCTCGCCCTTCCAGAACAGGAATGTAGCTGCAGCTCCCGCCAGCAGCATCACAATGCCCAGGAACAACCAGCGTTTAAAACGCGGACGAGACGGCAGTTTCTCCTGCGCGGGAATGCGCTCAAGTTCAACCGGCACGTTTACCCCACCAGAGCATTGGGCAGTGAGCTGATAAGCGTGCAGCCACAACCACACTTGTGGCCATGGAATGCCACAGGAACACCGCGATCGCGATAATTTGGGTTACCTTCAACAATAGTGGTTTCACCATGCACAGGGCAGGAAACACGATCACCTTTGCGGGCCACGCCAATATCACCAAAAAACATGGTTGTTGAACAGGACAATACGGCACCACCATGAGTGGTTTTGTCGCCGAGACGAATAATTCCTTGCATATTCACACCTATTCTCTACAAATCAGAAAATTAAAGCGTTAGCATCTGAAGACGGATTAGTTAAAAATATTCAAATCCTGGCAAGAAACGTAGCCATCAATAACTTTATTTTTAGCATTAGTATATTCAATCAAACACCTATCCTCATCGAGGTTTAAGAGAGTTATTTTATCACCTTTAACCAAATATGATTTCATCTTCTTCCCAGTCAATGTCTGAAAATAAGCCTTTGAGGATTTAACTTCAAACGGTGAATTTCCACCCACGACCAACTTAACTTTTTTAGCATTTGCCTTTTCAAAAGTAGACTGACCATTTAAACCCATCAAGACATTAAAATTTATCAATGGGTTTGGCACACTCTGAATTACCACCCAGGTATCACTCCCATATAACTCACAAGTGCCGCCATTATTTTCACAAGAAATTATTTTATAGTTTCCGTCTTCTAAGTCCCTTTTGCTTTCATATAATTTATATGCATATCGTTTTTCATTCTGAAATATGATTATTGGCAAGTATTTAACCTTGTCACTCATAAAGTACGATGTCTGGATTTTGTCATTGTGATTAATGATTCCATTGATGAAATCGTCTCCTTCGCCCCCTGAAACAGATGATTCATTATCAATTTTCTTATCTAATCCACAAAGCCCCTCTTTGGACACAATTCCATTTTTGCCGCTTTTAAAATCCGCATAAATGCAGTTAATCCTAAAGTTAATGTTATCCCGTTCGATTACTGAGAACACAGAGTAATAATCTAAAGAATCACTATCATGCACAACAGTAGAGTTTCCTCCAAAGTAGTCAAAATAATACGCTGCATTCCCTTCATCCCGCTCTTCAAACTTAAGAAATGACCGACCATCATCTGACTTTATTTGCTGCAAACCTTTATCGTAAGATAATTTAGAACCTGTATCATTGACTGCAAATGATACACTTGTGCTAAAAAAAAAGAAGCCAACAATAAATGCACTGGTTTTTTTCATATCAAAACCCTTTAGAAGCTGATGAGGTTTGTTCCAGAATTGCTTCAAATCGCTTCGCATATGATGCAATCAGTGGAGCCTGATCCTGACCATTAATGATATATCGCGATCCAACATAATTAACCTCACCAGCATTAATATAGTCATTTAATTTTTTACCACTAAACATGCCTTCCTCCATCCCCCAAACCATAATAGGAACTGCATATTTGAAGTCGCCTGCCAAGTCAGGAGAGTCAACAAAACTCACATCAAATTTATCTTGAGCTTTCTTATAATTAATTTTCCATGTTAAATGCACGCAACCACGGCCTCGGTATTTAAAACCATCACCTTGTGCTGTATTGCCATTCTTGATCGCTCTCTCTCTTCTTTTTGGTGTGTCAGCTAGCACGGGGTCATATTTATTAAAATAGCTCACACCACCGATTTCAGGCTTCTCACTAAAAAACTCAGCAGTTGTATAGTGATATGTCTCATGCCTTATCGTTGCCAGCATATATGCTAACTTATATAAATTAGGCTTGTACTCCACAGAAATAGCATAGTAACTATTTAAACTGTTCAAGACTTTACGTAAGTTACTCTTTGATGCAGATGACAACGCTGCGGTTCCTGGGGCAAACGAGGTATGTTCCTTCTCGTATAGAGACATAAATGCGTCAACATTAATTAACTCTGCTGAATCAGATAATGCTTCCACAAATATCACTGGATGCATATGCCAGACAGGCTCACCGCTGCTGAATTCGTCCACCTTGCTCATCCATTCCATGTCGTCAACCCACTGTCTGACATAGCTGATACACAGCGGATCCAGCTGCTTTAAAAACGTTCTCCACCGATGATGGCTGCTGCCGCCAAACCATTCACTGTCGTGTCTGACTACCATTCGCGCCGCAATATCCCTGACATCCAGCTCTGCGTAATTAACCGCGTGACGCAATTCTTCGCCTGACAGGTCACCACTGTTATCGCTGTCCATTTTTCTCAGCAGGGCTTTGTAGTAGTCAGAGACCTGTTTTTCCCGGATACCGCGTTCAGGGCGTACCCACTCCGCAATTCTGGTGAACCCGTCTTTGATCCACCCCTCACGTAGGGATTTCGTCATATCGGATGTGGACGGTTCTTCAAATGCTTTAAAGCCCAGTTTATCCAGGTCGTACTGGCCGATATCCGCATCGACATCGTCTTCGCTTACCCAGGCCCCGTCTCCGATATCAAACCAGCGCCTGCCGTTGCTGTCTATGAACGGATGGCATTTGTCCTGCGGCATAATTTTGTGAATATCTTTCTTTACCTGTCCTTTGGTCCGGGTGAAGGTATCGCCGGAACGGCTGTAAATGAAGCTTTCCGGGTGGATATAAATGTATTTCGGGCCACTCTTCACCTGTGCCTTATTGCTCAGAAAATCGATCATCCGGCTGTCGGTGCTGAGCACTTCAATGTGTGCGAACGCACTTTTCTCCACACCGTGTAAGTCGCAGGGCGCAATATCTTCCGCGAGGTAGCCCACCGCATCGCCAGCTGCAACTTCTGTTTTGGTTGCGGGTTTAACGACGGTATCAAATGTACCTTGTGCAACTGCCTGCTGCATCCAGGCCGGCAAGTGTGCCCTTTGTTTACCGACAGGTGTCATATATTGCGGGTCAAGCGACACCCAGAACGCCCCGCCGGTCATTTCGAATTTGCTGTTAAGTATCCGGGCAAGCCCGAACGTCTGCGTCTGCCCCTTCAGATCGAAGGTGATCTCACGCAGCACAATGACGCTGTCGCCCGTTTTCAGCTTATTCTTCGCAACCGGCGCCTTATCTCCGTCTTTTTCTTTGCCGGTATATTCACGCTGACTCAGCCTGTCCCCCTTCTCAGTAACCTGGTAAACCTTGTGCTCCGGAAAAGCAGACAGCGGAGCAAGCCCGATATACAGCGAGTAGAAATCGAGACTGTTGTCCTTTTTTTCGGGATCGGGGGTACAGGTCGATTTGACCAGCACAAACGTACTGGAATACTGCAGCGGGTTATTGATGTATTTAACGGTCAGATAGTCCTGGTTAATGCGCCAGGCCACCACTTCGCCGCCCGCCATAAACTGAAGCGGTACCGCCGTGTCTGCCGTCTCCTTTGTCAGCACAGAACCCGGGGCACTCTTACGGGTGATGTGGATCCCGCCGTGCCACATGTTATTCGTTCCGGCCAGCCAGGAGCCGTGTGGCTCCTGACAGAGCGGCTGCATCATGTCATCCAGGGTGGTGTACTGCTCGCCATTCGCTTTTCGGGCAGGAAAACAGATTTTCATTCCGGTTATCCTTAACGTGAAGGGATATTGCGTGTTTTGGGTGGCGTCACGCTGGCGTTTGTCTGGCTGAACTGCGGCGGTGTGGTATCCATACTGCCTCCCGCCATCGGCGAGCGGTAATGCGCAGATTTGACCAGGTAATCTCCCGGGGTCTCTTCCAGAATGCCGCCGTTGTCCAGCGTGATACTGGAGCCGCCGCCGTTAAGCCGCAGTTTAGGCGCACTGATGAGCAGTTCATCCTTGTTACTGCTGATGGTAAACAGCAGCTCCGATGTCATCTCCATCGAACTCGCCTCTGCGCGTATCTCAACATCTCCCTGATTAGCAATCAGCTTCGCCCCAGACTGATGAGCAAACAGCCCGACAGACTCACTGGCGGCCAGCGTGATGTTCTTCATTGCCCCCATATCCAGATGCTGACCCGCATTGAGGATGGTGTTCTGTTTGCTGGTCATCTGAAGGTGCTCACCCGACGTGAACGCAACCCCCTGAGGTGCACTGCCCAGCAGGACGGCGGACTGAAGGTCTTTCAGGCGGTGTTCAAGCAGTCTGTTCTGGCTTTCGAGGTCGCAGGTGAGCGCCTGAGCCTGCTGCGCGAGCAGATTGAGCCGTTTCATTTCGGCCGCTGACTGATTCAGGCGTTCAATAGCCGGCGCCATATCCAGCATTTTGCCCTGTGCCGCTGGTTGTGCATCAGCAGTCAGGAACATCCCCCGTCCTGCACGCAGCGCCCCGTATTCATCGGTGCGCAGTTCAAAACCGGTTCCGCGGGGCTCACGCTCACTGTCTACAACATGACCGCCATTGAGTTGCGTCTTGCCAAACGGCGTCGCCAGTTTGAAATGCTCTTCCTGACGCTTGTCTTCCAGACGGAGTTTGTTGTCTCCGGCCGTGCGCCAGATGTTGCGCGTGTGATTATCACGGGTGACGTGGTCCGGGTGTTCTGAATCGTGCTGTGCGTGGGCAATGTACGGGCGGTCAGGGTCACCCCCGTCGAACATCACCGAGACTTCAGTGCCATCAAGCAGCGGGGAGTGGAAGCCGTAGGTATCCCCGGCATAAGGTTTCGCCAGGCGAAGCCAGAGGTAGGCATAGCCCTGTTCAGTGCTGTTGCGGTCAAAATCGAGCCGTACACGGTAGCGTCCCTGATTGTCGAGGTAAGCATAGGTGTCGTGCTTTTCATCACTTTCCCCCCGGGCAGGCAGGGAGCCA
>Ga0157366_1000572_pt1 | contig 15896 bp, 12 predicted proteins | sample AttbisABBM1_FD_113149 | JGI IMG/M metagenome (GOLD analysis project Ga0157366, IMG submission 113149) | Fungus gardens microbial communities from leaf cutter ant in Botucatu, State of São Paulo, Brazil - Atta bisphaerica ABBM1 | ecosystem: Host-associated > Fungi > Mycelium > Unclassified ...
TAATCGACATTATTGAACCTGTAGAGAACCTTTTAAAACAAATAAATAATCTCAGAAATAAATTATTAATTTTTGTTTTAAACTTACCCTTTGATGATAAAAAAGAAAAAATTTCCCACTTTTTAGAACCGATAAAAAATAAACCAAAACATATAAAACAAATTTCTGCGAAAGTTTTAAGTAATCAAGGGACAATTTCTCATTTAGAGAATATTGATACTTATAAAACTAATAATTTCTTTACTCCAAAAGGAAGTTTTGTTTTTTGTTCAATCCGAACTTATTTGAAAAAATGAGGTTTAATACCTTGTGATGTTGATAGTAATGGTACTTTGTTTCAATTTTCAATCAAAAACAATATCACTTCATTGATTTCTTTTTTAATGAGCAATGATTCTTGAGAGAAATTTAACTTATTATCTAGTGGGACAAAAATGCCGGTAATCAAGAAAGAATCATTTCTCAATGTAGAATTTTGATTAAAAACAATTGAGATAAACAAAGTGGATCAGATACTTATAAGTTTTAATCAGTTAGAGTTAAAAACAAATTTACTCAAAGAAAAACTTATTCAATTATTGATCAAATAATAGTAGTAAAATCATTTCTGAATTAGTTATAAAGAAAATTTACAATTATGAGAGAAGATGAAGAGTTTTTAAAATTCATTTTACCGATGAGTAAAAAAGATATAGATAATTATAAAAAGTATTCTAAAGTTAGAAGTAAAGAGTTGTATTATTACTTATCAAAATTCTTACACTGTTATCATGATAAGCCCGAAGTTGATTATGAAGTGGTAAGTCAATGAATTAGATTTGATAAAGATGTAAAGAATATTCTTTACCGTTTTTATGCTACTTTCGAAGAATATTTCAAGGCAGTTATATTAAATGAAGTTGTGTTTGATGAAGAAAATAATTTTGTAAAAAGAGAAGAATCAAATAAAAGATTTCCAAACAATCCAGTAATGGACGCTTTGAATATTAATTATCAAAAAATATTTAAAAATAAAAATATTCCTAATTTTTTCAGTGACAAAAAATTTTCTGCATTAAATTTACCTTTTAATTTTTCTGAGATTAAAAAAATTAATAATTTACGAAATAAAATTATGCATCTATCTTTTATCCTCTTACCTATTTATGATGAAAATCTTAATGAAGACAATGTTGAAAAAAGAGTAATTGATTATTTGGCACAAACAAATGATCAAATTTGTACTTTGATCAATAATTTACCAAGTCCTTGGAATGAATATCTAAAAGATGAACTTAAAACTACTTTAAAATATAAAGACAGGAAAATAGGGAAATTATTGACTCGTAATCTTGATTCAAAGTTGATATTAGATATTCTTAAATAAGAAGGAGAAGTTGCGTGATGAATTACAAGGAATACAAGGACATTAATAAAGTAAAACAAGCGAAAAAGATCTTAAATAGTGTGCATACCGAATTAAGAAAGTATACAAGGAAGAATAAAGTAAGATTTGGTTTAGAACTTATGGGTAGTGGAAAAAATGGAGTAATCTTAACTCCAAAAAATGTTGAAAATCAGGGAAATATTCTTTTTGATCTTGATTTTCAAATTATGATTACTCGTTGAACAACAGAAGATGAATGAAAAGAAAAGTTCCGAATTGTTAAAAATAAACTCGTTAAATTGTTTGAAGAAGAAGGTTTCACTTTGTCGAATGGACACACAAGATGTTACAAGTTTTATCCAAAAAATAAGAATGATAGTACTTTTTGTTTTAGTTTTGAAACGGTCTTTACGCTTTATCATAAAAAAACTAGAAAAAAATTTGAAGTTATAAGAAAAGATGATGGTTCTCTCATCCGAGAAGAAGAGAAACAAACTGTAAAACCTATTACTTATAAAAAATTAAAATTAATTAATAGAGATAATCTCCGTCCTGATTTGGTCGAAAATTACATCAAAAAAAGAGAAAGTGATGATGAAAGACCTCATTATCAATCTTTTGTGATGTCAGTTAATGAAGTTTGTGATTATGAGCCAGCTGAATAAAATTTATATCATTGATATTGATTTAAGAAAACGATAATTGAGAGTTTAAGATTTTCTAAAAAAATCTGTGATTTCAGCAATTTCAAGTTGCATTCCTTATATATAATAAGTTTATATTTGATATCAGGAAGAGCATCATTATGAAACAATTAACATCAAATCAAATTCGGCAAATGTGGTTAAACTTTTTTATGACTAAAGGTCATCATTTTGTTGAACCAGTATCTTTAATTCCAGTTAACGATCCAAGTTTATTGTGAATTAATTCGGGAGTGGCAACGTTAAAACCATATTTTGACGGGAGAAAAACTCCACCATCAAAAAGACTAACTAATTCCCAAAAAGCAATTCGTACCAATGATATCGAAAATGTCGGGGTGACTGCTCGTCACCAAACCATGTTTGAAATGCTTGGTAATTTTTCGATTGGTGATTATTTTAAAAAAGAAGCGATTCAATTTGCTTGAGAATTATTAACTAGTAAAGAATGATTTGATATTTCTGTAGAAAAACTTTATATTACTGTTTTTGATGAAGATATAGAAGCTTATGAGATTTGAACTAAAGAAATTGGAATTTCTCTTGATCATATTTTTAAAATGGGTCGAGATACTAACTTTTGAGATGTGGGTCAAGGACCTTGTGGACCAAATACCGAAATCTTCTTTGATCGCGGTGAAGTTTGAGATTCAGAGCATATTGGTACTAAACTACTAAGTGATGATTTAGAAAATGATCGTTATATTGAAATTTGAAACATTGTTTTCTCGCAATTCAATAATGATGGTACTAATCACTATACTGAATTACCAAGAAAGAATATTGATACTGGTGCTGGATTAGAACGATTAACTTCAATCTTTCAAGATACCCCTACTAACTTTGAAACTGACTTATTTTTACCAACCATTAAAAAAGTAGAAGAATTAAGTGATGGGTTTAGTTATTCTGTTGATAATTACTTTAATCCTCAAGAAGAACAAACCAAAACTAACACTGCTTTTAAAGTGATTGCTGATCATGTTCGAGCAGTGAGTTTTGCTATCGCTGATGGGGCATTTCCGAGCAATAAAGACCGCGGATATGTTTTACGACGTTTAATTCGTCGGAGTAGTGTTTACGGGGGTTACTTAGGTATTCATGAACCTTTTCTTTACAAGTTGGTTGATAAAGTAGTGAAAGCAATGCAAGAATTTTACCCTTACTTAGGAGAAAAGAAACCAGTAATTGAAAAAACCATTTACGAAGAAGAAGTGAAGTTCTTAAAAACTTTATCTAAAGGATTTGAAATGTTAGAGGACTTAATTACTACTAAACACGAGGTTAGTGGTAAAGATGCTTTATTATTGTTTGAATCATTTGGTTTCCCAATTGAATTAACCATGGAAATCGCCGCCAACAAGCAAGTAAAAGTTGATGTTGAAGCATTTAACAAGCTATTGGCAGAAGTAAAGGAAAATTCACGTTCAGCCCGGAAAAATCTTAAAGCTTGAAATAACCAAAACGAGTTATTTACTAAATTAACTGTTGACTCAGAATTTATTGGTTATGAAACTTTAGAAAATAAACAAGCAAAAGTAGTTTACCTATTTATTGACGATCAAGAAGTTCAAAATGTTAATGGAGAAGAAGTTTATCTGATTTTAGATAAAACACCTTTTTATGCTGAAAAAGGAGGACAAGCTGCCGATGCTGGGTATCTGTATTTAAACGATGGCAGCAAAGTATTTGTTGATGATGTTCAACAAGGACCATCAGGACAAAACATTCACCATGTCCAATTAAATAATCATGAACTAAAGGTTGGTGATGTTGTTGAAGCTCGAGTTGATGAAGAAAAACGTCTCTTAACCATGAAAAATCACTCCGGAACGCACTTAATTCACGCTGCTTTAAGACAAGTATTGGGAAACACGGTAATGCAATCTGGTTCTTACAATGATGAATCTGGGCTGAGAATGGACTTTACTTATAATGAAGGTATTACTCCTGAGCAATTAGCAGAAACCCAAACAATTGTTAATCAAGTGATTGATTTAAATATCCCCAGGGAAGTGTATTACACTTCCCTTGAAGAAGCTATCAAGAAATATCATGCTTTAGCTTTCTTTACCGAAAAATATGATGAAATTGTTCGGATTGTTAAATTTGGTGATTTTTCTTGTGAACTTTGTGGGGGAACTCATGTGGAAAGTACTCAGGAAATCGAAAACTTTATGATTACTAAATTAGAGTCAAAAGGATCAGGAGTTTATCGAATTCACTGTTTAACTAGTAATGAAACTATTAGTGAATATGTTCAAACTTTATTTAATAACTATTGAGAAGAAGTTGATAAGTTAATGTCTACTTATCATGAGTTTAAAGAACAAGTAACTAGTGCTAGTTTAGAAACTAAATATGAAGTAGTTAAACATGTGGTGGTTGATAAACAAAACATCAACCAATTAAAAGAATTGGTTGATGACTTTAAGCAAAGTTATAAAGAGTGAGATAAACAAAAACAAGATATTTTAACCCAGTTAAAGGTTAAACCTTATTTAGAAACTAAACCCCAAGAAAATAATCAAGGAATCACAGAAATTCGTCTAGAAACTAAAGATTTAAGTATGAGTGATTTAAAAACTTTAGCTGATATTTTTAGAAATAAGTATGATGACTTAATTGTAATTTTATTTAGTCAAACTAAGGATAGTAATTTTGTTGTGGTTGCAGTTGGTGAAAGTTTACAAGATCAATACAAAGCAATCGATATATTTAAGAATTTAGAAGTTCACCCTAAAGGTGGAGGTAATGCTAATTTAGCTCAAGGGAAGTATTAAAAAAGTATATATATAAAATGTATATATATTTTTGGGAAAATTATTTCTTTTTTGATTATAATAATAGTGAACAAGTTTTTGCTTGTTATATAAAGTTATAGTGTGCCTTTTATTTACTATTTGATTAGTTTATTGGGGCCTATGTGCTCGCTTAGAGCTTGGAGATTGATTTACTTCTAAGTGATGATATCTCCTTTTTTATTTGCTATTATTAATAGCAAAAGAGAATAGAGCAATGAGTAAACAATTCGAGTATTATATTGGTGATATTGTTAAAGGTCATACTTATCTTATAGGTGATTTTCATAGTCGCTTGACGGGAAAAATGAAAACTCAATACTTAGGAATGCCCAAATTAAGGGTAGGGGTCATTTTAGAAAGAAAGCACCCCTTTTATAAAATTCAATTCCAGAATCATTCTGCCCACAATTATCCTTATAAAAATGAAATACGTTATTGTATTAATAATCAAAAAGATGTTTTGGTCATTGTGGGACGAGACTCTTATTGTCATTGGGTTCATTATTCAAAAATTAAGAGGTTTGTCGCTCATAGTGGGATTTTAGATTATGAAAAGATTTTGATACAGATTGGATTAAAACATTCTAAAGAAAAGAAGTTTGTAGAGGAAAAGATTCTGAGTGGTGAATTTTTTGAGTTTGAATTGAGTGATCAACGATATCTCTTACAACAAAAACAATTTAGCAAAGAAGAAAAACTACACTGAATGTCCGATGAACAAGCTTGCTTGAAAATAGAGTTACTTAGTAGACGATTGCAAAATCCTCATCTTGATCCTAAAAGAAGAATAAAAATTTATAAAAGAATTATTGAAGCATCCGATTGAATTAAAAATCGGGAGATAATCCCTGATAAGATTCAAAAAATAATCAATAACACAATTAACAAAGCAAACTTAATGGAGGAGAACGAAAATGAGCACTAGAAAAACATTTACGCAATTGCAAAGAAACGAAATTTGACTTTATTATATTAATTCTCGTATGTGGGAAATTTTTAAGAATGATCAGTTGAAAAAATTACAGGAAAATAAAACTTATATTTATACTCAATCAGCACCTTGTCCATTTTGTGGTGAAAAAATGTTGAAAGCACAATATCAAGGAGTTCAACCAGACAAAAGTTTTTCTTGAGATATTGATCACATTGATAACAATCCAACTCGCAATAATGTAGCTAATTTACAACCAATGCATCCTTGATGTAATAAGAAAAAAGCAGGACAAAAGGTTTAATGGTAGGTTGATAAAGTGAATACTGCAGGATATGTTTTACTATCAATTATTATTGTTATAGTTGTTTTTATTTTAAGTTTAGGAATTTACTTCTGAATAAAACATAAACAAGGTCAATTTGGAGAAGAAAAGCTTAAACAGAAATTAAATAAATTGAATGATAATTACGAAACTTTAGCAAAAAAACTTAATCAGATTACAGAAATTCTTGATAACCTTTTAAATTCAAATAATAAAAGTAATATAAACGACGCTAAGGATTTAGATTTATCAAAACCAAAAGAAGAATCTAACAATAGATGAGAAGTCATAAAATATGGTAATCAGATTACCTACAAAAGAACGTTTGAAGATAATGAAAATGGAGTTTTTAATCTATTAAAATTCACAAAAAACTACGAAACAATTAATGAGGATAAGAAGTTTTATTCTTGTAAATTTAACGATTGTACCATTAGTTGATATAAAAATAGCAATAAAATGGTATTGCAAAGTATGGATGAAAAGGTAATCAAAGAAGTCTTGCAAAATTTAGAATTACAAGACAACTATTAATGGATGTTTTACTTATCATAATATTCCAAGATTTCTCTTTTTTAGTTACAATAACCAAGAACAAGTTTTACTTGTTATATAAAGTTATAAAGTGTCTTTTATTCATCAAATTCGAATGTTTTGATATCTTAGACCGTTGTGTTCGAAAAGAACTTGGAGATTGATTTATTTACAAACGTAAATCAATCTCCTTTTTGTTATTATTTACTTGTAGTGGAGAAAAGTAAACAATGTGCAAGAGTTTTATTATGATACTCTGATAACGTGCTTTTCTGGCATTCTTGATGTAATAAGAGAGAAGAGGGATTGTATGTATGAATACGGAAATGTACATTTTACTAGTAATTATCATTGTGCTAGTAGTTTTAGTTTTGTGTTTAGGGATTTATTTCCTAATTAAAAACAAAAGAAAACAAGAAGGAACAATCAATCAAGATGGTGGTCAAATAAGCAATGATGTTTTAAAAGAAAAGATTGAACAAACAACAAAACTTCTTGACAGTCTTTCAAAAACAAACAGTGAAAGTGATAAGAAATTCATTGAAGATTTAACTAATTTAAAAACCAATCTTTCGAATCTATCGCAAATGATTGATAAAGATAATAAAGAAGTAAAGCAAAATTTAAATAACAAAGATGAGAAATTCAATGAATCTTATCATCAGTTAATGTTAAGTTTGAATAATATTATTGCAGCTACTAATAATATTGAAGATGTCAGAAATAAATTAACTGGTCTTAATAATATCTTCTTAAATAATAATAAAACTCGTGGTAATCTTGGAGAATATTTGTTAAACAAGATGTTAAGTGATTTATATGGAGAAACAAATGAGTTTTGACAAGCCCAATATAAACTTAACGATAATACTATTGTTGATGCGGTAATTAAGACTAGTGATGATAGAGAAGATATTATCATTGACTCTAAATTTCCTTTAACTTAACTATAATAACTATGTTAATTCTGAAGATAAAATACCTCAGGATACTTATAAAAAGCAATTCAAGATTGATGTCAAGAATAAAGTTGATGAGGTTTCTAAATATATTAATCCAACTAATAAAATTACCAACGCGATTATGTTTATTCCTTCAGAAGAAATCTTTGCTTTTGTTTATTCTCAATTTCCTGATGATGTTATTAATTATGCTTATAAGAAGCACGTTTGAATTACTTCGCCAACCACGTTAACTGCAATTCTTTTCATCCTTGATCGACAAAACTCCGAATTAAAGTTAAATAAGAACTTAGAAGAAATTAAAGACAATTTATTGAAATTAAAAGTTGAATTTGATCGTTGATCTGATAGATGGAATACGATAAAAGATAAGTTGAATAAAGTTAATGATGGTGTAAGGGATTTGGATATTACCCAGAATAAGATTCAACGCAATTATGAAAATATCTATACTAGTCACGAACTAGGTGAAGATTAATAATGATTAATCCGCACTTTAGTGCGGATTTTAACATTATGCCTTGTTGTGGGGATAAATTGTGGATAAAATAGTTTCAAATAGAAAGTTAAATAAAATGAGTTTTAGACAATTTAAAAATCCTTATCAAAAAGATCTTGCCGACATCGAGGAACAAAACAAAGGTCTATCCAAAGACAAAAAATTAGCTGAATTTATCAAACAGAATTATGTCATAGAAAAGTGACCATCAGTTGACGAACTTGATATTTTTAACGATGATAAATTTGTTAATCTTGCTTTTATTGATGAAGAAAAAAACGAATTAAATATCTTTTCAACTTGTTATGTTGAAGAAGACTTTGTTCACCGCTCTTCAATTATTTTTTACTTAAAAAACCTCAAAGAATCATTATTAGATTTTCGGAGAGAGCATTATACTAAAGATCCGGTGTTCGTTTCGATGTTAAACGAATTTGTAGTTAATCATAACAACGAAGACAAAGTGAATGTTTATTTGATTTTGTTAGCAAAAATAGAAAATAATTATGATTATGAAAGTCTACTAAATTTAAAGGCAGAAGAAATTAGTGATGCAATTAATCATAATAAAAGAACGAAGATTAATGTTGATTTAAAAGTTTGAAGTATTGAAGAATTAGAAAATGAACTAGATTTACTTCACAAAAAAGCAGGACATAATGAAAATAATTCTTTGGAAGTCATGCAAGCAAATCAAACTGCTGAAGGGAGTGTTTTAGAAGTTAAATCAGGGGAGAATAAAGTTTATTTGACTGTTTTAAGAGCTGATTGTCTTCGTGATATTTATCTAAATTCATCCGATGAAGATCGAACTTCGTTTTTTGATTTCAATGTTAGAGAATATATTAACGCGAACAAAAATGTTGATGATCAAATTATTGATACATTAAAAAATAATAAAGATAAGTTTTTTATTTTTAACAATGGAATTACCATTGTTGGTAAAAATATTTCTCGTAACGGTTATACGATTAATCTTGATGGCATGAGTATTGTTAATGGGGCACAAACCTTTTCAATTATTGGTAGTAGGACCGAAGGTATTGATTTAACTGGGGTCGGGGTTTTTGCTAAAATAATCGAACTTAATGATTATGATAACGATGATTTGACGATGAAGATTTCGATTGCTTCTAATAGTCAAAAACCAATTAGTGCCAAAGATTTACTTTCTCAATATAAAGAAATAGAAGATTTTGAAAAAAGTTTTAATGCTTTAGCGATTGCATATGATTCACGATATTATTTCCAACGCAAACGAAGTGCGGAATTAAGTCGTTCAATCAAATATGATAAATCAAAGTTGTCGCTTTCAATTGAAAAATTTATTAAAACTTCGTTATGGGCATTATTTCTAAAGCCAGGAACTTCACGAAGTGGTAGTGGAAAATTTATTTCTGATGATCAAAGGGATGAATTTTCAACCATTAAGAAAACTTTCAACTATTTAAAACCAAGTAAGCAAGACCTTGAGACCTTATTTTTCTTAGAGGATGTGCTTTTCTTACAAGACGCTATTAAGAGGAATAAAGGTAAAATTTATTACAGTAAAAGATTTTCTGCCACTATTGTTAATTTTTATAAAAATGGTAATTTGTATATTGCATCCTTGATGGTTGATTTATTAAGAACTTTTCGTTTTGAAGAGTATTTACAGTTTGTTGAACTTAATTCTGAAGATAGGATTCTAAGAAGTGAAAGTGCAATTTTTAATGATGAAGATAAAAGAAAAGTTATAATTCAACCACTTTTTGAAAGAGACGGCAACATTTCTTTAAAGAACCATACTAAAACTTATCAACAAAAAATCGACTCCTTTTTGGAAAAATACTTGGATAGCATTGCGGGGAATGTTGAAAAAATTCTTGGTAAAAACGCTACAAAAGCAGCTCTTAATGGTGCTACTAAAAAGGACAAAACTTATTTCAAACTTTTAGAATACTATGCTAAACCAGAAAACGAAATTGAAATGAAAGAAGATTTAAGACGGGTATTTAGTTTGAATTAAGTTATTAAGAGTGGCGAAGAATAATAAAATTCCCCTCAATAACCTGGTATTGATTGAACTTTAAAAATAAGATACAATACGAATGGAACGTAGAATTTGACTATTCCTGGAGCACTTTAGGTGCTCTTTTTTATTATGTGATTATAGAATAGAGAACCCGATTAGAAGCAAAATAAGGTTCCTAAACACATTACATGATGAGTACTTCACTTAGATATATGGCACTAACGCGCGCCGTTAATGCCATATATCTAAATGTGGGTACCAACCACCTAATGTGTTTAGAAACCTTATTTTTCAATACGATACTATCACGAAAATTACTCATTTATATAAAATCTACTATTTTTATTAAAAATATCGTTAAAACTTTACTTTAATTCAAGCATTAACTTGATAAACTTAGACGCAAGATCTTGACTATTGTATAATGAAAGCGTATTTATTGAAGGCGATAAAGATTATGATGGATGAATTAAAGATTATTACCAATGAATTTTGAAACAATAAAAAAACGGTTTTCTTTCTTTTTCAAGATGAAGATGATAATTATGGAATGTTTTATGGACAATTAAGTGTTAATAAAAGCTTAAGTAGTAATCTTTTTAATCCTCAGGATATCAAAGACTTAGAAAAAGAATATTATTTGTACACTAATAATAAAACTTATTTTATCCAGTTAGAAGATGAAGATAAAAAAAGTAAGTTTGATGGTGAACAAATTACTTTTAAAAATAACAGTTTTCCTTCCGAGTTTATTAAAAGTTTATTTGATTCTATTTATAGCTGACTATCAACAAATAAATGAGAAACCTTACTTGAAGGTTTAGAAAATATTAGTGAATTTTTATATTCAGCCACTAATAACCAGACTCAAAAATGTTTACAAGGTTATCTTGGTGAAATGGGTTTAATTTATTATTTAATGAGGAATAACCAAATTATTCATCATCAAGAGATTGCTAAAGTTTGTTTTCAATATTATCAAAAGACTTTGAACGAAAAACACGACTTCAGGTTTAATCCTAAGTTACGTTTAGAAGTTAAATCAACCCAAGGTGAAGGAATGAACTTTAAAATGAAAGCATCGCAACAAATTGATGTTGGTGAGCTTCGCGTCTTCTATGCTTTTGTTAAGTATAACCGGGTTGCCCCAGAATTCGGGAAAAATTTAAACCAAGTTGCTGCAGAAATTGCAGCAACTTTAGATCTTAGCGACCCCGAGTTCCCAAATCACTTGTTAGCTAGTGTTAAGAACAAAGATTATGAAGATTACTATATTGATGCTGAACAAATTGAAGTTTATCTTTTAGATAATAGTGAGTTACCTAAATTTGATTTAAAGGATAACTCTGTTTCAGAAATTAAATATAACTTTAATGTTTTGGAATATCTTAAAGAACATGAATATCACGAAAAAGAAGCAATGGATAGTTTTTATCAATTTATTATTGGAGGAAAAGAAAATGGAAAATAAGATTATTAATGTTGATGCTGGCGAAACAAGAATTTGAGAACGACCAGAAAAAAGTGGAATCTATCTGCTTTCTGAGTTTATTGATAATTCTAAATCTTCTTATGAAGAAATGATTAACAAAGGGAAAACTGATGAAATGTCAATTGAAATAACTTTTGATAAGAAAAATGGTTATATTTCTGTGGTCGATGAAGGATTAGGGTTTGAAATCATTAAGGCAATTAGAACGATTGGAAATAATGAAATTCGTTACGGACAAACTAACCAGTATTTTGTAGGAATGAAATCAGCAATGAACTTTTTTGGTGATTGCTCAATTTTAGTTTCTGAACGAATGATTGATGGTGTCAATCGTAGGTTTGCTAATTTCTTTATTTATCGTAATGGTTGTCTAGAGGCAGATGTTGAATTAGAAGCAAAAAATAAAACTGGCTCTGAAGTTTATTTATTCACTAATTACCAAGCAGCCAAGCAGTTTTGAAAAGAAAGTTTGAAATTTAAAAATTATAATGATTTATATGAATTTCCCAGAGAGGAAGATTTAAATAGAAATGAATGATTGACTTATTCAAGAACAGAAGCACTTTTAGACAATATTGACTCCAATTATCCATATTTAACTGCTAGTTTATTTCAAAGATATACACCCTTAGTTAATACCTATCCAAACATTAAGATTAACTTCCGTTGTTTTGGTGGTGATGGATATAGTCGATTACTAGACAATGATAATAAAATTAAACCTATAGAAGAAAAAAATACTAGATTCGCTAAAACTCCAGAATACTTCAAAGTAATTCAAAAAAATGATTTTAATCAAGAAGTTGCTTTAACTTTTGATGAATTGAATGATGATGATAGTTTAAAATTATTTAACCGTTTCTTAAAAGAAGATAACCAAGAATTCAAAGAAAGCTTGGAATCTCTTTTATGAAATGACATGAATCAACATTTTGTAAAGATAAAAAGTTGGGAACGAGATAGAGGAAAAAGTCCGACAAACGACTCAGGTAGTTATCTTGATTCGTTTGCTTTTGAATGAATCGATTATCCAGAAAAAGCAACGAAGTTTCAATTTGCTAATAAAGAAAACGATTGAGCCCGCTGACCTTTTGCTAGAGCATTTGTCAAAATCTTTTTGAGTAATTTGTATGATCGACAAGGTAATTTAGCGAATATTAAGTTTAGAATTAAGAACTTAACAATTTATGATGACCAAGTACTGGTTGTTGCGCGTGAAAGTTTAGATGAAAAATTTAAGCTAGATTTTAACTTGAACATTTATTCAACAGAGTTTACAAAAAAAGGTGGAATTTATGGAAATACATCAATGAAATGATTAACTGGTTTAACCTTAATTCAAAATAATCGGGCAATTTATCATGGTCCAAATGTTGATCGCACCAAAATCAATCGTCAATTGGATGTCTTAACACCATTTCCAGAAAGAATTTTAACTAGAGAATTTGAGCAGAGTGACCCCAGCGCCTTTCCTAACTTTTATTCCAATAAATATAATCCAACCGGGATTGTTATTGGTGGGAATACCGAAAAATGACCTTCAAGAATTTTTGGTGATGTGACAATTCCTGATTCTTCATTGTTTTCTTCTGGAACAAATAAAGCATTAATTAGTAATATTACTCCACTACAAAATTTTATTATGGACATTTTAAAAGATTCAGGAATTAATGTTCTGGTTCGTTGAGTTTATTTGTTAGATAATAATGGTTTTGAAGGAAGTGAAACATTAAAAGATAGTATTTTAATGAATAAATCTAACAATAAATTAGGAAAAGAATATAAGCTTGGAAAAACTTTAGCAGCAATTCTTGAAAATATGCGTGAAGTGCCTGAAGAACCAAGTGGTGGAGGAGGATTTATTAATCCTCCAATTGTAAAACCACCTGTGGGGGGCGGGATTATTGAAATACCTCAATCTGAACCACCAACCATTCAATCAGGACCAATCCCTCCTGGCATTGATGACAATACTAAGATTATCAAAGGTTATGAAGGTTTATTTAGATCAATTAAAAACAATCCATGGTCATTATTAAAAATTCATAATGTTAATTTGGATGGTGATAATTTAACTGTTCAATTGAATCCAAGTGATAAAACCTTTAACAAGTGACAAAATCAATTGAACTTGGTGTTTGATAAAAACCGTAGTGATAATGAAGTTAACTTGGTTTTAACAGATAATGAACCAATTCAATTATCAATCCCATTAGATGCCAAAAGATGAAATATGGATAATTTAGTAAAAGAAAGTGAAAAGGTAATTAAAAACATTAGTTCAGCACTAATCCAAGTAAGCAATTATTATTCAATTGCAACGAATAAAAAACTTTCTAAAAAAGCCGATGAAAAACACATTAACAAAGTAGTAGAAAAGTTTTTAACTAATAAATTAGGGAATATGAATTTAAAAAATGGACAAGATTAAAGTTTTTCAAAGTAATGTTTCTATTGAGTCATTTAAAAGCAAACGTTATAGTGAGATTAAGTTTTTTAATACATTTTTAGATTATCAAGCTCTTGATGTTTATCGTTATCAGCCATTAAAGACATTGCTAAAAACAAATGTTGAAACATTATTTGCAAACGACATTTATCAAGATTATGGCATAAATAATTACAATGGTGCATTAGCTTATGGAGAAGTGCAATCAGGAAAAACTTCAAACATGTTGTGTTCAACAATGTTTGCTTATGATTATGGATTTAAATATGTTTTTATTTTCACAGGAAATATTACTGCTTTACACAATCAGACCATCAATCGTTTTCAAAAGGAATTTAGTAGTTTTAGAAAGTATTGTGAAAATAATTATCAAAAGAATAAAGAGTTAAAGTATGCAAGAGATAAAGAAATTAGTCTTTACCCAGCAATTAATATTAGGGATATTAGAGAATTAGAAATCACTGTACCAATGGTTGAGCAACTAGAAAAAAATAATGATTTAAACGTTTTCTTTGTTTTAAAAAATACTTCTTCTTATGAAAAAGTTGTAAGGATACTTGAACTTTCTGGTAATTTAAAAAAGCGAAATTCAATTTTAATTTTAGATGATGAATCTGATTGAGGTTTTAAATCTGGTAGTTATCTTGACAATAGTCCTAAACTTTTCAATGATTTAAGTCAAATTAAAACAATTTGTGAAAGCAAAGATTATTATTTAAAATACATTGCTTTCACTGCTACTCCTTATAAAATCTTTGAATCTAGTCAAAGTTTTATTAATAATATTAACAATGTCGTTCGGTTGCAAAGCAAACAGTTTCAAGATTGAATGAAAAATGATTATGTTGAAACAAACGATCCTTTCTATTGTGGGATTAATGTGTTTCATCCAACTCAGAAGGTTAATTATGAAAGTGAAATTGTTAATAATTTAATCAATAAAGGATTTGTCTCAATTGTTAATAATGAGGTTAATGAGCAGCAATTACTGATTCTATCTTTACTCACTTTTTTAATCAATTCTTATACTTATAAAATAACTACTGGTAAATTTATGATGAAAAAGAATCTTTATGGACTTTATTTCTCGGGTGTGATGCAGTCGAAACATGATGAAGATTTTGGTGAATTAATTAATTTGTTACCATTCTTAAACAAAGTAATGGAAGAAAAAGTTTTTCCACAATTTAAAAGGATTGATTATCGAGTTTGAAATGAATCAAAAAATGATTTCATTAACTTATTCTTAGAAGTACTGGTGGGCATGATTCCCTTCCAACTCAGCGCTTTTAAAGACATTATTATTGCTAAATTATCACAATTTTCTTATAGTCAAGTTGATTCAATTCTTCGTTATATTCACACGTGAATTAAAGCTGCAAATAAAGATAATAATGCTTTGATTGTAAAGATGTCAGGTAACGAAGAAGATGGATCAAAGTTTGACCAAAAACAACCCTTAGGAGAATTGAATTCTATCTTTATAATTGGTGGTTATAAGATATCGCGAGGAATTACCTTTAATAACTTAGTCTTTGAATGTATCACTAAGAAATCAGATAAAAATGATTCCACCTTACAACGGGCGCGATGATTTGGTTATCGGTCTCTGAATTTATTAAAGAATATGACAATCGTGCTTAGTGAAGAAGTTAACAGATCTTTTGAAGAATCAATTAGAAACGATGTGAATTGAAGAAAAGCAATTGAAAATTACCAAAAAAATTTGGATCACAATTAGTAGAATAATTAAAACCTTTTTTCTCAAAATTATTAACGATATAATTTAAACAGCGACTTATAATGTCAATTACAA
>Ga0157366_1000573_pt1 | contig 15894 bp, 13 predicted proteins | sample AttbisABBM1_FD_113149 | JGI IMG/M metagenome (GOLD analysis project Ga0157366, IMG submission 113149) | Fungus gardens microbial communities from leaf cutter ant in Botucatu, State of São Paulo, Brazil - Atta bisphaerica ABBM1 | ecosystem: Host-associated > Fungi > Mycelium > Unclassified ...
GTTTACCACACCAGAGGGATCCTTTGAACCAACAGTAATGTTCTTTGGGCTAACCAATTCACCAGTAATGTTCCAAACAATGATGAATGAAGTACTGAGGGATTTGATTAACATGGGAAAAGTGGCAGCCTTCATAGATAATGTAATAGTGGAGATAGAAATGGAAGAAGGACATGATAAGATAGTAGCAGAGGTAATAAGAAGGTTAGAGGAGAATGACTTGTATGTGAAACTAGAGAAGTGTAAGTGGAAGGTCAGGGAGGTGGGATTCCTGGAAGTTATAATAGAACTGGAAGAAATCAAGATGGAAAAGGAGAAGGTGAGAGGAGTATTGGAGTGGCCGACCCCCAAGTGTGTCAAGGATGTCCAAAAGTTCTTAGAACTAGCCAACTACTATTACTGATTCATACAAAGCTTTGCGTCTATTGCAAGACTATTGCATGACACAGTAAAGAAGAATAGGAAGTGGGAATGGATGGAGAAGCAGAAAAAGGTATTTAAGGAGTTAAAGGAAAAATCCACAAAAGAACCAGTGTTGGTAGCACCTGTTATGAACTTATTCCTTAAGGTTGGAAGTAAGAATAACTCTTGTATTAGAAAAACACAAGAAAACTCGATAGAGAACTCTTCTACAAACTAGTCTACCTTATATAGTCCTACAGATAGTCCATGCTAACTACTGTGCACCCTACCCTAAACAACCATGTGTAGTCCATGAGGCCAACATGTGGTATCTATGTTGTATGATGTCATCTGTTCTAAATTTTCCCAAGTCTCATAATCTGTCTTGTGACTACGCCATTAGATTGCGACTGATGTGACAGTGTGACCAATCAACCCTAACCCTAGTTGTTCTAAAAATAGAAAAATAGAAAAGTAAATTGAAAAGAAAAGAAAATAAACTAAGTCCACTTTCTTTGATCTTGATAGCACCAGACTTAGACAAAAAAATGAGGATAGAAGTGGATACATCAGACTATGCAATGGGGGGGTGTTATTAATGGAATGCAAGGATGAGTTATAGAGGCCAGTGACATTCCTTTCGAAGTTGTTGAGTGAGATTGAAAGGAATTATAAGATACATGACAAGAAGATGTTGGCAATTATAAGGGGGTTAGAAAGTTGGAGACATCTATTAAAAGGTGCCAAGTACAAGTTTGAGGTTTGAACAGACCACAAGAACTTAGAATACTTCATGAAGGCACAAAAGTTAAACTGACAACAGGCAAGATGAGCACTATACCTGTCCAGATTTGACTTCACTCTAAAGCATGTTCCAGGAACAAAATAGGGAAGACAGATGGTTTAAGTAGGAGACCAGATTGGAAGGTAGGAGTAGGAAAAGACAATGAGGACCAGGTAGTAGTGAAAGAAAGCTGGTTACATAATATGCAAGAAGTAGTAATAGAAGAGCTAGAGATAGTTATATTAGAAAAAATAAAAAATGCTAGAAGTAGGGACGAGAACATAGTTAGAATAATAGAAGAAATAAAGGGAGCAGGGGTAAAGGAGTTATGAGGGAACAAGTGGCAAATAGAGGAGGAACCGGTACTAAAAGAGGAAAAAATATATATATACCAAAGAATGTGAAATTAAGGGCAGAGATAATTTGGTTACATCATGATGTACCAGCAGCAGAACATGGAGGAAAGTGGAAGACAGTAGAATTGGTCACCAGGAACTACTGGTGGCCAGGAGTGACAAGGGAGGTAGGGAGATATGTGGAAGGATGTGACCTGTGCCAGAGGATAAAGAACAGAACAGAAGAAATAGCGAGGAAACTAAAGCTAAGTGAAGTACTAGAGAAGCTGTGGACACACATAACAGTGGACTTTATCATGAAGTTACCAGTAGTAGCAGGGAAAGACATGATCTTGGTGGTCTGTGACAGGCTGTCCAAAATGACACACTTTGTGGTGACAACAGAAGGAACATTGTATTATGATTTGGAACTCTTAGAGTTGGGCTAGGAAGCAACCTTGTATTGTGGTAATACAAGAGAACTTGATGGAGAACTCTGTACAGAATAGTCTACCTTTATATACTGAATCCTCAGGGGCTGTGCTAGCTATTTCTAACCTACCCTAAACAACCACATATTAGCCATAAGATTCCTATATGGTATGATATCATCCTTCTAGAATCTTCCTCATGTCACCAGACTCATGCTGCCTCTAACCCTAGTCCTACAGACTAAAAATAGAACAAAGGAGAATAGGAAAGTAAATAGGAGAGAAAAATAGAAAGAAATGAAAAGAAACTAAGTCCACTTCCTGTGGCCCTAACATATCGGCAGAAGGTCTAGCAAGATTGTTTAGAGATAACATGTGGAAGTTGCATAAGCTACCAGAGAGCATGGTGTTGGATTGAGGACCCCAGTTTGTAGCAGAATTGACTAAGGAGTTATACTGAATGTTGAGTATTGAGACAAGACTGTTGACAGCATTCCACACACAAATGGATGGGCAAACAGAATGCATGAACCAAGAACTGGAATAATACCTTCAGTTCTTTGTGGATTACTAACAAAAGGATTGGCCAGAATGGTTGGCATCAGCAGAATTTGCAGTGAACAACAAAGTTTATACAGCAACTAAGATGTTGCCGTTCATGGCAAACTATGGGAGAGAATTGAGGATGGGGAGAGATATTAGAAGAAAAGGAAAAGTGGAAAAGGCAATGGAATTTGTAGAGAAATTAAAAAGGGTGCAAGAGGAAGCAGAGGCTGTACTGAAAAAGACTCAGGAAGAAATGAAGAAGTATGTGGATAGAGATAGAAAGGAGACAGAGAAATGGAAAAGGAGAGACAAGGTAATACTGAGTACCAGAGACTTAGTATTCAAAGAAAGGCTGGTATGTAAGTTGGTGGAAAGATATGTGGGCCTGTATAAAATAGAGGAAGTAATATTGTCAAATGCAGTGAAGTTGTAACTACCAAGTTCAATGAGGATTCATCCAGTAGTCAATGTTAGTCAAATAGTACGGTACAAGGAACAAGTAGAAGGACAAAGAAAGGAAGAGACTAAACTAATAGAAGTGAAAGGAGTTGAAGAATGGGAAGTGGAAAAAATCTTAAATAAAAGGAGGATGAGAGAAGTAAACAGGTACTTGGTACGGTGGAAGAGGTTCATAGCAGAAAGTGATATATGGGAAAAGAAGGAGGACTTGGAACACACAAGAGAATTAGTGGATGAATTTCAAAGAAAGACTGAACACAGAAGTGAGAAGATAGGTGGAGGGAAAAACAAAGCTAAACTCTAGAGTAGAGGAGTTCAGGAGAATGGAGTTACTAGGGAAGTACATGGCAAAGTTACTGTATGGATGGAATGATGGAAAGTTTGAGGTTGAATACTTGAGGAAGCTGGAAAGAAATTGGCAAAAATGGAAGTCAGTTTCTCTGGAGGAGAAATCTTGAAGGAGGGGTAATGTCAAGAATGCAAGAAGTGGACTTAACTTTTCTTATTCTCCTTTCTCACTTTTATTTGTTCTTTTCAATTTATTTTCCTTTATTCTATTTTTAGAACTAGGGTCAGGGATTAAAGTGATAGGGTTATGTGGTCACACAGTAGGACATATCAGGTGACATGGTCACAAGTCACCAGACACATAGAAGAACATAGAACATTCTAGAAAAGATGATGTCATACAAACAGAAGATGGCACAGGCATACACATGATCATTTAGGATAGGCTAGGAATAGCTTGCACAGACCATTAGGAATTAGTATATAAGGTAGACAATCTTGTACAGAGTTCTCTATCAAGTTCTCTTGTGTAAACCCTATATAAGGTTCTTCTTTTGTCTAGCACTAAGGGCTTAAGTTATAACATACTGTATGATATCATCTCTCTAGAGCCTTTTATATTCTTTCAATGTGACATGTGATCATGTGACTGTGACTGTAACAGAGTCATGTGATATGTGACATTTTTTATATCACACTAGCACTAACTCTAAGTTTCAAAGTAAAAAATAAAGGAAAACAAAAATAAAAAGGGAAAAGAAAAATAGTTAGAGTCCACTGTCTTCAACTCTAATAGAGGATTCATGAAATTAATAGGAAATTCAGTGAGAATATCCATGAAGTAATCAATATAAAGTGAATAGAGTTGATTTACAATGTCCAACAAATCTAAAATAATTGTTCTTTTTTAGTATAGATTATCTTATATTCCAATCACTGATTACTCTATAGACAAGTACTTTATATTCCATAATAAGCTCTATGAAGTTTCTAATAATGATCTCTTAGTGACTAACAAACACAGAGTATACTTAGTCTTGTTATTAGAAATTCAAATTCTGTATTTAAGAACAATAGTTACTATGTACAATTCTGTTATGATTTAAACCTCAAAGTATTGAGATAAGAAAAGAAACCTTATATTGAATCAAGACAAGAGAATTTGATTAAGAACTCTGTATAGAACTGTCTATCTTATATATCTAGACTGATAGTCTGTATTCTACTACAATTCTATATAACACATAATTATGTGACAGTGTGCATCAGTAATATATGATGTTACACTAAACCCTAACTCTAGTTTCCAAATAAAAGAAAATTAAAAAAAAGAAATTAAAATTAAAAATAAATAAAGTCTACCATCTTTGATTCTGACAAATTCCTTAGTCTGATAATGAACTTAAACTAAGTGCCACACTCATCCTCAGTTAAATATTCTTCTCCACATCCTAAATTACAACAATATAACAAAGTTAAGCTAGGTGTAATATCAAAAAGTTGAAGCCAAGGTCATCATCTATGTAATACTTACTTTTAACTCACTTTCATACTACTTCTGTGAAGTCACAATTGATCCATCTTCTGTGCTATATTTATAGATTTTCTCAATGAGTATGAATTACTTCCTAACACTTTACAAGTTCTCTATACTTTACTACTCTGCTTATATTTACCATTAGATGAATTCTCATTGACTCTGGCAATTTCAACTTAATAATATTGACTAACATGATTTTTCAATTATGTAAGACTCTACATATCTCTTTATTAACTTCTTAGCTAGTTGTTTTTTGAACATAAGGTCTTTTATGCTCAACATCTAATTTAATTTCCTTGTTAGATTTGCTATAAACTGAGGTTTTCTATCTGAGATCTCACTTTCTGGAAGGCCATGCAACTTTCATACATTGTCTCTCAATAAATGTACTAATTCTTCTACTGATGTCTCCTCCATTGTAGCTACAGAATATGTCATTTTAGACAGTCTATCATATACTACTAAAATAGTATTCTTTCCTGTACCTAGTAGTAACTTTGTAATGAAATCTACTATTAAGTATATTCACAGTTTCTCTGAATTTTTATTAGGCATTAGTCTGCCTACCTAATGTTTCAGTATTCACTAACACAGATTACATCTCTCTACATATCCTCTCACATCTCTTGTTACTTTTGGCCATTAATAATGCCTAGTAATTAATTATGTTATCTTTCACCTTTCTTTGTATCTAACTACTGGTACATTATGATATAGCTAGATTACTTCTAACTTTAGCTTCTTATTCTTTGGTAAATATACTTTTCCTTCTTTTAATACTAATTATTATTTTCTACCCATCTCCTATTATAACTTAAGTTTCAAGTGTTAGAGCCAAAAACATACTCATATATCGAGTGATACAAGAAAACTTGATGGAGTTCCTAGTACAAGATAGTTTACTTTATATACTCTAGTCATTAGTCTATATATGTTATACTAACTAACTCCAAAGTACTAACTAAGTCCTTACAGAAGGTTCTATAATGTTTTATTAGGTCATATTATATACTCTTAGTTAAGTCTATATAAGGAAGAAGAGAAAACTAAATAATAAAAAGTGAAAAATAAAATAAAAATGACTAAGTCTACTTTAGTAAATTCTGATATCTCTCCTTAATGCTTTAATAATTTTATTTCTAGTCTATTTACTACTACTTCTGTCAATTTTCTTACCTATTCCTTCTTTATCAATTTTTGATTTTTTTTGCTTCTACTTTTAAATTAAGTCTCTTACTTAGTTTATTCATATTTCTCATGCTTACTTCTAGCACATATTTTAAAGTAAAATCAAATCTTGACAAATATAAGGCCTATCTGGTCTATCTTTAGTTTAACTTCTGTATTTTTATGAAATATTCCAAATTCTTGTAGTTAGTCCAGATCTCAGACTGGAATTTAGTATCTTCCAACTGTTATAAGACAAAAGCGTGGACAGACTTTGGTAGGGTTAAGGTTAAGATATAGGACAGTAGTATTATTATTAGTCTATGACAAGAGAGAGAGGGCATGTGACTTCCAGTCACATGACATGATGTCATAGGGCTAAAAGAGTCTAGAAAGAGTCTAGAGTTAGAATGACATTAAGGGACATGGGTTCCTCATAGTATACACATAGTGCACATATGTATAATGGAGATTAAAGAGTATGATGTCAGGGCACATGGACATGGCATGGTGGCCTTGAGGAAGACATATGGAAGATGAGTAATGGACATGAGGATAGAGCATGGACATTAGAGTAGGATAATGCACAGTCATAGCATGGATCATGGATACTTTATATATATATAAATAGTAGGTAGAATACTGTTGTGGTTTCCTGTCAAGTTCTCTTGTGAATACACAACTTGTGTTCACCACTAGATATCCTTACTGTGAGATTTACTTGTAGTGATACTATTGGACATTGTGTCTAATGGTTGTCACAACACCAACAAGTGTTTAATTCTCCAATTCCCTAATTACTGCTAACATTTCTTTATTATAAATTTCATAATTTCATTCTATTTTATTCAACAATTTTAAAAGGTAAGCTATTAGCCTCTGTTTTTCATTCTTGTACTTTATAGACTATATTTTCTCTATTGTATAATCTGATGGATTTATCTCTATTCTCATCTTTTTATCTGAATCTGGCACCACTAATATTGGCTCTCTTATATATTTTCTCTTTGAAACTTCAAATTATTTTTTCTAATTTTTCCCCTATATCCACTTCTGGTATTTTCTTACCAACTTATGCAATGATTTTGTAATCTTTGTGTAATATTTCACAAATTTTTGATAATAATTTATAAGCCTCAAAAACTTTTGTACTTCCTTAACTGTCTGAAAAGCTGGCCAATCCAGTACCACTTTCTCTTTTTCTTTATTTCTTCTAGTTCTATCATAACTTCTAGAATCTCTACCTCTCTGATTTCATATATAAATTATTTTCTTCTATTCTCTTTAACATCTCTTTTACTAACTTATTGTCAATTTATCTTGTAGTCCCATATATTCCTTATAAATATCCTCTTGTTTTCTTTTTAGAAATCTTAATCTATTTGTTCTACTTTTCTACTACTTTTTTTATTTTTATTGTTCTTCTTTTTTCTTGTTTTGTTCTTTTTATTTTATTTTTTGTTACTCTAATCTTTCCTGCTTTGGTCTCTACTGCTTATCATATTTTTCTAGACATTATTTTAACTTCTCCTGTCTTTTTGTTAATTTCTGAATTATAATAAGCAAACAATAACATTTCCAAAATCATGTTCCACTTCTTTTCTCCTATCTCTATTCATTTCTTATATAAATAAGTCTTTCCAACTTTTCTTAAACCCATGTTTCTTAGAAAAATCTGCAATTGTTACTAATGATGAAAGTAGTAGACTTAATTTATTTTCATTTTTCTTTTGATTTATTTTTCATTTTTCTATTTTTAGAAATTTAGGGTTAGAGTTTGAGTAACAAGCTCATGCAGTCACAAGTCATGAGACACATGAAAGGATGTAGAAAGTTCTGGAAGAATGATGTTATATAGCATATACAACACATATTGACCTCATAGCTAACACATGGCTGTTTAGGGAAGGTTAGAAGTAGCTAGTATGGACCATGTGGATTTAGTATATAAGGTAGATCATCCTGTACAGAGTTTTCTATTAAGTTCTCTTGTATTAACCCTAATACAAGGTTCTTTCTTTTGACTAACTCTAAGATCTTAAGTTTGTAACAACTAATTCTATTACTTCACTATTCAAAAGTCTCTTTACTGAGATTTCTTTTTGCATATCTATTCATTCCAACCCAATTTTCACTATGACTTTTGTTATAGTATGCTTGAACCTTTATATTTTCTTTTATTCTATTTTTCTTGATTTGATTTTTATTTTTATTTTCTATTTCTTTCTTTTGGATAATGAAGAGATATATAACTACTCCATACAATATTACCAGTCATATTAATTAGGTATGTGATTACAAATCATATACAATAGAAGGTTGTAGAAGATGCTAAAAAGATAATATTAGAGAGTATAGTTATAGTATGTTATTTCTATAGTATAGACATATGAACTTCTAAATATTGTATATAATTTAGAGTAGAACTTGTACAGGTAATATATATAGTATAGGAATATATTGGAGACTTCTTGTTAAATTATCTTGTAATCTTCATAAGACTTTTGCTTTGTTATGGTATATTCTGAGCTTTTATAATTTATTTATAATTTATTTTTATTTTTATTTTTACTTGAGAAGAAAGATAATAAAGATTTAGTATATGATTAAGATTATGTGAGATGTTATATAACATAATATCATAGAAACATAGTAAAACTCATAATTACTTATTAAAAAAGGTTGTAAAATCTACTAAAACAAATAATGTTAATAAATATGGTTATAGCATATCAATCTTATATAAAGCTTATAGAGATAGTATGAATATTAGAGTAGAGTTATTTATTGATTAATACAGACCATATAAGACTTGTAAGAGAACCTAACTTTTCATTACACTTGGCTTAGTGAGTGTAATAGAATTTTATCTAAATTTGAGTTGATAATACTAGTCAAAGTCCAAGTTAACCCTGCAGTTATCTTATTCTTTTGTTAGATATAGTTTATATTATATTATCTGAGATCTACTAAGGTATCTTGGAAGTCTAAATAAGTTAGTTATATGTTATCTGAAAACACAAAAATGATCTTTAGCTTTAGTATTAGAGTTACAAATAATAAACCTTATTTTATTTTATTTTTTAATTTTATTTTAACTTAAGAATAAGGTTTAACATAATATCACATCATGTAACACTATGTTACAAATCAGTTACATGTCACATGTGACTGTCACACAATCACAAAAGGATATAAAAATTTTCAAAATAATATTATAATATTATATATTAATAGTATGTAATATATATGCTCTTTAGAATAGGCTAGGTTTAGTGTAGCATGGACTAACAGCCCAGTATATATAAGTAGGATACATTATACTTAGAAACTATATTGAGCTCTCTTGTATTAATCTAATACAAGATTCTTCTTTTGTCTTAACACTTTGAAATTTAAGTTGTAACATTTAGCTTATATGCTATACCTCTACAAGTCACACTGTTCACATATTTTGGAAGAGAACTTGGTGAAATTTAGTGGATTAGAACTACAAGAAGGTGTGTTATTGCTAATACTAGAAAATAGTTCTAGTTTTGGTTAATTTTCAGAATAAAGCTATTATAGTGTAAACTACTAGTTTATATACTAGATATACTACCTAGGGTAGTTATCTGAAATAGAACTGTTAAGTGAGTTACTCTAAATACTGGTAATCTTCAGATATCAGTAATGAAGTCTATAAAGCTGGCAAGAAAATAGTAAAAACATTCAAGGAGAAATAAAAAGAGGTGATCTATACTAGAAGAGATCAGAGAGTGTAGATAAAGAAGGAGGCATTATCTATGGTTTTGGAAATAGATAGCTGGAATGGAATATAACAATCCCAAATGTCCAGGTATATCAGTCAATATGTTAGTATCTGTAATTTATGCTTATAAACCAAGTTTATTTGCTACTTACCTCTTAGAGAGTTTTATCTACTATCTATACCAAATACAAGATGGAAGACTATTAGTATCAACTTTGTTACAGAACTTCCAGAATTTATGGCATTACAATTGAAGATAGTTAACTTAATTTATTTTCTTTTCTCTTTTTTTTCTTATTTTTTTGACAGATGGAGGTTAACATGACATTACATGTAAGTGTCATACAATTATGTGTTACAGAGGAATATAGAATGTTCCAGAATAATAATGTTATACCATATGTTAACAATATGTAGCATACATATCCTTTAGAGTAGGTTAGGTTTAGTATAACACATACTATTAGCCAAGTGTATATAAGTTAGTTGTCTCATTACTACTTTAGACCTTATACAGTAAAGAAACAAGTTGGACCTATATTATACTATCTTAAGCTCTCTTTTGTAAGTTTACTGCTACCTCTATTGATTCTATTTCTGAAAAATGCTTAAGCTCTCCTATCAATGGACAAGAAGAGTAGAAGATAAAGAGAATTCTGGATAGCTGCTAGTATTGAAAAAGATACCAATACTTAATTAAGTGAAAAAGATTTAAGATAAAGGCAAACTCTTAGAAGAATACTACAAATGTTTTCATATATGATTAAGTAGCTGAATTTTACTATCTCAACCCATAGTTTTATGATTTGTTCATTTGGCAGATTTTTTAAAGCATTAACTTTAGACTAATACCTCTTGCTTTGAGTTATAGCAATTTAGAAAAAGGACTGAATATAAAAAAACCTATTATCTGGCCAAAATTCAAATCTTCAATATTACTGAGGTCTATTATCAACCCTACAGATCTCTTGTCCCCTTAAATCATCATCTGATACTCTATCACAATACTGTTAGACCCTATTCACTCTTGTTATAATACTACAGATCTCTACTTAGTCTCTTTTAATTATCAACCTACTTCTTCTAGCCTTTAACCAATAAACTTCCACTATCTGGCAATACTCAAGATTGCTATATTGAAGTTTCTGACTATATAGCTTGTCATAATATGCTTGAACCCTTATATTTGATTTTAATTTTGTTTTCTTTTTATCTATTTGATTTTTATTTTTATTTTATTTTACTTTTGGTTAATAAGAGGTATATGATCTCTGATATATAATGTAATGTTATGAAGAGTAGCAATGTACCAGAAACTTCTTGTCAAGTTCTCTTGTGATATACAACTATTTAGTATGCTATTGACTATCTTGTATCAAGATCGAAAAATGTGGATTTAGTTTTTTTCATTTTCTTTCTTATTTTATTTTCCTTTCAATTTATTTTTCATTTTTCTATTTTTAAAACTCTGGGGTTAGGGTTAGAAGTAGTTGGTTACACTGTCACACCAGTCACATCTGATGGTGTGGTCACAACATTGATCACAGGACTTGAGAGAAAGGAGTATAAGGTTCTGGAACAAAATGACATCATACAACATGGACACCACATGTTGACCTTATGCTTTACACATAGTTATTTAGGACAGGATGCATAGTAGCTAGCATGGACCATCTGTACAAGTATATAAGGTAGACTATTTTGTAAAGAGCTTTCTATTGAGTTCTCTTGTATTTACTCTAATACAAGAGTTTGTTCTTTATCCCACTCTAATGACTTAAGATTATAACATCTTGGTTAGTAGTTACTACAATACAGCTTTATTATTCTGTAGTTAGGTTACTAGATGTTCCACCCAATATTGTCATATACTAAGTCCAAACCAATCAAACTCTATTCTCTATAGTAGTATTATTCTATTTTTAATCCTAATAAAAACCTGTCTTTTACAATAGTATTATTTTACAATATGTTCTTTATAGTAGTATTATACTCTATTATTAGATGAGGTTCATACCTTATTATTCAAGATCTAATGATAACCTCTCAGAAGTCCTAAATGAGTTAGTACATGTTATCTAAGAATATGGAAGATAAGATTGGAACTGTTACAACTTAAGCTTAAGTAAAAGAGTAAAAGATGAACCTTGTATTAGATTAACACAAGAGAACTTAATAGAGTTTCAAGTACAAAAGTGTTTATCTTATATATGGTAGACTAATAGTTTATGCTATATTAAACCTAGTCTATTCTAAAGACTATATATGTTACAATTGATATCTTATATTTTACAGAAAGTTACTTTATAAATGATATGTGTTGAGGTTTGTTCATTTCTGTTTCATTCAACTACTGCATCTTGTTGTTTCCATATATATGCTCAGTCAGTATCTTATATAGTAGTAGAGGCTTCCTCATTTATTTTCTCATTGTTTTCAGATATATATAACTGTAGATACTATCTTATATTCTTATGTTTTACCAATTAACTTATTTCCCATTCTTTCTCAAGTCTTTGTCTAAGTTGCAACCTGAGCCAAGTCTAAGATCATAATAATGCATATTATATACTATTAATATATGAGATAATATTATTGTTCTAGAATATTCTATATCCTGTTGTGTATCATATGATTATGTGATTACAATTTGTGACAGCATTATGTGACATATGATAGTTTGTAATAGTCACATATAATAAAATAGGAAATAAAAATGAAAAAAGTTAAGTTTACCATCTTTAATTTTAATATTGCCCTCTTTTCAAGATTTTTCCTTTGAAGAAACTAACTTCTTCAGATATCTCTTTTTGAATTTTCCATTATCCTACTTATATAATATCTTTATTATATATTTTTGTTAGAAGTAACTAAATAAGGGACTTACCTTTATTCTATTTTTATTTTTATTTTATTTTATTTTATTTCTAATTTGAACTTAGATAGAAGGTATGACATCATGTTACATGCAACAGTTACACAAGTCACAAGGTTGTCATGTATGTCACAGTCACAGTCACACAATCATGTAATATAAAGAAGGATATAGAAAGTTTTAGAATAGATAATGTTATACAGCATAATAACAACATGTTGGCCTTATAGCAAGCATATATACTTTACAGTAGGTTAGTTGTAGTATACACACAGATTATGGTATATGGTATAAAAGCAGACTAGTTTGTACTTGGAACTCTATTGAGTTCTTTTATTCTTATCCAAAGATTTAAGTCATAATAATTTTCCTAGTAACTTTTCTCTTTTAAAGTCTCTTTTTTCTACTATATCCAACTTTTCTTGTCTTCTTACTTCTGCATCTAGTCTTCTCTCAAACTCTATCACTACTTTCTTTGTATTTACTAAATCTTTCCTTTTTTCTATATATTATGCTTTGCTGTAAACTCCTTTTATTATACCAAGTACTTTACTACTTCTCTCACTTTTCTTTTATTTAATATTTTTTCTACCTCTTGTTTTTTAACTCCATCTACTTTTACTTCTTCTATCTTTTGTCCTTCTACTTGCTTTCTATATCTTACTACTTGACTAACATTCACTACCAGATGAATTCTCATTGAAGTTAGCAATTGTAGTTTGATTTCATTGGTAGAAACTACCTTATTAATAATATATGGACTGATATATTGATTTACTAGCTTCCTTGCTAGTCTTTCTTTAAATATTAAGTCTTTTGTGCTTAGTATTACTTTGTTATCTTTTTTTTATTCTTTAACTTCTTTTCTTCTCTTATCTGCTTGCTACTTTATTTCTTTCTGAGTCTTTCTCAACACTGTACTAGCCTTTTTCTGAACTTTTTTCATTCTTTTTGCAAACTCTGTTATCTTTTCCACTTTTTTTTTTCTTCTAATATCTACCACCATTCTCAAATTTCTACTGTAGTTTGCTATAAATGGAGATACTTTGGTTGCTAAATACATTTTATTGTTGACCACAAATTCTGCTATTACTAGCCATTCTAGCCAATTCTTTTATCTATGATTTACAAAGAAGTGGAAATATTGTTCTAACTTCTGGTTCATTTATCCAGTCTGTCTATTTGTTTGTGGGCAAAAGGATATTGACAACTTGGTTTTAACCTCCAACATCTTGTTAAGCTCTCTTGTTAACTCTGCTACAAACTGTAGTTTTCTATCCAATACCATACTACTTGATAACCTATATAACTTCTATACATTATCTCTAAACAATCTTGCTAGTCTTTTTACTGATGTTCTCTCTGTTATTGCTACAAAATATGTTATTCTTGACAACCTACATAATACTAGAACTGTATCCTTCCTAGCTACTAATGGCAACTTTGTAATAAAATCCACCATCAGATATGTTCATAGTTTCTCTATGTTAAAAATACAAAGATTGGACTCTATATTATTTTCTTTTTAGTCTATTCTATTTTTAGAACTATGGTTAGGGATCTGTAGGATGGCACAGGTCATGGTCACACTGTCACATGATCATGTGCCATAATGGAAAACAGTAAAAGGTTCTGAAAGGAATGTTATTATACTAGATATTATATACATATTAGCTTTAGGCAGACACATAGTCATTTAGGGTAGGCTAAAGCAGTAGTGCACAGACTAGTAGTCTGAGGTATATAAGGTAGACAATCTTGTATAGAGCTCTCTATCAAGTTCTCTTATGTAAACCAATACAAAATTCCTTTCTCTGATTAACTCTAAGGTTATTGAATCATAATACTCTAGTATCTTACTCAACTTTATCTTACTCAACTTCAGCTTCTCCACTGGTGCCTCTGTTCTATTCTTCATCCTCTGACACATATTACAACCATCTACATATTTTTCCATATCTTTTGTTACTTCTTGCTATCAGTAATTTCTTGTTACCAATACCATTATCTTCTATTTTCTCCTATGTCTAGCTATTGGTACATTATGATGTAACTAGATTATCTCTACTCTTAACTCTTCATTATTCAGCACATATAATTTTTCTTCTTCCAACATCAAATCTTCTTTCATCTACTATTTGTTTCCTTACAACAATTTATTCAAGTCCTTCTATTACTACTTTAACTCAACTATGAAACCATTGTTCTTTAATCAAAGTCTGATTTTTGTTGCCCTTTTCTATATCTACTTTCCAGTCTGGTCTTTTACTAAGTCTATCTGCTTTTTCCATTTTTGTTTCTAGACCATGCTTCAGAGTAAAATCAAATCTTGATAAATAAAGTGCTTAATAGGCTTGTCTTCTGTTTAACTTTTGCACCTTTATAAAATATTCTAAGTTCTTGTGGTCTATCCAGACCTCAAACTTAAACTTGGTGCCTTCTAGCAAATGCCTCCAGTTTTCCAATTGTCAGACATGCAAAACCTGGATGCTAGTTTTTTTATTTAATATTTCTTTTTTTCATTTTATTTTGATTTATTTTTCCACTTTGAACTTAGAGTTAGGGTTAAAAGTGACACCACAATCACACTGTCATATCAGTCATATCAGATAACACGGTCATGGTAATGGTCACAAGTTGTGAGATCATAGAGAAGAATATAGAAGGTTCTGAAAGAATGATATCATTATAATGTGTCTTACATATGTTGACCTTGAGGCAAGTATATAGACTTTAGGGTAGGTTAGAAAAGTGGTAGCACAGACCACCATCATTTAGTATATAAGGTAGATACTCCTGTATAGAGTTCTCTATTGAGTTCTCTTGTGTTAACCCAATATAAGATTCTGTTATAAGATGAGAAAATATAGACAGACTTTAGTGAGATATTTATAGATAGTTATATTATTAGTCTACAATGAGAGAGAGAAGGCATGTGACTTCCCAGTCACATGACATGATATCATAGGGCCTAGAGTGGTCTAGAGCAGTCTAGAAGGATCAGGAAAAGTCTAGAGATGGAGTGATGTCAAGGGATATAGTTTCTCATAGTGTACACATGGTACACACATGGACAATGGAGATTAAGAGTAGGGTTGAGAATATGACATCAGGGCACATGTATATGGCATACTGGCCTTGAGGTAGACGCAAGGTAGATAAGTAATAGAACATGTGATAGATTAGTAATAGACATGAGGACAGAGCATGGACATTAGGATAGGACGTACAGTCATAGCACAGACCATGAATAGATAATATAAATAGTCAGTAGAATACTGTTGTAGTTTTCTATCGAGTTCTCTTGTGAATTATA
>Ga0157366_1000578_pt1 | contig 15812 bp, 18 predicted proteins | sample AttbisABBM1_FD_113149 | JGI IMG/M metagenome (GOLD analysis project Ga0157366, IMG submission 113149) | Fungus gardens microbial communities from leaf cutter ant in Botucatu, State of São Paulo, Brazil - Atta bisphaerica ABBM1 | ecosystem: Host-associated > Fungi > Mycelium > Unclassified ...
AGCGCATCGCTGGCCAAACTGGAAAAAGACGGCTGGATCACCCGCCAACAGCGCCGGAAGGGCAACCGCAACACCTCAAGCATGACGCAGCTGAACGTTGAGATGCTTCGCGCTGCTGCAAATTCTCACCCTCCAGAATCTGAGGCCTCAAAATCTGATACATCAAAATTTGATACCTCAAAATCTGACCCGTCAAAATCCAGCAACACAGGGCGTTTTGACCCTCCAGAATCTGGATACGATCCGTCAGTAAATTCAAAACATGATCCGTCAGATAAAAACACTTTTGGTCAACCGCCAGCGGCGGCCGACCAGGGGGATGTTGTTTCTGAAGAAATTCACATCACTGACCAGGCCATTCTGGTGCTGAAACACCTGAACCAACTGACGGGCGCCAAATACACCACGGCCAAATCCACCCTGCAGAACATCCGGGCTCGGCTGGTGGACGGACACTCGCTGGAGGAACTCAAGCAGGTGGTGGAATACCTCGTTGATCGCTGGCTGGGCACGGAGTGGGCCAAATACCTGAACCCGGAAACCATGTTCCGGCCAGGTAAATTCCCGGGCAACCTGCTGGCGGCTACAGCCTGGCATGACGGCGGTCGCAAGCCTGAGCAAGCCCGTTCGGCGCCGGTGGCCTGCGCAGAGCGTGACGCGGCATATCGTCGTTTCATCGGTAACAGTCTGCCGCTTCAAAACCCTGGCGAGCTGGAGACGTTGGCGAGAACTGAGGCCAGCAAAGCCGGCGTGCGCACCATGCAGCCGAGTTACGCAGTGCCGGCATGGAACCGCATTTGGACTGATTGTGCCCAGCGCCTGGATGGGAGGGCTCCCGCATGAAACCAGTAACCAAACAAATTTGTGGCGTTACCGTCTTCCCGCTGGTGGCTGTACTGCAGCAGGTCCGCCGATGGTGGTCTATCCGAGGGCTGCGAATCCATTGGGCTGATGGTCAGGGCGTGCGCCGCATTGCTCGTGAGCGTGATTGGCAAGGCGTATTGGCATGCTTCAACATCGAGCAAAACTATAGCTTTATCAAATTGTTGGCAAAGGCAGAGCAGCAGAGGGGGATCCTGTGACGGTTCAAATAGTGAGTTTTTCCGGTGGCCGCACGTCCGCCTACCTGGTTCACCTGATGGAGAAACGCCGGACCGGTGGTGAGGATATTCGATATATTTTCATGGATACAGGGGCTGAGCACCCTGGAACGTATGATTTTGTGCGTAATGTCGTCAAACACTGGCAGCTTAATCTGATCTGCCTACGGGTGGTGGTAAACCCTGAGTTGGGTAAGGGCAACGGTTACAAGGTAGTCAGCGTTGATGAGATCGGTCCTGACCTTCAGCCATGGCGCGATGTTTGTGCAAAATATGGTACGCCTTACGTCCATGGTGCATTTTGTACCCGCACAATGAAATTAGAACCGTTCGAGCGTTACTGTAAAGATCATTTCGAAAGCTACCATACCTGGATCGGCATTCGTTCTGATGAACCAAAACGGTTGAAGGAACGGGAGAATGTCAGCTACTTAGCGGATATCAGTGATTTTGATAAGCAGGATGTTTTGGCCTGGTGGAAGACACAATCTTTTGATCTGGAGATACCGGAACATAACGGTAACTGTGTCTTCTGTGTCAAAAAAGGCATCAATAAAATCGCGCTTGCTGCTCGTGATAATCCTGAGACCTGCCAGGAATTCATGGAACTCATTACCAGTGACAGCGTAAGGGTGGTAGACCGGCGCCAACAAGAGAATAAGATCATGTACAGGGGGAATCATTCTCTTGAGAGCATTATTGCCATGTTTTCCGAACATTCTAGGGAGGAAATTGCGGCGACTATTCGTGGTGGTGGCGGTTATGATACAGGCTCGTGCACTGAGTCCTGTGAGGTCTTCTCATGCGACATCGCTGATGATGCAGAGGAAGTGGCCGAGGCGCCAAAGATCAGCACTTATTGCTCGAAACTTACCGAACTACGCGAGAAGCCAACTCATCTTTTGAAAGAGGTTGGCGATCAATGGCGTACACCTGATGCCCTGTTCTGGGGCATCAATGCGATGTTTGGTCCGCTGGTGCTGGATCTGTTCACAGACGGCGATAACAGCAAATGCCCGGCATTCTACACAGCAGAGGATAATGCCCTCACTCAGGACTGGTCAGCACGGCTGGTGGAGCTTCACGGTGCTGCTTTCGGCAATCCGCCATATTCCCGCGCCCAGCAGCATGAGGGGCAATATATCACCGGTATGCAGCACATCATGGCACACGCTATGGACATGCGTGAGCGTGGTGGACGATATGTTTTCCTGATTAAGGCTGCGACATCGGAAACTTGGTGGCCTGAGCAGGCAGATCACGTTGCTTTCATCCGCGGGCGTGTTGGTTTTGACGTACCGCAATGGTTTGTGCCTGCTGATGAAAAGCAAGTGCCCACCGGCGCATTCTTTGCTGGGGCGATAGTGATCTTTGATAAGTCTTGGTCCGGTCCTGCAATGAGCTATATCAGCCGTACGCAGTTGGAATCCATGGGGGCGGCGTTTGTAGCGCAGATCCGCCGGGAGGCAGAACGGCTGTTACCACATATTCAACCGCAAAATATTCCAGAATATATTCCTGGGCGAGAGGTGGCTGCGTGAGAATGCTGCTGACTCCTTACCTGCAGCGTGATCTGGGCGTGGTGATACTGCGCCCCGGTCGTGAGCTGATGCACTATTTCAGTGGTCAGCGCCGGCTGCTGATTGCCAACGAGCCAGAAGAACTAAAACCACTCCCACCGGGTTTGCTGCCGGTAGCCGATCAGGGGCTGGCCAATGATCCGCGTCTGTTGCCATTCTTCCTGTATGAGCGAGTTATTGGCGCCGCTGGTGGTGTTGCTGCGCTGCGTGAGTGGCTGAGCCGCGGCACCGAGTGCCAGTGGCCACATGGCGACGGTTATCACAATCACAACATGGATATTCTGGATTATGACGGCTTGCCTGTCCGTTTGTGCTGGCACCATGAACACCTGCTGCGGGAGCAAACCCACCCGACGCTGGACGCTTTGGCGAAGCAGAATGTTGCGGACTGGCTGGTGTACCGGGCCCGCACGCACTTTCAGTTTAAGGAAGACCACCAGCTGAGCCTGCCGGAATTATGCTGGTGGGCTGTGCTAAATGGTGTTTCCGATCTGCTGCCTGATTCGGTGGCACGCTCGGCATTGCGCCTTCCACCAGCACCAGACGAAACAGGCACGCGTAAAGAGTCGGATATCGTTTGGGAGAAAGCGCCGAAGGCGATCATCAATGAGCGCGTGGAGAAGGTTAAGCCGGCGTTGCTCGTTGATGTGGACCCGGCGCCGCCGGCGGGCTTTATGTTGCGGCCAAAATTGACGCGCTGGGAATGCGAAAAGTACACCCAATGGGTGAAGTCGCAGCCGTGCTGCTGTGGTTGCGGCCTGCCGGCAGACGACCCGCATCACATCATCGATCACGGCCTGGGCGGCACTGGCACTAAGCCACACGACATTTTCACCATTCCTCTGACCCGCAAATGTCATAACGAACTGCATGATGATGTAGCGGCATGGGAGGCCAAGCACGGCAGCCAGCTGTTCCACCTGGTGCGCACGCTGAATACGGCATTTGGGATTGGGGCGATCACCACGGCAAACAAACGCGGGGCAAAACGATGAATCAACAATATCTGGAGTACGTCCGCGGTGCTGTGTCGCTCGCCCTGGCTGATATCCATGGTCAGAGCAAAGGCCAGCTGGCGGCATTCGAGGGTTCAGCGATGATCCGCACAACACGTTTTAAGCGCCAGAAGGTTCGCACGGTGGTATTGGAAAAGCGCAGAGTTTGCCCGATAACGGATCCGATGCACTGCCCAGAAACGCGAACCAGAAAGAAACCCTTTCCGTTGATTGAAGAGCTGACCTATTGCACCAGTTCCTGGCGCCGGGCCATTTCAGTGCTTGAACCCCATCAGGAAGCATGGCTGCGCTATTGTTATGGTGATTATAATTACCATGATAAACAGTTGCAGGTGGTTCCTTATATCTGGGAACAATTCTCAGATCAGTGTGCGGTACGCCTGAGCAAAAAGGTAAAACTCAGGCTGCAAGGCTTGGCATTGCTGGCGGTGCAGGTGGTCGCCAGTGAAATAAAAGGTCTGCCGCGGGAGTACACCTATACCAACCTTGCCAGCATGGCCGGAGTCCAGCGGAATAACTGGCAAATGCACTATGCCGGACACTGGGAGCGCCTTTTGCTGCTAATCAAGGGGCTGGATGAAGGCGCGCTTTTCAGTGTTGCAAACCAAAGAATAGCAAGAAGGCAGCTTTTAACAGCATGATGCTTGCAAAAGTGAACAAAATGAGCCATATTTAAGGCTAATTTGATATTTTGCCAATATTGCAAATGGCGCAAAACCTCGCTTCGGCGGGGTTTTCTTTTTGGTGGGTCAGATTTCAGCCGCTGGTGGTGTTTTCCATCGGCAGTGATCCACCAGCGACAATTACAAAGCGATAATTCGCGTCAATTACAGGCTGCCATTTGGCGGCCTTTTCTGTTTCATGAGCGCCAACCGCCCGGCGGGAGGTAAGGATGTCACGAATGCTAATCAGAGCAGCCGATGGAGCCGTGCACACTGGTAGCGCAGTGTCATTCGTCCTCGGCATCATTAATTATTTCTCACAGAGCGAATGGATCATTCTCGGCGTCATCTTCGGTATGTTCTGCTCTGCGTTTGGTATTGCCCTCGGTACTTACTTCCGCTGCCGGCGCGAGCGGCTTCTACGTGATTGGATAAAAAAACGCACGGAGACGATCGACACTGAAGAGCTTGAAATGCTGGAGCGTGAGTGATGGGGAATAAATCAAAACTCAGCGCCGTAATGCTGGCGCTGATCGCCGCCGGCGCATCGGCCCCGGTGATGATGTCGCAGTTTCAGGAAGAGAAAGAAGGCCAGCGCCTGACCGCATATCAGGATGGTGTCGGTATTTGGACAATCTGCGGCGGTGTGACGATGGTCAACGGCCAGAAGGTCGTTAAGGGCCAGCGCCTGACCGCCGAGCAGTGCAAGCAGATTGACGCAGCGGAGCAGAAAAAGGCGCTCGATTGGGTAGACCGTAACGTCAAGGTAACGCTGACCGAACCGCAGAAAGTCGGGATCGCTTCCTTCTGCCCCTGGAACATCGGCCCCGGCAAGTGCTTCACCTCCACCTTTTACAAAAGGCTCAACGCCGGTGACCGCATTGGCGCCTGCCGCGAAATCCGCCGTTGGATATACGACGCTGGCCGAGATTGCCGTATCCGCTCCAACAACTGCTATGGGCAGATCCTGCGGCGCGACCAAGAAGCCGAGCTGGCATGCTGGGGGCTGGATAAGTAATCGCTAAGCGATTATACAGCCCCAATCTGAATAAAATGTGACCAATCCAACAGCCTCGCCATAGTGCGGGGCTTTTTTGTACCCAAAGCGCAGTCGCATGCGCAATTCACTCAGAACCTTTCAGGATGACCCTTGAGGAACCGGCTGGCTGTCGGAGCCTTCTGAGGGCCGGGACTCCTGTGCGAACAAGGTTCATCACTAAAAGGAACTCCGATGAAATATCCAACCGTAGCAGTAAACGGCGTCTCCGTTCGTGTTGATGAAGAGGGTCGCTATAACCTCAATGATCTGCATGCTGCCGCTGTAGCAGAAGGTAACGCCACGGAGTCACAGCGCCCGAGCAACTTCACGAAAAGCAAATCAATCAAGGAGTTTGTGCGCGAACTGACCGCCGCTACAAAAGTAGCGGCGCTTAAAACGGTTAATGGAGGCCCTAATCACGGGGTCTGGGCGCTTGAGTTGGTGGCTATCAGATATGCGGCATGGCTAAGCGCAAAGTTTGAGATCAAGGTTTATCAGACGTTCCAAGCCGTGATCCGCAATGGTATTGATGCCTTGTCTCGCTTGAACAAAATCGACCACATTATCAAGTCCGAATCGAAGGAAGTCAGCCAGTGCGCTAGCAGAATGGCTAAATGGGGCGCTGGCGGTCGGAAGCGCTTACTTAACTCTGCGCGTGATCGTGTTGTTGATGAAGTGCAGATGTATTTACCAGGATTTGAAACATGAACATCCCATTCAGCTTCCGCACGATGGCGATCGGCCTGTTGCTGGTGGCGCTAATTGTCGCCGGCAGGCTGGCGTTTTACTTCCACAGTAACGCAGTAAAGGCCGGTGAGAAGGTTAAACAGCTTCAGAGCGATAACAGCCTGCAGGCGAATACAATCGCCACACAGGCGCTTCAGTTCCAGCGCGCCAACGAAATCAGCAACGCGGCGAATCAGTACGGCATCAACACCGACGCGGCCACACAGGGGAAAGAAATTGAATACCGGACGATCCTCAAGAAACAGCCGACGTGCGATCTGGCTGTGCCTGCCGCTATTGCTGGTGGGCTGCTCGACTACACGCACCGTCTACGTTCCCGCGCAATGTCAGCCGATACCGGCGACGCTGACGCAACCGGTGCTAGCGCCACTGCCTCCGGCACCCTGACTTATTGCCAGGCCGTGCTCTGGATTGATCCGCTGCTGGCGGCGCTCGACAAGGCGAACAACCAACTGCTGGAGATACGCCAGCTCGATGATGAGAGAAAACGATGAGTTATCAGCGGTGTTCGTTCTGCGGATCACAGAGGCACTCGCGTGCTAATTGCCCTCACACCTTTAGCGGTTCAGCCCGAAGAGCAAATCTCCGCTGTAGCTATTGTGGCCGTGATGGACACACATCAAGCGCTTGTCCGCACAATGCCAGTAGCGCACGTCGGCGGCAATTAAGTGATGATTTCTATCTCGACTAAAGGTGTATTGGAGGGAGGATGGCCGGTTTAAAAGAGCTGTCGGCTCAACTCCAGAGCGTACGCAAGCAGATTCCGTTTGCTACGGCGCAGGCACTGACAAGCGTCGCCAGAAAGATAGAGGCAGCGGAAAAAACCGCGTTTAAACGGCATCTGGAGAACCCCACGCCGTTTACGGTCAACTCGGTTAAATCGTTCGGCGCCCGGAAAAGCAACCTGAGGGCTAAGGTGTTCGTGATGGAAACCGCCGCGAGCTATCTGGAGCCGTTCGAGTTCGGTGGTCAGCATAAGCTGAACAGCCAGGCGCTGCTGAACCCCAAGAACATCAAGCTGAACAAATACGGCAACCTGACGCGCAACAAGATGGCGCAGCTGAAGGCTAAGGATGACGTATTCATTGGCGATGTGACCACCAAATACGGCGAGAAGGTCAACGGTGTATGGCAGCGGCAGAAAGCCAAAAAGGTGAAAAAAGGCAAAGGGCGCCGGCGTAAACGCTCTGCCAATGGCACGCGGCAACCACGCATCCAGCAAAGAGCGCCAAAGCTGCTTATCCGCTTCGGTGACGCGCTTCCCGTTAAGCCAACGCTTGGCTACTTCGACAGGGCGCAGGCTATGGCCAACGCATTGATGCCGACAGAGCTGAGCAGGGCTATGGCAGAGGCGATGAAAACGGCGAAGTAGTTATCACACTGAGAGGTAAGCATGATCATTATTGGTACCGAATATAAGAAGCAGCTTAAATTGCTGTCATTGCAGGCAGCAGCATCGCTTAAGTACGCAGAAGCCTTCGAAGCTGTCTGCGATCACAGTAAGTCCGAAGAGGTTGCCGAAAAGGATTTGTTGTCACTCATCTCGTTTCATGCTGAGAAAATGGGCTATGTGCTGGTTGAAAAGGTTGTGAGCGATGAGGAGGCAACGCTGATTGGTTTGGATGGCAAGCATGGATATGCGAGCAGGCATCCTATCCCTAACGCTGACCCAACGACCGAACATTGCCCATGCCATGATGTGCAGCTTGGTGACGTAGCCGAACGCGTGCTGGAAAGATTTTAAACAAAATGCTCGGCGAGCACCCTCGGGGGGAGGCTCAAGAAAAAAATGGGTCCTTCCTGGCACTTTTTTATCTCACGGGCATTGCGCGCCGCGTTCTGCGTCTAGCTATCAACTTTTGAAATTTGGGTAACAGGTAACACCTGAGGTAACAGATGAACCAGTCAGATTTTGCCAAACTTCACGGCGTCAGCCGAAAGACGGTAACTACCTGGAAGGCCCGCGGCTGGCTGGTTCTGGCCGGAGACGACATTGACGTTGAAGCGTCGAATGCGAACATCGAGCGCTTCCGAAAAACTGTTACCCGACCAGAGAAAAAACCGGCAGGTAACAAGCAGGGTAACAAAACAGGTAACAGATCCTCGGGTAACAAGTCAGGTAACAAAAACGATAAGGATCTGGCCGAGTCTCCGACGGAAACTGTTAAGCGGATGATCGCCGAGCACGGCGTGACGATGACGCTTGATGAAGCGCGCCAGATGAAAGAAAACTTCCTCGCGTTGCTTACCCAGCTCGAGTACGACATTAAATCCGGGCAGGTGCTGCCGTACAAAGACATGATCGAGGCCGTAGGCAATGAATACGCCCGCATGCGCACCCGTCTCATTGCGATTGCTCCTGAACATGGCCCCCGGTTGCGGGTGCTGGCTTCTACCACCAACGACGCGGAGTTTGTCCAGGCACTGCAGGAGGTGGTTTACGAGGCGATGGAGGAATTGAGCCTTGATGCAGATAACAACCGAGGAGAGAACTAACGCTGCAGCCTGGCAGAATTTCACCGGGGAGCTGCGCCAGCGTCGCTCCGATGTTCGCCCGCCCGAACCGCTGTCACTGAGCGAATGGGCTAATAAATACGCGGTACTTTCGAAAGAAACCAGTGCGCAAACGGGCCGATTCCGGTCTTTCGCGTACCAGGATGGCATGATGGATGCCATTACTGATTCGGCGGTGACGCAGGTGTCGGTGATGAAATCGGCGCGCGTTGGCTACACCAAAATCCTTGACCACGTTGTCGGCTATTACCTGGCGCATGACCCGTCGCCGATCCTCATCGTTCAGCCGCGTGTTGAAGATGCCGAAGATTACAGTAAAACAGAGATCGCGCCGATGTTGCGTGATACCCCGGTGCTGGCAGAAATCTGTGGTGATCCCAAGGCCAAGGACAGTAACCAGACCATCCTCAAAAAGACCTTTGCCAACGGCGCCAATTTGACGCTGGTGGGGGCAAACAGCCCCGGCGGTTTCCGCCGTATTACCTGCCGGATCATCCTGTTTGACGAAGTTGACGGTTATCCGTCCGGCGGCGCCGGGGTGGAAGGTGATCAGATCGCACTGGGTATTAAGCGTTCCGAAACATTCTGGAACCGCAAGATTGCCCTGGGTTCGACGCCAACGGTGAAAGGTACCAGCCGGATTGAAAAGGCGTATGAGGAAAGCGATCAGCGCCGCTATTACGTCCCGTGCCCGCACTGCGGTGAATTTCAGGTGCTGGAGTGGGGCGGCCCTGAGACGCCATACGGCATCAAGTGGGACAAGGATGAAAATGGAGAAGGCATCCCCGAATCAGCATATTACGTCTGCCGGCATAATGGTTGCGTGATCCACCATAACGAAAAGTCGGGCATGGTGAAGCACGGCGAATGGCGCGCAACCAAACCATTTAAAGGGCATGCGGGTTTTCACATTTGGGCGGGTTATAGCCTGTTCCCGAACGCAGCCTGGAAGTATCTGGTGGCTGAGTGGCTACGGGTGAAAAACGATCCGCTCATGCGTCAGACCTTTATCAACCTGGTGCTTGGCGAGCCGTATGAAGACCGCGGCGAAAAAGCGCTGAGCGAAAAACGCTTGCTGGAACGCTGTGAAGTCTATGCAGCAGAAGTGCCTGACGGCGTGGCGGTATTAACGGCCGGCATCGATACCCAGGATGGTCGCTTTGAAATTGAGGTGACGGGTTGGGGACGTAATGAGGAGAGCTGGTCGATTGCCTTCGACGTGATTGAAGGTGATCTGGAAACCAACGAACCGTGGCAACGCCTCGATGCGTATCTCAAGCAGGTCTGGCGCCGAGCTGACGGGCGTGGATTCACGATAATGGCGGCCTGCATGGACTCAGGTGGCCACCACACCCAGAAAGTTTACGAGTTTGCCAAAGAGCGCCTTGGCCGCCGAATTTGGGCGATCAAGGGTGAATCGGCGCGCGGTGGTAAACGTTCGCCGGTTTGGCCGACGAAAAAGCCAACGTCCAAGTCAAAGGCAAGTTTCAAACCAATCATCATTGGGGTGAATGCGGCCAAGGATACAGTCCGCGGGCGACTGCATATCGATCCGCCCCAGGAGCCTGGAGAAGCTAAGGCCAGTTACATGCACTTTCCGGCAGACCGTGACCTGAACTATTTCAGCCAGTTGCTGGCAGAACGTTCGGTGTTGAAGGTGTCCGGTGGCCAGCGTTACCGAGTTTGGGAGCAGCTTCCAGGCAGGGCAAACGAAGCGCTGGACTGCAGGGTGTACAGCTATGCAGCCCTGTGCGGCCTGTTTTATCTCGGTTTAAAGCTGAATCTGCTGGCGGACAACATCGCGATCAATCCCGATCGCCTGTTGCCGGCGCCGCAGCAGCCGGAGGAAAAACAAAACCTTCGACTGCCTGGCGTCATCATTGAAGAGCCGGAAAAACCGAAGCGCAAGCGTCTGTCACAACTTTTGCCATCATAAGGATCCCTATGTTTAACCGTAACACCAGCCTGTTGGCCGGTGCGATGACGCCTGCTCAATTGCAGGACGCATTGGCAAAGGCGCAACAGGCCTATATTGACCTCGCAGCCGGCGCGCGCGGTGTGTCGTTCTCGTACACGCAAGGTGATGGCACGCGTTCTGTTTCTTATCAACAAGCCTCAATGGCGGACCTGATGGCACTGATCCAGTTGCTGCAGGCGCAGTTGGGTATTGTTCCCCGCCCACGTCGGCCAATGAGGTTTAGATTCTGATGAATGACATCAAAATTTTAGGCCCGAATGGGCAGCCGCTACCGCCGATGCGGTCAAAGGCATCCATGCTGGTGGGCGGCAGCCGTGTGCCTTACGATGCGGCGGATTCGTTTAGCGACCAGTTGGCCAACTGGCAGCCTGCGTTATGGTCACCCGACAATGAGATCAATATCTACCGTGATCGCATTGTTTCCCGTGTGCGAGATCTTGCACGCAATGATGGTTGGGCCAGCGGTAGCATTACCCGCGTGCTGGATAACGCCATCGGCGCCAACTTTCGTCCCATCCTCAAGCCTGACTATCGCATGTTGGCATTGATGACCGGCAATACAGCCTTCGACGCCACCTGGGCAGATGAATATGGCAAGGTGGTTGAGGCTCACTGGCGGTCATGGGCTAATGATCCGGGACGTTATTGCGATGTTGAGCGCAAACAAACGGTGTCTCAAATGCTGCGCCTGGGTTTTCGGCACAAGCTGCTTGATGGTGATGCGTTGGCGGTGCTGCAATACCGGCCAGACAGACTGGGGCGTGGGCGCGGCCGCTATGCTACAACGGTGCAAATCGTCGATCCTGACCGGTTGAGTAACCCGCAACAAAACTTCGATATGCCGAATGTTCGCGGTGGCGTTGAAATTGACGGTGATGGCGCGCCAATCGCGTATCACATTCGCGAAGCACATATCGGCGATTGGTGGAGTGGCGCCAAGACGATGACGTGGCGGCGCATCCCGCGGGAAACAAGCTGGGGCCGTCCGCATGTGGTCCATGATTATGACCATGAGCGGGGCGCGCAACACCGGGGGAATGGGATTTTAACGCCGGTTGTTCAGCGGCTGAAAATGCTCATCAAGTATGACCAGTCGGAGCTTGAAGCAGCGATCCTGAACGCCGTATTTGGAGCCTACATTACCTCTCCCTATGATCCGCAGATGGTTGAGGCGGCGATGGGGGAAACCTTTGACGATACTCAGATCGGTGCCTATCAAGAAGGGCGCGTTGATTTTCACAATGATCGCCGCATATCGCTGCAAAATGGCGCAAGAATGCCGATATTGTACCCCGGTGAGGATGTAAAGGCAGTTAATGCTGCCCGTCCTCACAGCAATTTTGAAGTTTTTGAAAGCGCAGCGCTGCGCAATATCGCTGCGGCAACGGGCCTGTCAACACAGCAGGTCACGCAAGATTGGTCAGATGTTAACTACAGCTCGGCACGCTCTGCGATGCTGGAGGCGTGGAAGACACTGACCCGCCGGCGCGATGATTTTTCTGTGGGGTTCGCCCAGCCGATCCTGTCCGCTTTTATTGAAGAAATCCACGATACGGAAGACCTACCGCTGCCCAACGGTGCGCCGCACTTTCTGGACGCCAGGGCGGCGTATTGCCGTGCTCGCTGGATGGGGCCAGGTCGTGGCTGGGTGGACCCGGTGGCGGAGAAGAAAGGCGCCATTCTTGGTATGGATGCCGGGCTTTCAACGCTTGAAATGGAATCGGCAGAAAACGCCGGCGAGGACTGGGAAGAAATGCTGGACCAGCGTGCGCGTGAGATTGCCGCCTTCAAAGAGCGGGGGCTCCCTGTTCCGAGCTGGGCACAGGCTGAAATCCTGGCGCCTGAAACAATTAAAGATCCGGAGGCAGAGTGAATTTACCGCACCTGGCGCAGCGGCTGTTTAACACGCCGCTGGCGCTTCACCCGCAAAAGGCCGAAGTGGTCATGGCTGCCATGATGGACCGGTTCGGGATAACCCGCATCAACACGTTGGCATCTGACTGGCTGGGGGATGATGAAAGTTTTAGCCGAAAGGCTCGTAAACAGGACGCCGGCTATGACGTGGTTGGCGGTATCGCGGTGATCCCCGTGCAGGGGACATTAGTTCAGAAGTTGGGCAGTCTGCGACCCTACAGCGGTATGACGGGCTACGACGGGATCAGGCAGTCGTTCCTGACCGCGATCAGTGACCCCGAAGTAAGCGGAATCTGCCTCGATATCGATTCTCCCGGCGGTGAGGTAGCCGGCTGTTTCGATCTGGTGGATGAAATTTATCACGCCCGCGGTTCAAAACCGATCCACGCCATCCTTACCGAAAATGCGTATTCCGCCGCGTATGCCATCGCCAGCGCGGCAGATCGTATTCATGTACCGCGTACCGGTGGTGTCGGTTCGGTCGGGGTGATCGTCATTCATTGTGACTGGTCACAGCGAATTAAAGAAGACGGCCTGGCGGTCACCATTATCACCTACGGTGACCGCAAAGCCGAGAGCAACCCCTACGTCAAATTGAGCGATCAGGCCCGCGCCGCGATTCAGGATGATGTAGATGCGATGGGTAGGCTTTTTGTCAGTACGGTAGCCCGTAACCGGGGAATTACTGAAAAAACTATCCGTAACACCCAGGCTGCCTGTTTCCTGGCGGCTGATGGCGTCAAGTTGGGGCTTGCCGATGCGGTGATGACCCCTGATGCCGCATTCCGAAAATTAATCAATGAAGCAGGAGCTTAACGTATGTCTTATTTAAAGTTTGCCCATCTTCTCGGCCTCAAGAAAAAAGCGTCTGAGGAAGAGGACGACGACAAAGAAAAAAGCAAAAAAGCGAAATCCCGTCGCGCGGAAGAGGAGCGCGATGACGAGGAAGACGCCGAAGACGATGACGATCGCGAAGACATGGAAGACGACGATCGTGAACCTGACGCCGAGGACGATGATGACGACAAGGAAAAAGGTAAAAAGGCGAAATCCCGTCGTGCTGAAGAAGACGACGAAGACGCGGAAGAGGATGAAAACCGCGATGTGAAAAAGGGGCGCCGGGCAGAGCGGAAACGTTGCGCCGCCATTTTTGGCAGTAAGCATGCCGCCGGCCGCCCGGACATGGCCGCTCACCTGGCTTTCAATACCCGGATGAGTGCGCGTGAAGCCATCGACACGCTGGCGACGGTGGGCGCCGTAGCCCCGCAGCCACAAGGTAGAAAGTCGCTGGATGCCCGGATGCGTGAATCTGAGCAGGCACAATTGGGGCCCGACGGCGAGAAGCCTGCAACGGGTAAAAATGCGCTGGTAAGCAAAATGACCAGTCTCTATGACACTGCACGAGGTAACAAGTAATGGACCAGTTTGGACAAAATCAATTCGCACCGGGCATGGAAAGTTCGCTGTTCGTACCCGATCAGCTGGTTTCCGGCCCGTTACAGCTGGTCACTGACTCGGTCACGATCGGTGTTTCAGGGGCGCTTAAACGTGGGACGGTACTCGGCTTAGTCACCGCGACCGGCGCGTATATCCCGAGCAAAAAAGACGCCACCGACGGCAGTGAGAAGCCGTCCGCCATTTTGGTCGATAACGTGGACACTACCACTACAGCGCAAACTGGCGGTGTGTATCTGATGGGCGAGTTTAACCAGCATCGCCTGATCTTCGACGCGACCTGGACCATTGCTGAACTGAAAGCGCAATTCCGCCCGCTGGCCATCTTCCTGCGCGATAGCATCCAGTCGCCGGTATCCTGATTTAACCCTTTTGAAACGTAACTGATGCCGGTTCTTTGGCAGGGTTGCACTCGTCCTGAATTCTGGCCGGCTACGGTGCCGGCATCATAAAGAGACTGAATATGGAAAACATTTTTGATACCAGCGTGCTGGTCCAGGTCGTTCCTAACCTGAAAACCAGCCAAAACTGGCTTCTGGATCGCTTCTTCCCGAACGTGGTGACTTACGAGACGGAAGAGGTTGCCATCGATGTGGACGTGGGTCTGCGTCGTATGGCGCCATTCGTATCGCCGCTGGTGGAAGGTAAACTGGTCGAGAGTCGCAAATACCAGACCAATACCTTCAAGCCGGCATATATCAAAGACAAGCGCGCACCGGATCTGCGCAAACCGATCCGCCGGCAGATTGGCGAACGCATCGGTGGCGAATTTACTGCGGCAGAGCGCGAAATGCTGAACCTGCAGTTCGAGATGGCAGATCAGATCGACATGATTAACCGCCGTCTTGAATGGATGGCCAGCAGCGCTATGGTGTCAGGGAAAGTGACCGTGAACGGGGAAGGTTATGAAACCAAGGTGGTGGATTTTGGCCGTTCGCCTGATCTGACCATTACCCTCAGTGGCAGTGATAAATGGCCGCTGACGGTGGCCGCCGGCGCGACCAACACGCAGCCGTCGGATGATATTGAAGAGTGGCAGACACTGATCCTCAAAAATTCCGGCGCGGTACCGACGGACCTGATCTTCACTAACAAGGCGTGGAAAGCGTTCCGACTGGATACCACGATCAAGGATAACGCCATCACCTTCCCGGCGCTGAGCCCGTTTGGCAACCAGATTAATGCCGGTGCGCAGGTGCAAAAAGGGGCCGTTTATAAAGGCCGCTGGGGTAACTTCGACCTGTGGCTGTATAACGACTGGTTCATTGACCCGCTGGACAATGTCGAAAAACCAATGATCCCTGATGGTGCCGTCATTATGTCTGGTGCTGACCTGATGGGGACTCGGGCATTCGGCGTGATCCTCGATCCTGCTTTCACCTATGGCCCTCTGGCCTATGCCCCTAAGACCTGGGTGAAAGAAGACCCGGCGCAACGCCTGCTGATGATGCAGTCTGCTCCGCTGGTTATCCCAAGCCGGGTAAATGCTGCACTCTGCGCGACGGTGGTGTGATATGGCATCGAAAAAACAGCAAGGTAACGAACTGGGCGGCTTGCCGCCCGAGTTAATGGTGGGTGAACAGGAAAACGGCGAAGAGTTGAAAGTTGACGGCCAGGAGCCCGACAATTCTGCCGACACCGACACCGACACCGACACCGACACCGACATCGTCATCATTGTCGGTGTCGGTGTCGGTGTCGGTGTCGGTGTCGGTGTCGGTGTCGGTGTCGGTGTCGGTGTCGGTGTCGGTGTCGGTGTCGGTGTCAGTTTCGGTGTCGGTGTCGGCATGAACGACGGAGTCCGAGA
>Ga0157366_1000579_pt1 | contig 15796 bp, 8 predicted proteins | sample AttbisABBM1_FD_113149 | JGI IMG/M metagenome (GOLD analysis project Ga0157366, IMG submission 113149) | Fungus gardens microbial communities from leaf cutter ant in Botucatu, State of São Paulo, Brazil - Atta bisphaerica ABBM1 | ecosystem: Host-associated > Fungi > Mycelium > Unclassified ...
CACTCATACTGACACCCCCAATCAGATCAGACTCATTCTGTGTTTGTGCCAGATAGCGGGCAGCGGCGCTGGTTGCACCATGAGTGGAGAGAGCAAATACCGATGATCCTCGTGCTGCCCGGCTGGTAAAGGCATCGGCATGAATAGAAACAAACAGATCCGCGCGCTGCTTACGCGCTTTCGCTACGCGTACCTGAAGTGGGATAAACACATCTTCATTACGCGTCATATATGCCCGCATATTGGGCTGCTTATCGATCAGCGCTTTCAGACGGCGACCAATTTTCAGCACCACATCTTTTTCCCGGGTTTTATATTTACCAATCGCACCGGGATCCTCTCCCCCATGACCGGGGTCAATCATAATCACTATGGGTCGATCTCTACCCGCTTTACCGGGTAAAGGTGCAGCAGCAGGCTGGTTTCTGTCCAAATCCCCCTGGTTGTAATCTTTTAGTAATGCCAGCAGCGGATCATCCTGCTGCCCCTGCTTTTCCGGGTACAGATCCAGAACCAGGCGATTGTTGAACCCGGCAACAGGAGTCAGGGTAAACATGCGGGGAGAAACATTCTGCTTCAATTCCAGCACCAAACGCACTGTCTTTGCGTCAAACTGCCCAACACGGGCATTTTTAATATAAGGATCGTCCTGACGCACCAGCTTACCCACATTCTTCAGCGTGTGATTCAACTGAATATTTTCGATGTCGATCACCACCCGATTGGGGTTACTTAATGCAAACTGCTTATACTTCAGCGGGATGGATGATTCGATGGTGAGACGTGAATAAGTTGAAGAGGGCCAGATACGGATCGCCACCACATGTCCACTGCCCGCGATACCTACCCGGCTAACGCTGAGCAGCAACACAGCACCAGCTCCCTTTAATAATCGTCGTCGGGTAAGTGATGTTGAATCAGTCATGCTATTCCTGTGGTGGTGAATTGTTTAATAAAAATACAAATATCCAATTTGTGCAAAAACTTTATCGAATCCTTTTGCCAGTGTCACCCCAAAAAAGCGAATTAATGCAGTACATTAAGGTGAAAAAAAGTCAGTAACGGGTGATAAATAAGGAGAAATGCCACTTGCACCCAACGCAATAAAAGAATAAAAATACACATTAAACGAATAATAATTCAAAGAGGGTTTACCGTGAAGGAACGCAGCACCGAACTGGTTCAGGGCTTTCGCCACACCGTTCCCTATATCAATGCCCACCGTGGCAAGACGTTTGTCATTATGCTGGGCGGTGAAGCCATTGAGCATGAAAACTTTTCGAGCATCGTTAATGATATCGGTCTGCTGCATAGCCTCGGTATCCGTCTGGTAGTGGTTTATGGTGCCAGACCGCAGATCGATGCCAACCTCTCTGAACGCAATCTTGAACCGGTTTACCATAAACATACCCGTGTTACTGATGCGCAATCTCTGGAGCTGGTAAAACAGGCTGCGGGTCGATTACAACTGGATATTACTGCCCGTCTGTCGATGAGTCTTAACAACACCCCCCTGCAAGGAGCGCATATTAATGTTGTTAGCGGCAACTTTATTATTTCTCAACCTCTGGGCGTTGATGACGGTGTGGATTACTGCCACAGCGGTCGTATTCGTCGTATTGATGAAGAAGCCATCCATCGCCAGCTGGACAGTGGCGCCATTGTGCTGCTGGGCCCGGTAGCCGTTTCAGTGACGGGTGAAAGTTTTAATCTGACCTCAGAAGAAGTGGCAACCCAGTTGGCCATTAAACTGAAGGCCGAAAAAATGATCGGCTTCTGTTCGGAGCAAGGTGTCATCAATAGTGAGGGCAATATTGTTTCCGAGCTGTTCCCAAATGACGCACAGCAACGTCTTGAAGAGCTTGAAAATAGTGGTGATTATCACTCTGGCACTGTGCGCTTCCTGCGCGGAGCAGTCAAAGCCTGCCGCAGCGGTGTACGTCGCAGCCATTTAATCAGCTATCAGGAAGATGGCGCACTGTTACAGGAGCTGTTCTCACGCGATGGTATCGGTACGCAAATCGTGATGGAAAGTGCGGAACAGATCCGCCGCGCCACCATTAATGATATTGGTGGCATTCTTGAGCTGATCCGTCCGCTGGAACAACAAGGGATCCTGGTACGTCGTTCACGGGAACAGCTGGAAATTGAAATCGACAAATTCACTATTATCGAACGCGATAACCTGACCATCGGTTGCGCTGCACTCTATCCATTCCCGGAAGAGCAGATTGGTGAAATGGCTTGTGTCGCAGTGCATCCCGACTATCGCAGCTCTTCCCGCGGCGAGGCACTGCTAGAGCGCGTTGCGCTACAAGCCCGGCAGATGGGGCTGACAAAACTCTTTGTACTGACCACCCGCAGTATTCACTGGTTCCAGGAACGCGGCTTCCAGCCTGTGGATGTGGAACTGTTGCCCAGCCGGAAAAAAGAGATGTACAACTATCAGCGCCGTTCCAAAGTACTGATGGTTGATCTGCACGAGAACAATACGCATTCCCGCCAGAGCTAAAACTGAACGCACTGAACAAATTGATCCTCCCCTTTTATATGGGGAGGTCATCAGTCACAAACGATCAACCAATCCACTGCGGCGCTGCGTACGCATTTTCACCGCACTATTGAACACACTGCTGCTGGTATACAACGTCAACCGACTTTTAGCGCGAGTCATCGCGGTATAAACCAGCTCACGGGTTAATACCGGTGTGATCTGATTCGGCAACACCATCAGGGTATGATCAAATTCCGATCCCTGCGATTTATGTACCGTCATCGCGAATGCAGTTTCATGTGGAGGTAAACGGCTGGGTTGTACCGCTTTAATCGTGCCATCAGGCAACGGGAAAAAGACCTTCAGCGACTGCTCATCATCCAGCATAGCGATACCGATATCACCGTTAAACAATCCCAGCCCCCGATCATTACGTGCAATCATAACTGGTCGGCCAGCATACCATTTACTACTGGTTACGTGACTTCGGCGGATCAGGCCAGCCTGACGCAGTGCCATCTCAATACGCTCATTCAGCCCAGCCACACCAAATGGCCCCTCTCGTAACGCACATAACAACTGGAAGCGACCAAATTCAGCCAGCACCTCTGCCGGAGATGCCCTTTCAGCCAGTTTCGTAAGATAACCACGATAACCCGCAACACAATCATGCAGCAGTTGCTGGTAGTCTTCGCTGCTGGCTAAACCGTGATAATGGATATCAGTAAAACCATGGCTGAAAACCTGTTCGACTCGCTGAATATCACCGGCATTCACCGCCTGTGCCAACTGACCAATCCCGGAGCTTTCAGTAAAACGATAACTTTTGCGCAGCAGGCAGATACTGTCACGTACAGCCGGAGCCATTGCCACTTCTTTCCCTGTCACCTCACATCCCGTTAAACGGGTAAGTTCAGCAGCACGTTGTGGGCTGTATCCATATTCGGCACAACGGCAGATATCGCCTAATACAGCCCCGGCTTCCACAGAAGCCAGCTGGTCACGGTCACCGAGGAAAATCACTCTGGCCTGAGGAGGTAATGCCGCAATCAGATTTGCCAGCATCGGCAGATCGACCATCGAGGCTTCATCCACCACCAGCACATCCAGATGCAACGGGTTACCTGCGTGGTAGCGCATACGCTGGCTGCCAGGTAGTGCGCCCAGTAATCGGTGTAATGTCGTCGCCTCGGCAGGAAAGCGCTGCAATACCGGCTCAGGTAATGACAGCCCTTGTAATGTTTTACCCAGTGATTCCGTCAAACGTGCAGCGGCTTTCCCGGTCGGTGCCACCAGCTCAATACGCGGTGCTCCCGAAGAAAGCTCAATCAGGCAGGCCAGCAATCTGGCGACGGTGGTGGTTTTCCCCGTCCCAGGTCCACCAGAGATCACGGCAACCTGACGGGTGATCGCAACAGCAGCTGCGATCTTCTGCCAGTCTTCTGCCTGCTGACCAAAGTAGCGATCCAGTGTATTGCGCAGTGCCGCTTCATCGACAGGCAGAGGCAATTGCTGGCGTTGAATAAAGTCCACCACCTTGCCTTCACTCTGCCACATACGATGCAGATAAAGGCGTTGCTGCTGTAATACCAGCGGTGTAGCCTGCTCACCCTCACTGACTGCCGGGCTGTCAGTAAGGATCTGATGCCAGTCAGTCGGTGATCCAGCTGACTGCCAGATCGCCTGTGCCAGATCGGCATGACGACCAGCGAACATATATTCTGGCTGTAACTGATCCAGCGGCAAACAAACATGCCCTTCTCCAGCATCCCGGCTGACCAGTGCAGCGGCCAGCATCAGCGCAGGTTGCTGTTCACCCGCCACCATCAACGCAAACTGCACATCAAGTGTGCGTAACAAGCGCTGGCGACTCGCCAGATGCAGATAATCAATCAGCTTCATACCTCATCCTCCGTATCACCCGCAAACAGGCGATCCAGTTCAGCAATAAATGCCGCTTGCGGACGTGTACTGAAGATCCCGTTACTTCCTTCTGTACCATCAAGACCACGCAGGAAAAGGTAGATCACGCCACCAAAATGCTGTTCATAATCATAACCAGGCAGTCGCTGCCGCAAATAGCGATGCAGTGCCAGGCTATAAAGCTGGTACTGTAAATCATAACGATGGGACTGCATTGCCTGCGCCATTGCTTCAGCGGTATAAGCCTGACTCTCTTCACCCAGCCAGTTCGATTTATAGTCCAGCAGGTAATATTTCCCCTGCCAGCAAAACACCAAATCAATAAATCCTTTCAACATGCCGCGGACCTGATAAAAATCGAGGGGCGGGCAATTCACCGACAAGGGATCCTGGCGAACTACCTGATCAAGCTTATCTGCGGTAAGCAAACGGGAGATCGGCAGATAAAACTCCAGCTCAACCCGACAGGCTGAAGGTGGCAACTGATTCAGGCTAACGCCACTGCCATTAAGTGGGGTATGCAAAATACGCTGCATCCAGTCATGCATCATTGGCAGCCAGGCCATATCCAGCCCCTGCTCACTGATACGCGCAGATAGCCACTCGTCATCCAGCGGCAAGGTAAAATCCAGTTTCTCAAACAGGCTATGCAAAAATGTGCCGGGTGCAGCACCGCGAGGGAAAGTATGCGGTGTCAGCTGTGGTTGCAGTTGCTGTTCGGCCTCCCCCGCAGCATCCACATCAAGACGTGGTAGCAGATCCAAAGCAGCGGCATGACCGTGTTGTTGTAACCCTGAATAACTGGTCACCCGCCAGTCATCACGCAATGAACGCTGCAAAACCTGGCTACTCAGTTCCTGCTGTTGTTCTGCCTCCGGCTGCCAGAGGCTTGCATCGGCTAATGGCACATCAGCCAGGGCGGTATGCTCACTCTGCATCGCTGCCAGCAACTCGTGCAGCGTTGCTGCATCAGCCGCCTCACCGCGCTGGATCAAATAACCAGGCGCGCTGTGGTGAAGGTCACTGTTACCCTCTTTTTTACGTGTCCCCTTGATTAACGGGGCAATACCAACGCTACAGTGATAGATCGAGCGAGTCAGCGCCACATACAACAGACGTAAATCCTCAGCCAGTCGCTCTTCTTCTGCCAGAGAGACGCTGTCATCGCTTTGTTGTAAGTCCAGCAACGCTTCAAAACTCTGTCGGTCATGGTAGATCCCATTTTCCGCTGCCCGGTAGTTAGCCGCAAACGGCAGCCAGACCAGCGGATATTGCAACCCTTTGGATTTATGGATAGTCACGATTTGAACCAAATGGCGATCACTCTCCAGCCGCAGTTGCTGATTAGCGACCTGTACATCAGGTTGCGTGATTTGCTGTGCCAGCCAGCGAACCAGCGCATGTTCACTGTCCAGCGAGATCGCTGCTTCCTGTAACAACTCGCCAAGATGCAGGAGATCGGTCAGCCGCCGTTCACCACTGTCAGAAGCCAGCAGGTTCTCTGCAATCTGTCGCCGAAGCATCAACTCACGCAACATTGGCAATACGCCGCGCTTCAGCCAGCGCTGGCGGTAATGATCGAACTCATCCACCAGCGCATCCCAGGCGCGTTCATCGTGACTGAGCGTATCTAACGTCAGGGCATCCAGACCAAACAGACTGCTGGCCAGTGCGCTACGCAGAATACGTTCCTGCTCTGGAGCAAGAACCGCCTGCAACAACAACAGCACTTCACGCGCTTCCGGCGTGGTAAAGACGCTGTCACGGTTAGAAAGGTACACAGATGGGATCGCCAGACGATTTAACGCATCGCGCATCACCGAGGCTTCTCCACGACTGCGTACCAGAATCGTAATATCAGAAGCCTGTAGTGGTCGCTGATCCGGCAATTTCCCGATTAACGCGCGCCCCTGCTGACCTGCCGATAACCAGTGACAAATTTCAGTGGCGCACTGCTGCGCCATATAGTGCTGATAATCATGCACACCAACACCTTCGCCTGGCTGAAGCCAGAATTTGAGTGCTGGTTGCTCAATACCTTCCACACTGAAACTTAAACAGTGATTTGGCTCTGCCGGGCTGACAGTAATAAAAGGGATGTCGCTAAATACAAACGGACTGGGCTGGCGCTGAAATAACTGGTTAACACTGGCCACCATGGCAGGTGACGAACGCCAGTTAGTCTCCAGCGTATAATGGGCACTGACTTCAGCACGTGCCTTCATATAGGTAAAGATATCCGCACCACGAAAGGCGTAAATTGCCTGCTTCGGATCACCGATCAGCAACAATGCACTGTCAGGCTGCCCAACATACAGAGTACGGAAGATACGATACTGCTGCGGATCGGTATCCTGGAATTCATCGATCAACGCGACAGGAAAACGCTGACGTACTGCCGCCGCCAGCAGTTCCCCACCAGGCTGATGCAGAGCGGCATCAAAACGACCAAGCAGATCGTCGAATCCCAGTTGTGCATGCAGACGTTTTTCCTGCCGGGTGATATTACGGATCTCAGCCAGTGCCCGGGCAATAATCAAATCACGTAACGAACGAGGCTGTGCCAGAAAAATATCAATCTGTTCGAATACCGGATGATAAGGAGCTTGCCCCTTTTTCGTTTTTTCTACCAACACTCGCTGACCAAAGCGTTCAAGCTCTTTGACCACCTCGTAATCCAGTGTTTCGCTCTGCGCCCACTGCGTGATTTTATCCAGCCAGTTAGGTAAGTGTTTACTGTTGTAGCTGCGCCGATCAACACCGGATGTATCAATCACTTCAAACAGATTATCTGCAGCCAGCCACGCCTGCTTGATCGCCTCTATCTGCGTGATAATCGCTTCGTGTCGCTGCTCAAGCGTTTCATCTTCTGCCGGAGCCGATTTCAGTAATGGGGCTTCGCCTCCCAACCAGGGTGATAGCTCTTTCAGCAACGCCTCCGGGCCAGACCAAAGCTGGCGTACAACCCTGGCCACCGGTAACGGCAGTGGATAACAATGGCGACGCCAGAAATCAGCCGCTGCACGACGCCGCAGTGGCATCTCATCTTCAATCAGCTGTTGTTCAAACAACATACCGGATTCGAATGCATTCAGATTCAGCATGCGCTGGCAGAAGCCATGAATCGTAAAGATCCCGGCTTCATCCATCTGGCGCTCAGCAGCCAGCAGGATCGCCGCCGCCTGTGAGAGGTCACTGATTTCTGTTATCAGTGCCTGCAACATCGGATCCCGGCTTTCTCCCCGCACACAATCAATACGCAGTGCATGAATATTGGCACGGATACGCCCACGTAACTCCGCAGTGGCGGCCTCAGTAAAGGTCACCACCAGAATTTCTTCTACGGATAACGGACGATTAAAGGCGGATGTGCCACCCAGTCCAAGTAGCAGACGCAGATAAAGCAGACCAATGGTAAAAGTTTTACCTGTGCCTGCTGATGCTTCAATTAACCGTTCACCATACAAAGGCAGGGTTAATGCATCCAGACGTTCAGCAACCTGTTGATTCATGGCTTATCCTGGCTTACCGGAAATGACTGTTGCAGAGTGCTGAGATCCTGCCAGGTCTTCCAGCCTGCAGGGGCAGCATAGTCAGCTTTACCGTGATGACTGCCCGAAATCTGTGACAGTAACGCCAGCCCGGTTGGGGCAATCACGGCCTGATGGAAGAAATCGGCCAGATTTTCAGGTGTCAGCGCCTGAATTTGTGCAATCACTTTTTCCCGGGTATCAAAGCTGTAGTTCTCGCGGTTAAAGTCTTTACTGTAGCGAGCGGCTTCTTCATCCAGCGTTTGTGGGCGCTGTTTCAGTTCATTGATCATCGCTGTCTGGTATTGCGCAAATTCCTCTTTACTCATCGCCCGCAACCGTTTTTCCGCTACAGGGTAGAAAGCCTGGAAACGTTGCAACAGGTAAGCAGGTTGCTTCACATTACTTTGCAGCAGGAAGCCAATCCCCCACTGACGCCCCACTGGCATCTGGAAAGAGAACAGTGCGTAACCCAATTGCTCCTGAGTACGTAACTGGTTGTAGAACCATGGCTGGATAATCTGGCTCAACATCGTGCTACTGGCCATGCTGTGGTACTCATCAAATCCTGCCGGGACATAAACCGCCGCCAGGGCAGAATCCGTGCTGCTGCCCACTTTTTGCAGGTTCGCCAGAGATTGCTTATCGACTCTGATGTACTGATTATGCCACCAGACATTCCCTCCACAGTTCAGTTGCTGCTTCAGTTGTTCTGCCAGTTGGCTGACGGCTTCCGGAGTCATATTCCCCACAACCAGGAGTTCCGGCGTGGATGTTTCCAACAGCATTTTGCGATAGTCCAGCAACTGTTGCAGCGTAATAGCAGACAACAGTTTGCGACGTTCGCTACGTTCAGTGTAAGGCAGGCGAGATAACAGCTGCGCTGGCTGAATTGCCTGCTCAAAAGCTTTACCTTTTTCAGCAGCATCCAGACGTTCCAGATACCAGGACTTAGCCTGTTCCAGTTGCTGCTCTGTTGGGGTAAAACTGGAGTATCCCGCTAACAGCTGACTCATCAGCTTTGGCAAACGCTGAGTAAAGCCACTGGCATTAAAGGTTACACCATCATTTTCCCTGGTCGAGAAACTGATCCCACCCACAGATGCCTGTGAACTCAGCTCATCAAGCGCCACACCCGCCAGATAGTCATTCATCGCAAACAGAACCTGATTTTGTGCACTATCCAGCGCCGCTTTGTTACGCAGCGCAAGCGTGATATTGGCTTTCGGTTCATCAGCATAATACTGGCTTGGCATATACAACACGCGCAGACCAGACTGATTAAGCAATTGTTGTGGGTGTTCGTACTTTTTATCCGTTTTGATCAAACTAAAATCGTCCGGGATATAGGGGTTCAGCACAGGCAGAGATAATTGCAGCTTAGTGCTTTCGGCCTGCCACTGGCTGAATGTCTGTTCGCTAATTTTATCGACCTGGTAAGGCGCATCAACAAAATAGGCCGTTTTATTGTGTGGTTCATTGGGGCTGATAAACCAGATCCGGGCATTTTGTGGCGTCATTCCTTCCAGACGCGCCTTGATCGCTTGTGGATCATAGCGATCGGCAATATAAGAAGCATCCAGCACATCCGCTACAGGCACTCGCACCATGGTATCCACCAGCCATTCGATATAGTCCATATCGCGGGTAATGGATGGATAGCGGAAATCCAGCTCCAGCACATGCGCTACTTCATCAAAATAGCGTTTATCAATGCCCTGGGTACGCAACGTATTCAGATAGCTGAATACAGCAGCAATCACCTGATCGCGGTTTGCCTGGCCCTTATCTGTCAGTGAAACTGAAATGGAGAATACGCCACCATTGCGCTCAATAACCGGATCAGCGCCTGCATCAATCGAATCAGCCAGTCCATTACTTTGTAACCAGTCTGATAAGGTGTTTTTACTGCGATTGCCAATCAGGTAAGCAATCAGCGTATCGGTTTTACTGCGAAATTGTGCGCTGTTGTTATCAATACGGAATTCAATACGCAGCTGCTTGTTTGGCTGCGCTGGCACATAGTGAATAATGATGCCTTTTTGTTTATCCGTTACCACGGGCACCGTGATCTCCGGCACTGTCGCCTGATGGTTTTTCACGCGACCAAAAGTTTCCGTGGCAATTTTTTCCATTTCTGGCAACGGTTTATTACTGTAAATCACCGCTTTCATCAGATTAGCTGAGTAGTAACGCTGATAAAACGCTTTCAGGGCATCGTGCAGTTTACTGCCAGGTTTATCGCGCAGGGTTTCCAGATTCCCGCCAGAGAAGCGTGAGCCAGGATGTGCCGGGTTAAGGGTTTCAGCTCCCACCTGCGCCATTCGTAAACCATCCCGGGAACGCGCCATTGTCAGCTCTGCATTAACGGCATGACGTTCGCGATCGGCATTAACCGGGTCAAGCAACGGTTCCGCAATGGCATCAGCCAGCCGATCAGCCGCAGGCTGCAAAGCGTCGTTTTCCACTTCCAGATAAAACGCCGTGCGATACGATGCGGTACTGGCATTGTGGCTGCCGCTGTGCTTTTTGAGAAACTCCGCCAGGTTGTCCGGTTGTGGGTAGCGTTTTGATCCCATCAACACCATATGTTCCAGATAATGTGCCAGACCGGGTTGGTCTGCTGGGTTTTCCAGTGAGCCTACTGGTAACGCCAGTGCTGCCAGCGATTTGGTTGCCTGATCGTCAGAAACCAGCAGGACTGTCATCCCATTATCCAGACGGATCGCTTTGTACTGACGGGGATCTTTTTCGCTCTTACGAATCACTTCCGTGATCGGCTGCCATCCACTTTGTGCCTGAGTTAACGGACTAAACAACGTTAACAGAGTAAAACTCACTACCCAGGTTGCATAACGACGCATTCAAACTCCCTAAACCATGCTGTGCTTAATTATCAACAGGAGACATTCATCATCCTGATTATCTGTAAAACCCCAACGCAAACGCTGGGAAAATAAAATCGATGTTATTTGCTATACCGTCTGGCGTGCCTGGAGTAAGGGTAACAACCAACGTTCAGCCTGTTCAGTGAGCGCTTGCACAGACGTTTCATCCAGTACACGGATCAAACGTTGTAAATAAGGATCGCTGCTTTCTCCTTCAATTTGGTAATTCCCCTGCCAGCGAGACAGCAACTTGTTGCGGGCCTTTTTCTGGGTCACATCATCAAACAACAGTGCTGACGTCGCAGCATCAAAGCTCTCTTCCAGCCAGGCCGCGCCGGATTCCGTCAGTAGTAGTGGTACGCACATTCCCTGTCGGTAACCTGCCAGATAATGAGCCAGTTGCTGTCGGGCTGCATCTGCCGCTACTGCCGGGAATCGCCATTCGCTGCCATTGCGCCCCAGCATCAGGCTGCTTCCCTGCCCGCCCATCGCACAATAGACCAGATGTTCAAGCCACAGAGTCAACCCGTCTTTTAGATTCAGATTACCAGGACGCCAGCGCAGTAAACCGCTATCCTGCACCTGAGTCAGCCAGCCACTCAGTAATACCCCATCAATGTCCAGTGCAATTTCCTGGCTTTCTGCGGCACTGCGTTGTTCACGTATCCGCCCGGCCAGCTCAAGCATCTCCTGTTCCTGCTCCTGCCAGATCAGTTCACCAAACGCTCCATAAGGTAAGACTCCCGCCGCCCGCTGCCGGGTATACAGACGGGAACTCTCCTCACCTTCAATCAGACTGTTCAGTAACTGCGTATTCAGCTGGTAGCGGGTCAGGCCATCAAGTGCAAAAGGTTCTGCATCTGGCAGTTCGCTCTCTTCCATACTGAAACTGACACCCAGCCGCATACTGAAAAAGGCTCTGGCTGGATGACGCCAGAAACGCACCAGCCGCTCAAAACTTAATGTTTCCAGTTCTTCCGGAGCCAACGCTTGCATAAACAACGGATGTGCCACACCGGACGCGCTGGCCGCGGGTAGCCACTCTTCAGCAAAACTGCGGAATTCAGCATTAGCACTAAAATTGTCAGCAGCAAATGGCATTCTGCTGTGTAAATAGTGCAGATGGTGAATCACCCGCTGCGCACTGCGATCCACATTCAGATGACGATCTTCCGGCAAGCAGAAACTCTGGCTGATGTACTCCACCAGTTCACTGACCAGCACAGAGGGATATCGTTCCGTATTATCCTGGATGGAGCGGGCAATATAGCTGATATATAACTGCTGCTGTGCCGAGTTGACGGCTTCCAGGAACAGATAGCGGTCATCATCACGGCGGCTGCGATCCCCCTTCTGCATCTGTTTACTCATCAAATCGAATCCCAAAGGAGGGAGCGTTCGTGGATAAATTCCGTCATTCATCCCCAGCAGGCATACCACTTTAAAAGGAATGGAACGCATCGGCATCAGCGTACAAAAGTTCACTGGGCCAGCGAGGAAACGCTGGCTGATCCGTTGCTGATCCAGCCGGGAAACCAGCTCGTCACGCAAGACAGTCAGCGGCACATCCTGCTGATAACCGGCTTCGATGCCATAACCAATGACCTGCTGCCACTGTTCTTCAATCAGTGTCAGCGCGGCTTCCGTTTCTGCATCGCACACAAAGAAATCATCCAGCAACTGCCGGCAGAGGGGTAACCAGTCTGTTAGCTCGCAGGTTTCCGCCAGATTGTGCCGCCAGCGATGTAATTGCATCAGTAAATCCGCCAGATTCCCGGCTAATTCAGCAATCAGGCCGCTGGACTCATCATAGGGCAGGATCCCCTGCCACTCCCCGGCATCACTGTTCATCGCATAGCCCAGCAACATACGGGTAAGACCAAAATACCAGGTATGCTGCCCGGTTGCTGGCAGATCCAGCTCACGCACGTTGTCGTCGTCCAGCCCCCAGCGGATACCCGATTCCGCGACCCAGTGGCGCAGCAAACGCAGACCTTCTTCATCGATTGCAAAACGGCCAGCCACTGCCGGAACCTCAAGCAAAGACAACACATCTTCCGCTGTAAAACGACTATCGGGCAGACTCAGCAGGGAAATAAATGCCTGCAATGCTGGATGCGCCTGGCTGGCGCGACGGTCAGAGATAGCAAAGGGCAGTGCCCGTTCTGGGGGTGCATTACCAAATACAGCCTGGATAAAGGGGGTATAAGCATCGATATCAGCCACCATCACGATGATATCGCGCGGCGTCAGCGTGGGATCTTCAGCCATCATCGCCAATAGACGATCCTGTAATACTTCAACTTCCCGCTGTGGACTGTGACACTGATGAATCACTATTGAACGGTCGTCTGGTGCTAGTTGTCGTTTACCTTCACTGTTTTCCCATTCACTTTTTTTCAGGCCGATAACCGCGTTATCTTCCAGCTCCAGTAAATCGCGTTTCAGGGTTTGTAGCAGGTTCACCGGCTCCAGTTCGACAAAAGCAAAAACTTCGTTAGGTTCAATTTGCGCCAGCAGATAAAGGTTATCCCGCCCCAGTTTCCCCCATGATGCCAGTAGCGGATTACTCAGTTGCTGCTCACCGGTATCGCTGAAGAGTGATAGCGCGTTTTCACTGTCACGAAATTGAGGGATTTCACTGTTATCCCGATAGTGGCGACGATTGCGGCTCTGTAACTTCGCCAGGAAAGCATAATCCTGAATATCCCCCCAGTAATGACGGCAGGGATTGGTAAAGAGCAAATGGATATCAATATGTTTACCCAGCGCACGCAATGCCTGCAGATAGACTGGCGGCAATGCCGAAATCCCGCAGATAAAGACCCGATCAGGTAGATTCGCCGGGCGTGTGGTGCTGTTTTCCAGCGTATAGATAAAACGCTGATAGAGGTTAGCGCGATGCCATTCTGGTTGGCCAAGCTGGTGCGTATACTGGACCAGTGCAGCCCACAATGGAGCCTGCCAGATTTGAGCCTCCCCCAGACCGTCAACCAGCACGCCTTTCTCCCAGCTGTTCAGCCACTGCGGGCGATAAACCAGGTACTGATCGAATAGATCCGCCACACGGGAAGCCAGCTGAAACAGCTTACGTTTATCATCATCGTCGTGCAGATAGTTACGCAGTGTGGCGAAGGCCTCATCCGGCAATAAATCGGGCAGGATAGCCATCAGCTTCCAGCTCATGCCCGATTTACTAAATGCACTCTCTTCAGGGATATCCGGCAAAACGCGCACAAACATATCCCAGATAAAGCTGGCAGGGAGTGGAAATTCAATATTGGCGGCAATACCAAAATCTTCGGCCAGCGACATTTGTAGCCACTGTGCCATTCCGGGGCTTTGCACCAGTACCACTTCCGGGCTCAGCGGATTCGGCAAAGGCTGATTTTTTATCTGCCAGGATGCCAGTTCTTTAAGCAGATCCAACTGATTGGAGTGGTAAACAGTAAACATAACCGACAAATTCTCAAGGTAAGCGGATGTATTTTTCCCGGGGATCCTCCCCAGGATGCATAGGGCTAATGTAACGTTGCTCTCTCTGATTATCCATGCCCGGACAATACAGTTGAATCAGTTCAGCTTTGCGTCCTGCCGGGCTGACCGTACTCGCAGTGAATAACTGACAGCCTTCCGGGCCACTTTGCTGCTGTAATCGGGATTGTTCCCCTGTTAATGGGTTGCCCTGAAGCCGCTGCCAGGCACTGCGCCAGGCATTACGCTGTTGCCACTGTTGTTGAAAACCTTCAGCCAGCACCTGATGATAATGCAACAGGGCCGTCATACTCAGACTAAACAGTAACAAAGCAAACAGTGTTTCTACCAGGCTAAAGCCACGCTGGCAGTCAGTCGACATCACACTGGCTCCTCTCTGGCAAAGGACAGTAATCCAGCCAGCCATGTGGCAGAGCGCGAATACGCCCATCAGGCAGACGAGTCACCCAGCGATACAGGGACAGCGTATCGCTGCCGCTATCACCACGTAGTAATATCCCTGATGGATGATTCTGTACGCAGGCCCGCCAGGCATAGGGCATTTGCTGCTGGCAATGCCACCCTTCCACCTCACGCCATAATCGATGCTCTCCCCATGCCAGTGCTGAGGCAGCACCTGTATATTGCTGGATATAACGTTGTTCATCTGTGACCAGGCTGAGATTATCGCTTAATTGCCGACGCGTGGCATGTAACAGTGCCGTGCCCATCAATAGCAGAATTATCACCATAATCAACGCACCACTTCCCTGCTGAGCGTGCATTATAAATTCTCCGCGATGACCCAGTGCTCAATGCGCCGGGCGATTGCTGACCACAGGCTGGCTTTCCCCTCCAGCACGATACGTATTTGCTGGTTTTCACGTGCTACCGAAAAATGTTCAATGGACAGAATTCGGGGGTCATTGAGTTTTTCCCAGCCATTACCGTCGCAACGTTCAACACCCCGCTGCATCTCCAGATTGCCTCCCCGCAGGCGAAAGCCGTAATAATCACTCTCCTCCTGAGCAGCACTTTCCCATTTCCCATTACTGTTTTCATCCCAACGCAGCAGCAAACAGTGACCGTTATCTCCCTGAATTTGCATGGCCGGGCCGGTACACTTTCCATGGCAATATCCGGCTCGTCGTACAAATTTTTCCACGGTCTGCACGATCTGTTGCAGTTCTTCAAACAGTTGCACCTGCATTTGCAGCCGCAGATTTTGCTGCTGCAACAGTGGTAGTGTTCGTGCAGCCCCCATCATAATGACGCTGCTAATTACCATCGCCAGTAGCGTCTCAAGTAAAGTAAAGCCACGGCTACTCACTGGCATTTCTCCTCAGACTGCTGGCAAATACGTATTCGACCCCGTGAAGACACGATAATTCGTCGTTCCCCTGCCTCACTGGTGATCACGATATTTCCTGGACGGGCTGTGTTTTTCACGCCATAAAACCCCAACTCAGCCGTTACAGAACGTACAC
>Ga0157366_1000580_pt1 | contig 15785 bp, 18 predicted proteins | sample AttbisABBM1_FD_113149 | JGI IMG/M metagenome (GOLD analysis project Ga0157366, IMG submission 113149) | Fungus gardens microbial communities from leaf cutter ant in Botucatu, State of São Paulo, Brazil - Atta bisphaerica ABBM1 | ecosystem: Host-associated > Fungi > Mycelium > Unclassified ...
ACTATTCTTAACTCTAATATTGTGGCAACCACTAGACACAAAGTCCAATAGCAGCACAAGACAGCAAATCTCTTAGCAGATATCTAGTGGGGAACATGAGTTGTGTAATTTACAAGAGAACTTGACAGGGAACCATAACAGTATTCTACCGACTATTTATATAAACTACCTCTGGTCCATGCTATGACTATATGTCCTACCCTAATGTCCATGCCCTGTCCTCATGTCCATTACTCATCTACCTCATATCCTATTACTTATCCACCTTGCATCTATCTCAAGGCCAGCATGCCATATACATGTGCCCTGATGTTATACCCTCAACCCTACTCTTAATCTCAGTTGTCTATATGTGTACCATGTATATACCATGAAGAACCATGTCCCTTGACATCACTCCATCTCTAGACTCTTCCCAATCCTTCTAGACTGCTCTAGACTACTCTAGGCCCTATAATGTAATGTCATGTGACTTCCTAGTCATATGCCTTCTCTCTCTCATTGTAGACTAATAATATAACTATCTATAAATATCTCACTAAAGTCTGTTCACACTTTCTCATCTTATAACATCTAATAGGTGTCACTTTTAACAGCTATACAATACAAGGCTATTCTTTGGATTCTTATTTCATATCTCACCTACTGGTAAAATTGAGACTTTACCAGATTTTATTTCTATTCATCTTTATCTCAAAAAGCTGGTTAAGCAGTCTTGTCTTAGGACTACTATTCTTCTTTCTTGTCAAAAGGATGGTTTCAAGGCAGAACTCACTTCAAGTGGATATCTGTGATCAGTTGTATAGAAAGGGATTGAATTAAGTATGAAAACAGATATGGTTATCTATGAGGTTGGGCAAGATACCTAGTTGTAGATCAAGTTTGGAGACTTATCCATAGATAGGCAACATGATCTTGGATGACAACCTTGGTCTCAACTTATATATTGTGCCCACTGTTTATTATGTTGTTGTAATTTCAGATAACAAGGTATCAGAGAGAAGTGAAAGAAAGTGTTAGGGAATTCTTAGTTAGATCTTAGTCAGAGGAGTGAGAGATAGTTCTTAGTTGATTTCCAGACTGAAGACTACAGAGTATCTACTTGGTCTTAAATACTAAGTCTGTAGTTAGAACTGTGGCTAGGGAAATAGTAGTACAAGGGATAACTAAGAAGACATTATAGAGACAGTTTCTAAAATATAAGATGACTAGAAGTCTAGGTGATGAGTTACCAGAAGATAAAACACAAGGGATTGATCCATACATGAACAAGCATGAATGCAAAAGTATATCTAGATATGGTTAGAGTCCTAACCAGAAGTCAGAAATTGGATGTCTCAGAAGTTGGTCTATAACATCTCTCAGTATATACTAATATTTCTACTTAGTGCTAAAAACTCAAAGGATGCTTGCTCTCACCCATAATTGCTTGCTTTTTTAAATAACACCTAGTGTACTTATTTAAAAGGTCTTCTTTTGAATACTGAAATATCACTTCTCTATTGGATGTACATACTCAGTCTCACAGAGATAGTGTGAACTATTTGTACCTATTAGACATACAAACTAGTGTATATAGTCAGTAATCTACAAAGATGATTTACTAGAATACAAGCTCATCTCAGTCTCACAGAGATAGCATGAATGACTAAGGTGTAGCCACCAATCAAAAGAGTCCTTTTATACCTAAGAATATAGGGTTTAATACTATATAGTTCTTTATCATACTAGATATTGGCATAGCATGAAATTCAGCCAGCAAATATAATGTGAGTGTGCTTTTGTGAATATGTGTTCAGAAGAGGAAAATAAAAATGGAAACAAAACTTGCTAATAATGTCTTTCCAGTAGTCATATCTCTCTAATATTCTCAATCTTATTAAACATTTCAATTCTTAAATATTAAGGCTATCCCAGATTGTAAATTGCTTAACAACTTCTTTAATCACATCTCTTTCTATTCTGTTAGAGTTGAAGATAACAGACTTATTTTATTTTCATTTCATTTTTCATTTTCATTTTTATTTATTTTTCATTTTCAACTTAGGGTTAGGGATTAGTGTGATATCACACATAACTGTCACAAACTGTCACACATCTGTCACAAGTCATAGTCATAGAAGGACATAGAAGGTTCTAGAGCAATGATGTCATACCATATGTTAATAGCATATAGTACACATGTCCCTTTAAGATAGGCTAGGTTAGTGTAGTATGGACTATTAGCCAAGTATATATAAGGTAGACACTTTGTAACTGGAACTCCATCAAGTTCTCTTGTGTAAACCCTATACAAGGTTATTCTTTTGCTCTCACTCTTGAGCTTAAGTTCATAACACATTCTTACAATCACTCAAGTCTTAGTAGTCACAAATTCTATCTAGAGTCTCTTGACTGTCTGTGTCTTGAGACTTTTTTCTTTTCCTCTACTCTCATTGTTGTCACTGATGTAAGTGGTATACTCTCAGGAACATGCAAATTGTTTTTGCTATGTATTTTTGGAAACTAGAACAAAAGGTATCATCTTCTAAAGCTGGTCAAACAACTGCTTCTAATGTTGAACTGTCTGTTATAAGACTGGACATTGTCAAGGCTACTAGTATAAACATTGAATTAGACATGCCTTCACAGTGCAAAACTTGCAGCCAGGCTTCAACTATAGAACTCTTAATGCCTCAGGAATCATCATTTGCTTTTTCTTGTTGTAAGGGGAAGGAACACCCTCAAATAGCTTAAGACACTCAAGTATAGTAGCACCATGGGCCATCTTATGGGGAACCATGCCCTGAATTGTCCAATAAAGTATTTTGGATAGCATTCATTATTTTTATCATTGACTCTCTAGACTTTGCTAGAAAAACAATGAACTTCTCTGTATATTCTGAATAAGCTCATTTCTTAACTGTTTGCTTTGTATTTAGATTGTTCTTTTGTAGCATTAACCATAAAATCAAATTCTGAGACTGCCCAAGCAATGTTGAGTAGTTCTTACACTAACTGGTCCATAATAATATGACTAATACTAAAGTAGCTACTAGACTTTATCTAGCAACTTCTATTGACATTCTTTGCTCCAAGAGTGTCTTTTTATATCTAGATGCTTGGAAGACATCCTTCAATCATCTTACTGTTCAAGGACATTATTTCCTCACTCTCAGAGGCAAGAATCACAAGCTCCTTCAGCTTAGTTACTCCAAGAGTAGTAATTGGCTCTCTCACATTGGCCAGCTAGTCCTATTATATGCTAGAATAACTAGAGCCATCCTTAACCATACTCCCATTGGAGAGTATAGACAATGCTTTTTCCCTGCAGAGTATACCCAATTTTCATGTAGCTATTGCTAGATAGAAACATATTAATACATCTTTGTAAACTATTCCAAGTTTGTTCACAATCCCTTAATTGATCCATCTCCATCAATTAAGGACTTTTTTGAGTTCTTGAAGAAGCATTCAAGTGCCTTTGCCTTTTCTCTCCAAAAATGACCTTAGTTTTCTTCTTCCAAGCCTCTATAAGTACTGAGATAGTTTGCTTTTCTGTTTCTGTAGATAGTTTTCTCAGTTTCATCTCTCTTAGTTTTTTTTGACTCTGTATTCTCAGTATAATAGGTCTGGTTGTAAACTTGGAGACATAATTAGTAGATTGGTTACAAACAACCATTATCTAAATTAAATTTCTTCTCAATTTCTATTGATTCTGATAGGGTCTTTCTTTGTCTATGAGAGAGGTTTCTGTCTCCTGAGGAAAAATTGTAGGCTACTTGTTATAAATAGTCTGCCACAAACTGGGATAGAAAGGGAATCAGCTGGTGCAATCACTATAGGAAATGTGTTCGTTTCTGCGGAATTGGTTACATCATCATTTGAGGACACAAGGTATCTACATTGTTGTCTTGAGTCTTTGGGATACCTTGTGTAACTAAGTAAGGAAAGGCAATCTCATCCTCTACTTCCATCTGGTTCATCCAAGACTGGGGTTCCATTCTTTCTGTGTAATCTACAGAAGATTTGGAAAAGTTCGAGCTGCCTTGCTCAGATGTAGCCGATTTTTCTCGGGAGACAACACGACCTCTTGTAGAGATCCATGTTAGGATTCACTTGAGTGTTGTTAGCATAGGGGTTTGGAAGGTTCTCTGAGTTATAAGTTATTTTCCGTTAGACGCTACCATACAAGATGGGCATAGCAAGCTAACTATACTCTTGTGCTTGATTATGTAATTTCGAAAAATAATTCTTGTCCTTCGATATTTTGTTCACACCTAACTATGGCTCCAGATGCACGTCTTTTAGAAAAAGCTGCCTCATTTTCCACGTTCTCGAATATACTTGATTCTCGCCTATTACGAGCTCTTGCAGACATGGGCTTTGCTCGTCCGACTTTGATCCAAGCGCGCACTATTCCTCTTGCTTTAGATGAACACAGGGACATTCTTGCCCGGGCTCGAACAGGAAGTGGGAAAACAGCAGCTTACTGCATTCCTATTGTGCAAAAAATTTTGCTGAGCAAAGGGAAAGGAAAGGATAAGAGAGTGGTGAGTTAGATTCAGTGTTCAGTATTCACATGGCAGGAGAGTTGATTATTCTCGTTGACCAAGGACGGTGTGGATGCAGACAAACTCCCAAGAGGACTGATTCTTGTTCCCACAAGAGAACTTGCCGAGCAAGTTGCTACCTTTTTGCGAAGTGTTGTTCGCTATTGCGAGAAAGACGTAATCGTGATCAATATTACTTCTGGAACGACCACTCATTTACAACGGTGTGTACATTAATCACATGCTGTTGCAGCAGTGTATGAATTACTCCATCCAAGAACACTCTTATCTGACTATCCTGATGTCGTTGTTGCAACACCTTCACGAGCACTATCACTTTTGCAATCTAAGGTCAGTCCCTACTACTTTCACGGGGAGGCATCTGCCGATATATCTTTCAGACACTTTTTCTTTCTGCTATAGACTCGCTCGTCATTGATGAAGCCGATCTGATTCTGTCATATGGCCATGACAACGATGTCCGCCAAATCTTCAGTGGTGGATACCTTTCCAAAGTTCACCAGAGTTTCCTTATGAGCGCCACCATGACGGAAGATGTTGACGTGCTAAAAGGCTTGCTATTACGAAACCCTGTGAGTGTAATTGTCTTGTGTCTGGATGGGATCTGGTAGTTACATGCTTGTCCAAAGGCCATTCTTAAGCTTGAAGAGGCTGAAGACGAAGCTGCTTCTCTCAGTCAATATGTTGTTAGGTGCTCGGAAGTTGACAAATTCCTTCTAATATATGTCATCCTCAAATTGAAACTTGTGAATGGGAAATGTATCCTGTTCGTTAACGACGTTGAACGCTGTTATCGGTTGAAATTGTTCTTGGAACAGTTTTCTATCAAGAGTTGTGTGCTCAACTCTGAGTTACCGTTGAATTCAAGGTACATATTTAGTTGCTATTCTGAAAATGAGCTAATGAGTTCTTTTAGATATCATACGGTGCAAGAGTTTAACAAAGGTGTTTACGACTATATCATTGCGACAGACGAAGGTGGTGTAGAAGAAAATGACAAGGAAGAAGAGGCAGAGGTAGAAGAAGGAGAGTGTGAGCTCGTTCCCCCCCTTTCGTTAAGTCCCTCTGCTGACACTTTAGTGACTCCTACCCAATGGGAAGACCCTGTCCAGGATACCCCTGAAGATAACGTTGGTGAAGGCGAGCATGCTGAATCAGAAGCACGTTCAGATTTGACAGATGAACAACACAAACGCAAACGACTTTCTTCGCCCTCACTTTCTAGAAAACGTCAAAAGCAGCAATCAGAAGGACAGCAATCTAAACCTTCTAAAAAGTCGAGAGGAAAACATAAATCTGATAAAGAGTACGGTGTTACACGTGGAATCGACTTCGTCGATGTTGCATGTGTATTCAATTTTGACTGTCCAACTTCCGCTCGCTCATATACTCACCGTGTCGGTCGTACTGCTCGAGCAGGTCGGACAGGAATGTCTCTGTCCTTTGTCGTTCCTCGCGAAGAATGGGGTAAAAACAAAGTCGTGGGGTGCCTACCAAGTGCACAAAATGATGAACGCATCTTCAAACGGATCGAAAAACAACAAGGCGCCCGTGGTTCTCAAATCAAAGAATATAAGTTCGACATGCGACAAGTTGAGGCTTTCCGGTACCGCATGGAGGATGCGTTGCGGAGTGTAACGAAGGCAGCGATCAAAGAAGCGTGGATCAAGGAGTTGAAGAGCGAGCTACTCAACTCAGATAAACTCAAGGCGTACTTTGAAGACAATCCCCTTGACCTCGAACATTTGCGACATGACAAGGCATTAAGACCGGCGAGGGTTCAACCTCATCTAAAACACATCCCAAAATATTTGTTACCAAAGATGGCGCCTGTACAGGAGGGAGAGGAGATGAGGCCAGTCTCGGGAGCGAAGCCAAGGTTTGTTCCTTTCAGGAAGGATGGAGCCAAGAAAGGCAGGAGTGGGAGAGGCGGGAAACCTAGTTTGAGAGGAAAGAAAAAGTCCGACCCGTTGAAGAAATTCAGATAAGCCTGTACTTCTTCTGTTGTCCTTGAATTCATGCATTCTTTCGGCTTTTGCAGCCAGTAGATTCTTAGCGTGTATTGACGTCGAGACTGGGAACAAGTTACCTTCCTCAGCTTGTCGCTACCAATCAAAACGCTTTTCAGCGTAATCATCTCCCGTTTGCCCCCTTCTCCTTTCAACTGGCTCATGAGAGCTTGTCGTGTGCACTAATCAAAGCCAGACCCATCTTTATCTCATGGTTTGATAAATAAAACCTTGAATGCAACGTTCATTCTTATGAGGGAAAGAGTACTCTGGCCGGCTTCTGAGGACTCGTTTCTCCTAAACCCTCCGATCAGATACTGGTACTGTCTCACAGAACGGTTATGTGATGACGATTCAATGGCGGAAGCTCTCGATTTGTCTCAACTCCTTTTCGTTCTTCATAAGGCATGCCAGGGCAGGCCTCTAGTTAACAAGTCACCCATACACCCCACATTTAAACACCTATATTCTTCATACTTCAATCACCTATGTCTGTACGCTTTCGCATACACCTAAGTTCACTCCAAGTGGCGGATCAGTCGACGATCGACACGTCTATCATCCGGTCGAAGAAGACGTCAATTGTCCGCCGAGTTATACGGATTGGACGAGGAGTAATGACCGGCGGAAGGCAACTACGTGGTATCCTGATGCGTCTGGTCAACGCTCAGGGTACTTCTGCCGCGCGGAGCTTGACCAGCTCTGCGGATGCTGTGTCCATCACCCATCCCTTAGGGTGGGGAATCCCTAGGAGAGACGAAAGTGGTTCATTTGAAAGTATGTTATATGATCTCGTCCCCTTCATCCTTGTATTCAGTTCTCATGCGAATTTCTGATTTTAGGGATTGGGTTGGGCATCGTACAGTCTCGGTCAGATGGCCAAGTATCGACGCCATCGGTTCATCTTGAGAACGCTAGGAGGAACCTGAGGCTCACTCTTCTTGCTTCTCATTCCCGTCATAATCAACTTGATTCTCCTGTTCCTATTCAATCTGATGAAGACACTGACACTCAGAATCGCAGGCTCTCAACTCCTTCCGTGAAGGATCTTAAGCACTGCCGCCCTAGCTTCCTGAAGTCTGCCAAAGAACGCTTACTCTCGAAATCTCCTGATATGAAAGAACTTGAAGAAATTCGTTTGGCTATGGGTGGTGAAGATCTTCTGCAATGTGTCAAGCATGTGAGTCGTTCTTCAGGTGGCTCTTTTTGGTCCATCGCTACTACAGATGGATGCATGTGGACAATGGAGAGGGTGTGCGCTCAAGATTCTCGATCTCATCAAGTTCTCTTCAACGAGCTTAACGCTTTGCGTCGTGTCCGTTGTGTGAAAGGTCTCCCACGGTTGGAAGAGGTTGGCAATAAGAAGGACACTACATTTATTCTGCTGGTAAGCCCAATTGACTCTACTGCCTAGTCCAAATTCATTTTCTCTTATATAGAATTGGATGGGGGATTCTACCCTTGCGAATTTTCTGCGGAACGACAAGTCTTTTGACGCGAGGTTTACGATCAATCAGATGGCTCGGCTCCTCCAAATTATTCACTGTATGCACCAGTGTGATGTTGTACATCGGAAGGTTTCCCCAGAAAATATCATGGTTGCAGATAACGGTAATTTTACACTTTTTGACTTCAGTTCCTGTGACATCACAAACGCGGGCGCCATGATCGATGGAGGCAAGTAGCAGGTGCCTGGTCTTGTCAAGAACGATACCGACTTATTTTTTTAGACATTCCCCTGTGGATACACGATCCAGCCCTCGGTCCAGAAGGTGACCCAAAGCGTCGCACCCGGAGTCCCTATCACATCGATTATGTCGCTTTGGGTTATATCTGGCATGAGATGCGCACTCGTGTGATTCCTACTTGCGACGGTTCCGGAAAGCACAAGGTGAAAGAAGAGCTCTTGTTGACTGATGAGATGTTGTTCATTCGTCGACTGCTCTCCACTGACGACTATTATCGGTTCGACTCGGTCGAAGAAATGAAGGCTCATGCCATCTTTAGGGATATGTAAGTCGCGTCCCTGTCCATTCTTCTTCGTAGTTGTTCATGTCCTTTAGCGATTGGCGCAACTTTTAAGTCGTGAGCGACGATAGAGCTCTTCTTTTCTCTCATCTCTATATTTTCTCTCACTCCTCTTTTTTTTTTTCCTGCGCTGGCGCAATTGTAGTATATATTGTAACTTTCTTCTTGGACTCATCGGAACCGGTGTCATTGGGCTTGACCAGCCCGGTTGGCATTGGGGCTGTTGTGGGATTTGGTCACCCCACACAGTCATCTGATGGATTCATCCCTTTCCTTTCCTTTTTCTACTCAGTACTTACCAAGTAACAGGGGCTGGACGGGGAGGTATCGGTTCGGAACAACACGATAGGGGCTAGTATAGTGGGCCGGCTGGCGAGCGCAGTGGGTATAGACTCGATTCACAGGAGGTTGTGACGATTAGCGGGTTGTGTGGTTTGGTGCCTTTTGTGAAAAATCTGATCTGATCACATTTATGGCCAGGTCGACCGGGAGAAAACAAATTAGCATGCTGGGATCGGGTTGGATCGGGACGGAAGGGTGATAGGACTAGAAGACGGGCATCGGTCTGCAAATGGTTGGATAGGTGAAAGAGGCTTGATGGGGGCGGCTGAGGATAGCGGAGGATGGAAGGACTGAAGAATTGGGATGGAGGGAGTCATTGGGGGCTGGGATAGATTACACTAAACGCGTTTGTATCCAGATTTTCATGCTCTTAAAGAGGATTCGTGCTTGTCGAATTCCGTCTTTATGCCATCTTTTGATGCTCGAGTCCCGTTGAATTAATGAGACATTAGTTTTGCATTTATAGACTGAAATTCCTGTCTTCCTTCAAAGTAGTCTCTGTTGCGTGGACCTCGGAAAGAAGCACCAGAGCCACCATCAACGCCACCATCAACGCAAGCTTTCGGCCGAAGTATTGTAGACGACTGAACAGGGCAGAATGGGGTAGTTGACATTAACAAGTCCGAGCCACGACAGAGGGAAAGGGTGTGGGCCACAATGGAATAATGTATATCATCATCCTGATATCGTAACGCTGTCAACTGTTATTCCGAAGTAGAGGGGTTCATAGCAGGTAGTACAAATCGTTCGACGGGTGCTCACGAACATATATGAGCATGGACAACACACTCATAACACGACAGCATGCTGATTTTAACCGCTTACAATTGTTCTACGCTGAATACAAAGCAAACCTTTAATAACACTTATGTGGGTTCAACCAGGTTGCCTACGGCTGCACCGACTCTACTGCTAGCCTCGTAGTCAACGTTACATGATTATTGAAGTAACGAACACTATCGCCAGTGGTATATCCTTGAACATGATCAGTCTTGGTGAGTGCTTCCCTCAATCACCAAGCCATAACCTCGTTGTACTCATGTTAGCTCTGTTTCGTCCTTGTCTCCTTCAGTTATGGTTAATCACAGGGAATGTTCATGTTTGATCACATTCTGCCACACAATTTTTCTGTGAGGCGAAGGGAGAACTAATCATTTTTATCTTTGGAAAGACCGCTATAAACAACTGCACATTGGCCGGGTTTAGGGATCTGCATTTTGCGTGAAGCCACTGTAATTTTGCTTGAAAGTGCCGAGTGATTGGTAAAGTTCTGATTTATCGACGCCTTTTCAGAATGGAAAAATGCAACAGAATGACTCCTTGGAGATGAGCCGAAAGCAGTCTAAGTTGAACTCGCAACACGAAATCGTCACCTGACAGCTAGTAGAGGCCACCAGTATAAATAGTGCTGTCCGTCGTGTAATATGTATTAGATCGCGTGAAGTATATTGTGCGCTTGTAAATGGTTGAACGAAGGAGGAAATGCGATGTAAAGATGTGTACGTTGGTCGGAGCCATGTGCCCATATGGATATATGAGAGATATGCAAGATTTCTCTATTCCTTGCTTTCTTTTGAAGCAACATTTTGAAAGGCCAGAGGAACGACGCCTCAGCTACGCCGTATTTGTTCTAATCACATACTCTAGGGGAGATAGCGGAACACCCACGGTTTATTATCATAGGATGGCGGGAAAAAGAGAAGATTCCACGTACTGAAGAACTCATAAGATAGCCAACATAGAGCAGTACTGGGCATGATAGTCATGACACGCGGAACAAGCCCTCTTCCAAAACCTCTGGCACCATCTCGTCTCCATATGATACGGAAAGCGTCAAGCATGCCATTAGCATTCCGAATGTCCACTTCTTGTGTGGTACCACGCGTCTGCAGTAATGTCTTCGCTACGTCCAGTGGTGTTGTGACGGCACCAGCAACGGCACCAGCAACGGCACCAGCAGTAATATGTGATGTGGGTGAGTACTCGTTACGCGGGTTCATGAATCGCTTGACTTGTTCGTACACCGTATATTGAATGGCATTGAAGGGGATTGAGATGGCAAGGGTGGTGGGGTAGGAAACATAGAAAGCGGCGAGACCTTCGCTGCGATAGACCGTGCTGGCACATGTCACAAATGAGCGAAATTCGGATTTGTGTACTTGCATTCGTTGCTTGATCACTGGATTTCGTTGTGAGATGGAAGGGGTCGGGGGAACAATGGAGATTAACAATGGGGATTAACACACCATCAAAGGGATTCATTAGTGCATCGCTGGCAATTGTCGCAGAACCACCAGCCAATGCTATAAAAGCAAGCATTTCAGTGCTGCGAGTGAATGAAAGACGGAGAGGAGCGTACAGTGGGCTAACCACTGGTTCCCGACCTCATTCCCTCCTGCTAGATCCTTGACCGTTTCAAGTGTACCAAAATGGACCGCGTGGGCAGGACCAGCACCAAGAACGACGGATGAAACACCACGCCAGAGAACCCTCATGCCCTCTGTGGATGATATTCGCTTAAAGGCGCTTCCGACACCATCATAGACCGCCAGTGATGAAGTAGAAAAGACTTGCATACGCGTCTGGCATGTCAAACATGAATAATATACGCGACAAGAATCATGGAACATACTTTTATACTATCGATTGGGAACATGACAGCATGTTCTGAGATACCGGCCTACGAGAGAGTGAACAAAGGAACTTAAAGTCAGAGAGGATGCGAGGACTGACAAATGCACCGGCAAGCATGTTAACCTACCAATCAAGAAGGTTCAACAAGAATTCTTTGCGAAGAAAGCTGGATATACTAACTGTGAGACCGGCATTGGGAGGGAGAGACTCATAATCTAGTTCTTCAGCCATGGGTAATGTGTGGGGGACAGGAAAAAAGCCGAGACTGAAATGTGAAGAGAACCGTGGGGCGGATTTCATTTGTAATATGACTACAAATATTCGTTCAGCACTTAAACTTAAAGGAGCACAGTCAGGTCCCACACAGGCTAGCTGACGGCCGTAGAACTGCTTTTGTCTGATTTCAATGTAGATCACTACCGAATAATTTGAGCCGAGGCCAATAAAAAGCGCCCTTTCAAGCGATCTTGCGTTCCTCAACATGCATCTCATCCTCTCAGGCGCAACCGGCACCGTAGGTTACAACGTCCTCCTCTGCTGTCTCGCCTCGCCCAAAGTCACTCGTGTTTCTATCCTCTCTAGGAGAGACTTTGCACTCCCCCAGGGCGAACGGCTCGACACCACCAAGGCAGAGATCATCGTGCACACTGATTATAAGGAATACCCTCCTGCTCTCCTTGAAAAGCTCAAAGGCAGTGATGGTTGTATCTGGGCACAAGGAATAAGCCAGACAAAAGTCTCCAAAGAGTAGGATTTGTTTTGGAACACATGGAAGACTGCTCATTTTTTTTTATCAGTGAATATGTACAAATCACGTATGACTACCCCCTTGCCGCTGCAAAGGCCTTTTCCTCCCTCTCCAATTCTGGAAAGTTCAACTTTGTATATGTCTCCGGCGAGGGGTGAATACAAGTCCCACTTCTCAGAAGATGTGCTAACGATCCAATTACAGTGCCGACATGACCGAAAAATCCTGGATGTTATTTGGTCGAGTCAAAGGCCGCACAGAAAAGGCCCTATTGTCTCTCCCTTCTCAACCAACCTTTGGCTCCCTCCGCCCATTCAATGCACGGCCAGCACATGTTATACCCCCAGAACATCATCGCCCACTTCCCCTCGCCACCAAGCTTATGGATTCTATAGTAACACCTCTGTTCCAGACTTTTGCACCCAATCATACCTCTCCAACAGGTATCCTGAGTCAAGTGCTAGTTGATCTCGCAACAGGAGATGGACAATCTCTGTCTGGAGATGGCATCGAGGCAAATGGACGCACTTTACGCAACACCGCAATCCGCAGGCTTGGAGGTTTGAGCTGTTAATGATACTCGAACTAGTTTCCCATTATCTACCTAGTCCCTCATATTTTAGCTAAAAATACAGCCTGATGCCAAATTTTCATAGGAGCAATTCCTTGTCAGTCGCCGCCAATTTATCATGCTGCTCGATATTTCTATCATACAGGTATGTCAGTATTGCATTGAGGGAAATTTGAGATAAAGACCCACGTTGCCTCCCAAGGATAATCCAACCTGTACGAATGAGATTGGCATCACAAAGGGACTAACAAACTTACCAAAGATCATCTACATCAGCGCCAGAGAAATATCTAGGAAGCCAAGCCCACATCAGTCTGTCGCCCATATGCTATCTTTGGATATACACGAACAGGGTATCTGCAGGTATCTCAGCCAGCTTGGGTTTTTTCTTGTTGTGAACGACAAAAATGGCGAATTTGGTTGCTGCGAGGAGAGGTTCCCGCTCTGCTTCAGGATGTCTTAAGAGTTCTTCTTGAACATCTTTCTGGAGCTCTAGAAGGGCGTATCTACACAGAGCAGAGAAGAATATGAGCTGGCGACAAAACTGGTTTTTCGTCAGTTCACGAACGAGAGTGTTTTACGAGTGTCATCAACCTCGTCCTAAAGTCATCTATCGTGATGCTGTAATACGGGAGTGAAATAGGGCACGAACGACAATCAAGATACGCTTTCCAAGGAGAATTTTCCCAGCACTGGGCCCACTAATAGAAGCGTTTCTGAAAAAACCAATCAATAAGGGACGATAAAACTCACAGCCACTGGGTACGGACAACTTCCTTGCCGATTTGCTCTGCAGTTGTCCCTGGGATAGACTCGTATAGTGATAACCCGATTGCCTGAATCTGAAGTGTCTTGTTGACTGTCGACTGGCGAAGGAACGTGCGCTGGATTAGGATTCGACTTTGCTCAGTTGGAGGGCCATCAGTTGTAGTAATGCACAGGGACTCACCATAACACGGGCCGGGAAAAACCCACTGTGAAGAGTACATACCTATCAGAAAAATCGCAAAATATATATTCTAGGATACTGACCCTCCTCCTGAGTAGCGAAAGACGGTTAGTGGAGATGAGGAAAATTGGCGCTCTTACCGATTGCAATCATCAAGTCTGGGTTGAATTCTGCTGCAATCTTGGGAGTGACGTCGCGGATGAGGTTGTGAATGTCATTGTATGAGACGTGCAAGTGCTTGACCATTTTCGAGTTGGGAGGGGTGGTTTCAAGGAAATACAAAGCAACGACAATCACTTTTGTTCTGATCCGTGTCCATGTGATCATCGTTCATCCTTCTGCTCCATGTCTGGTGTGTCTACTCGCCTCTAACCGAGTGCTCCGATTCATAGAAATATGTACCAGAAGTACCATCTGGTTCTGCGTCAGACTCGGTGGTGCCTAAAGCTATCGGAAGTCTAGCTAAAAAGCAGAATGATGTCACCCGTCTGGGTACTCAAAAACTCAAGTTCACACCTACTCTTCCCGCTCGACGAAAGAAGGAGTGAGTGAGTTCTCCTCTTGTCTTTCATTTGCTCATTCGTCCTATCAGTGAAGTCAAATCTGTCAGTTCTATCGATGATGGATCTCCATCCTATATTTACAACCCCATAGGAACCTGTACCTTCAATGGTTCCAGAGTCTTCAAAAGTTACTACAAGAGGCCGTGGACGTGATCACGGACACGGAAAGACAGTTGGACCGGCTAGAGGTCGAGGACGGGGTCGAGGGGGAGCCGTGCCTCCTCCAATCGAGATGGTTGCCAGTGGTCCCTTTGCCATGGGCCCTGCTCTAGCTGGAAATCAGGCATTACGCCATCCAGTTTCTCGTCCAACCGATTTCATGCCTGCGGTCCCAGGTTCCACTGCAGCAAATGCTGCTTTTGGTGAAAGCTTGACGCAGACCGCTGCTCCGACTTTGCAGAAAAGCAAGGACAGAGGAAAAGCGAAGGTCAAGGAGGAGGAGGAAGAGTATTCAGACCCGGATGAAGGAGTGGAGATTATTGATATGAATAAGATCAGGGATATGGATTGGATGGCCCCTGAAACATTGAGTGAAGAGAAGAAGAGGGAGAAAGTAAAGAAGGAGAGGGAGTCTGATGCCGTTGGTATGTGTCTTCCATTGAACTTTTGCTCGACTCGACGGTAGCCAACATGTGTCTTCATTGGCAGATTTGAAGAATGCAATAGATCTGAGTGAGAGCGAAGACGAGGAGGAAATGGAAGATCTCATCGAAGATTTTGCCATCAAGAACGATATAGAAGATATAGTACCCTTCCTTTCCATTCTCTTCGATTGAAATGCGCCTCAACTGTCTTCAGGATCCCACCCTTCGTGAAGACCGTCTATATTTTTTCCAATTCCCTCGGCACTTGCCCAGATTCACAAATCAGAGCACAAAGTCCTCGCTATTAGCTGCTCAACCTCCTACAGCCGAATCATCAGTCAAAAGAGTATCTTTCGCTGCAGATACAAAGCCCGCTGCAACTTCTGATTCTTCTCGACCCTCAACAGCACCACCCGACTCTCTAGAGGAGGAGCCCGTCGATGGAATTATCGGTCAGCTAGAAGTGTACAGAAGTGGAGCCGTCAAGATCCGCCTGAACAATGGTACCTTGCTTGACGTGAGACCCTTTTTTTCAGATTGTTGTCATTGAGTAGTTAATGCGCTACCTTCAGGTGAATGCGGCCACGCAACCTTCCTTCCTCCAACAAGCCATGCATCTGGATATGATCAATAAACACCTCACCGTTCTCGGAGAAGTCAACAAACAGTTTGTTGTTTCGCCTGACATTGATTCTTTGCTAGACACGATGACACGAAAGGAGGAGGCAACGAAGGACACTGACCGACCTATGGATATTATATCTTAACATGCACTTCGTATAAATTGAAATCACTGTCCTCTAT
>Ga0157366_1000586_pt1 | contig 15724 bp, 18 predicted proteins | sample AttbisABBM1_FD_113149 | JGI IMG/M metagenome (GOLD analysis project Ga0157366, IMG submission 113149) | Fungus gardens microbial communities from leaf cutter ant in Botucatu, State of São Paulo, Brazil - Atta bisphaerica ABBM1 | ecosystem: Host-associated > Fungi > Mycelium > Unclassified ...
AAGTACAAAAGACTTGATGTTCAAAGAACAACTGGCAAGGAAACTAGTAGATCAATATGTTAGTCCATATATCATTGATGAAGTAGTATTTACTAATGCAGTCAGATTATGACTGCCAGTTTCAATGAGAATTCATCTAGTAGTGAATATCAGTCAGATAATATGATATAGGGATCAAGTAGGAGGACAAAAGAAAGAAGAGATGAAACCAATAGAAATGGAAGAAGTGAAGAAGTGGGAAGTAGAGAGAATATTGAATAAACAAAAAGTGAGGGGAGTAGTGAAGTATTAGTGGAATGGAAGGGGTTTACAGTAGAACATGATAGTTGGGAGAAGGAGGAAGATTTGGAAAATACAAAAGAATTAGTAGCAGAGTTTGAGAGAAGGATGAATCTAGAAGTAAGAAGACAGGAGAAGTTAGATATAGCAGAAGAAAAGGACTTTAGAAGAGAAGAACTACCAGGGAAGTATATAGCAAGAATGTTATATAGATGGAATGATGGAAAGTTTGAAAATGAATATCTAAAAAAGTTAGAGAGAAATTAGAACAGATGGAAGGGAAAAGACAGGATGAGACAGGAAGATGAAGCAAGAAGTTTCTTTGGGAGTATGAACCTTGAAGAGGGGATAATATTAGATATATGAAGCTTGGACTCTAGCTTTTTTATTTAATTTTCCTTTTCTTTTCTTTATTTTTGAATCTAGAATTAGAGTGAAGTCATGATCATACTGTCACACATCAGATAACATGGTCACAGTAATGGTCACACAATTACATGGTCATATGGAATATAATAGAAGATTTGAGAACAATGATATCATATAACATATGCAACACATATTGACCTCATAACTGACACATGGTCTTCAGGATAGATTAGAAATAGTTGAGCATAGACCATTACTAGTTAGTATATATAGGTAGATACATTGTACTAAGAACTCCATTGAGTTCTCTTGTATCAACTCTAATACAAGGTTCTACTCATTGATCAACTCTAAGATCTTTGAGTTGTAATAGGATATTGTTATATCCCATGTTCTGGCCTCATCCATTTTACCCATGGATAACCATCCAACCTTATCTGTGCTCCCAAGCCTCTTCTAATATAGATCTATTCCACCTCAGATATTCTTACTAGTTCAAGATAACTGTATGGATCTTTCTTCCTTGACATCCAAGGATCACCAGTAATCAGAGTAACTTGCTTAGTAATTACATTCTAGATAGCTACTCTAGATATACTGACTAGTATATAATTTGGTAGCTTACATTATAGTAGTTATTCTGAAAATCAACTAAAACTAGCATTTCTCTTTCAGTGTTAGCAATGATATGTCTCACTACTTTTCAGTGGTTTTCCATCTTCTAAGTCCTTAGTTTCTGATCTGAAATATATGACTAGTTGCCAGGTGCAGTTCACACCAGAGGTGAAAGTCTACAAGATTAGCTTAGAGATATATGGACTTGTTGAACAACCTTGGCAGTTATACTGTCTGTCTGCTGCATGGTCACAACTTCAGATGGGAGAAAGAAGTCTGAGATGGGAGTAAGTACTGATTGGTGTGTTGCCATTGAACACTGGAGATTGAGTTTAACAAGGATTATCTTTGTTAATTATCAGACTAGCAAATTATAGTGTAACTACTAGTCTTATATAATATAGGAGATGCTCAGGGTTTCAGTAGTATGGTCCCTATTACCCTGAACAGAGGTTTCAGTGTTGAGATACTGACAAGAGTATAACTCTGCCATAGAAGACCAAGTTGAATAAGAGTATTCCTGTCAGAGAAGACAGAATACTCAGATAGTTACATTACCACCATGAGGACATGTTGTGAGAAAAATGGCTGCTGTAGAAGGCAGACTTGTATAGTAGACATTGAGGAAGCAGTATCACCATAGAGATATATTTTATGGACAGATGAACTTGGTATATGACACTAGTGTGCTTCTACAAGTCACAGCACATAAGCTGAAGTCAAAGGTTATTCTGCTCTATCTTCTATGTTTTCAGATAACACAAATCACTTAGTTCTGGACTTCCAAAATGCCCCTTCTAGATCTTGGATAATAAGGTGTAAACTATGTCTAACATTAGTAGTTGTTACAACAATATACTTGTTATCAGTTTTTTCAATATATACTTCTTACTATTATAGACTAAGATTATATAGAACAAGCATAGCTATAGTATGAATGTCAAGACTCAGTTCATAATAAGCAAGCTTGGGCAGATGGACTTATGTTAAAAGACTTGGGCTATGAGCTATGGTTCTCTTTTAGTTTCTCTTTCTATCAAAGTCCAGTCTCTGAATGTTAACATCTTCCATAGTAGACCACTTCTATCAAAACTCTATAAGTACTTTGCCTTCCACAACAGAGTTTACTCTTATTCAAACTATCTTTGTCTCACTGTAGATCAACTCAATCAAATATCTGTCCATCTTGTAAAGCAGGTAGAGATACTGATCTCATCTGAAGTAGAGAGTTCTCTAATAGTCTTAGACTACCTCTACTTGTTATGATTTTAAGCTTGGCTCAGGTTGTAACTTAGGCAAAGACTTAAGTAAGGAATAAGGAGATAATCAATTGGTAAATTATAAAGATATAAGACTGTATATACTTATAGACCATGAGAAATAGTTAAGGTGTCCTTGAGAAAACAATAAGGAAAACATAAGGAAGCCTCTACTACTACATGAGGTGCTAACTGATACAATATAAGAGAAACATATGGCATAGTAAAATAAAAGATCAAGATAAAACAAACCCCAACATATGTTTCTAAGTTAAGGTAACTATAAAGTGAGCACCTGTAAGATATGAGATAGAGATCATAATAAAAAGAGATAGAAGAATGGAAATAGAAAATAAGAGAGGCTTAAATAAGAGAAGATAAATAAAAGAGAAACAAGTCCACCATCTTCAATTCTGACACATATCCCTCCAATACATACTTAGGTTTTCCTGAAGATGCAAACTTCACTAAAATCCCATGGACTTTGTTCAGTCACCCTAATAAGTATGTGACATTTTCTGACATAACAACATTAGACATATATTTATTTCCTTCTTTTAGACTTTATCTTACTATTGTTACATATACTGTATATATTACTCATTATCTCATGTTTACATATAGTTGTAAATATAAGCCTGTTAACTTTTAAGGTCTCTTAGCATTATCATATCATGCAAATCAAGTTTAGTATTTCACTAATAAATCAGCTAGAAGGTACTAATCAGCCAAGATTCATCTCAGACTGCTATGAACAATTAAAGTTATAGAACTGTTACAATATCACCCACCTGGATAAAGCAATCCACAGAAGAAATTGACACTCGGAGAGAGGGGGTGCCTTCCACACTGGTCCAATATCGATAGGTGACGGTATAGTAATAATAAGCCTATTTGCATCATCGGATTTCCTTATTTTGACGACTAACTATTTCGAGGATATACAATGCTCGGTATCAAGTTTGACGTGAACGTCATAGAATCAATCACAAAATAAGAATAGACATGCTTCGGTCCGCATATAAGCGACAGGTTGAAACAGTGACTGATGTCATGAGCGACCCTTTCGTGGGATGTGGGTCGTAAAACATTACAGTGGGATCCAGTAATAGAGGGAACAGAGCCAGGAAAGGGTAATGCATTGTAGGATGTTATGTGGATAATATGCCTGACTCATGAGAGAAAGATACGATAAGCAAGCATGCGGGTGTATACACCGGTTGAGTCATTTTTCCTAGAGGGTTCTGTCAAGGATATATTAGCAATCGTTTCCAAGATACAAACTGAGATCATCACCATAAAAAACGTATCCGTACCCCGCCGAAGTGGTTGTGCTTTGAAAAATCCCGAGAAAGAAAGTCAAAATAGCTAATCACACAACACAATAATAAATAACCTCTCCCCTATCACACACACTCTCATTCTCATTCTCTTCTCCACTGTCACCAACATCCCTTCACCGCAAATCAATGTCCATCCTCAGCCGCGTTCGTGCAACTCCAAGTCTTCCCAGTAACAACTCAACAAAAGTTCCTCCTCCTCCTCCTCCTCCTCCTTCTCCTCCATCATCATCCACCACCACCACCACCACCACTTGCCCCAACAACTCAGCACGTCTCTCCGTGGGTGCTATCGCCAAAATTTTCATCAAAATGCGTCACCTTCAGCGTCGATCCAAACGACCCTACACCATTTCCCGTAATTCCGGACTAGAACCCCTTACACACCCTCGAACCCACCAAATCACTCTCCAAGGCAACTTCACCCCACGAGCCGTCGTAGCACATAAAGATACCTATATTTGCGCTGGTAATGGAGGTGTTGATATGGTTCGGCTTTTACGAGCGACAAGGAGTTCTCTGGTGGAACAAGCTACCATGTTGGGCGCTAATACGCTTGTCGACGAGCGGTAAGAGCTTTTTTTTTTTTACGATGGTATCGTCCCTCACACAAAAAAACAAATATGATTCTGCGATAGTTGGTCATATGTCATTAACCAACCGAAAAACAGACCAAGGGGACAATACAAAATTTCCGTGCGTTTCTCTCTCTCCCGAATCACTATGACTCACAATTTTAATTTCTAATTTTTTTCCCCCTTCCAGGTGCAATACACCGCATTCGCTATATCAGCTAATTGTCGGGACACACCTCATCCAGTTGCCATCGACAACATACAGGGTGTTCCAGGGTTAATGACCATCATTAGTCGTACCGGCCAATGAACCTCCTCTCTCCTTACTCCTACTTATAACTTATACTTCCTCCTCCTCTAGAACCATTCCCTTTCCACTCCCCCCCTCCTCCACTCCACATTCTATCATATTACAATCACGATTTCAAATCTTTCTTTCTCTTTGTCAAACAGACTTTGAGAGCTTTCAATGAACACTGTATGTATGTCTGCTTGCTCCTTTTTTAACCATGTATGTAATTCATTACGCACGGACGCACGCACACACACTTTTCATCTGTGGTTTTGTAGTATACTCATCCTTCTTGGACACACACACACGCATAATATATATACACACGCACCTCACTGCCAGAAACTTCAGACTTCGTTGCTATCAGAAAGTCACCAGTCTAATCGGATATACAACCACCACCACCACCAACAGTAGTAGTACTGAATACTGGAGAAACAAAAATCAAATTCCAATGTACAATACATTATTTCCCAATTCCAACAGTGCAAAAGGAAAAAAACAGGTTAGAAAGAGAGAAACAAGGGAATACCACCAACAATTTCTCGAAATGCTGTTTTCAATCACTTGCATACAAATCCAAGTCCCCAACTTCATTCCATGCTGGCCGTTGCCAACGGGCTATTTTCACCAACCAGGCGGTCCTCGAGGAGGATAGTGAGGGTACCCATATCCATGATGCTGTCCATGCTCCCCAACACCATCACCACCATCAAATGAAGGAAATCCAGGTGGAAGCCCTTCAGGCGCTTGGAATCCACCACCAGTCCTGACATCGTTAAATGATTCAGAAGGACCATAGGAATGACTACCCGGCACAGGGAACATGAATCCCGTAGCAGTACCTTGACCACCATAATCACCATCACGATAAGCATGGCCACCACCCAACGTCGGCCCATTACCTGGGAACCCAGGACCTCCACTAGGAGTAGGGAATTCATGGGCCACTTGAAATTCAGAGCTAGGGAAACTAGGGAATCCCGATCCTCCCGGTGCACCTGGAGCAGACATTGGAGGTAGTGGTGATGTGTACGAAGGTGTGTATCCATCATACTGCAACGGAGCTGGAGCTGGAGCTGGAGCTGAGGGATAATAATGTGAAGGCGGATAAGACGATTGATTTGGCGGGGGAGGACCAGGAGGCGGCACAAAATTGACTGGTGACCCACCACTCCCACTCTCACCTTCTAGATACATCCTTGCATCAACCCCCCTACCTCCAAAATCCCCCTTCGCATGTCCACTGTTCATACCAAATCCGGTAGCGTTGAAGATCGCTTGGGCACCAGGAACATTCTGACTCGCGTAACCAGCAATCGACTGCTGAAACGAATGCGCCTGATTGGCACCAAACGACCCTTCAGATGCCGGAGCACCTCCTTCACCTCCTTCTCTAATATTCTCATGATTCCTGACCGCGTTTTTACTTAGACGGGAGAGAATGGACTGTTGTCTGTGGCCAAGTTTCTGCAACCATTCATGCATAATTTGAAGCATTGTACGTTGGATCTTGGAGTTGGGATCGTGAAAGTCGGGATGAAATCTACGAGTGGGTGGTCAAAGCCTAGGTGGGATCAAGCGAATCACGTACAAGCATTGCAAGATTTCTTCAGTGATGCCATGAACATTTTCGGATGCGTTATCCCAAGCCCTCACTACAAGTGTGACAGTATGCTGCACAATCGCCTGAGCCAACAGGCCCGCAGGTTCATTTAGAATCAAGTTCTATAACGTGATAGATCAATAACCTCCAACTATCGTGATAGGAGATGTACGAACAAAATGATCCTTGCTCAGGAACGAATGTGTGGGGTCAGACTACAATCAAATTGATATCAACGCCAGCATTTCAAGATATTCAAGTAGACGCACAGCTCGAGGATCATCAAATACTTCATATTGATCATGGGTATCAATGACTTCACCAGACACAGTTGACAACCCGCCAGTTGCACTCTGCAATATCGGCTTAAGGAACGGCTAAAGCATCCTTAGCTTCAACCACCGGTAAAGAAAAACAAAACACACCTCGAGGGTAGTGAGCACAAAAACTATATGAATAAAAATGAACCGGCGTTCCAAAGAAATCGAGTCCAGTGCTCAACTAACCTGAGATTGTATCCATGATCTTCTCAATCAGCGGACCTAAACCAGGAATTTTCTGGATCGTCTTCTCGATCTTCTTGACAACTAGATATGAAACCAGGCATTCAGCACACTATTTATCCACGTCCGAAGTATAAGTTCGGGGCATACCAGAGTCTCTAAACGTCAAGACTTGCCACAATACAGAGTGGAGTTCTTGTGGGGTCATCTCTTCGGGTTTTTTCCCATCAGCTGAGGTGCCCGCCCTGATTCTTCCCATACTATCCATGTCTCTGGACATCTCGTTACCCATTCCGCCTGGGACTGAGAGGAATAGGTCACGAAGGAGATTTCCAGGATCTTGACCGGAGCCGCCGCGGGATTTGGAATGTGCGGTGTCGATTTGACGATTAAGATCTGTCACGGATGCCTTTTGAGGGTGAACTATTGAGGATAGAATTCCTGGATAAGACTAGAAGGGCACTAACTTGGCTCTAAATGATGTTGTAAGATCTCCGCTATACAGGATGAATAATGATCGGACTCACCAAGTGATCGGTGGCCTCTGATTTTTGACATCACATATTCTGATTCTGATGTGTTATGCGAAGATACGCACCTCCGAGGAGAGAGTGGAAAAAATCATTTGATCCGAAGGTTCCTGCATCCATCTTCAACGCAGCCCATTCCTGCGCAGGTAGAAATATTTACCAGTTATGATGGGCGACACCCATTTTCCGTCGAGTGCCTGTACTTTGACATGATCTCCGACATGCACAAAAACGTCATGATAACCCATGGAAACGAGGGCCAGCTCGCAAAAATTGGAGTGAGCAGGAAAGTCTTCAAGGGTGTGCATCTGACCAAAATCGATCATATATACACCTGAATGGCACCTGGAGACATACTGCTTGGCCAAGAAGCCTGAAGGCTTCGTATTCATCCTGCTTCTTGCCCTGAGAGCGGTGTTGACGACCCAAGTGGATGCATCTTTCAAGGGTCCGCCTGACGAGAGCTTTTGAGGTATCCCATGGACCGTCCTCTGAGGGACGTGAGATGAGGACTTGTTGCTCCCTGTGCTGTACTCACCATTGGCGATGTAGTTTTTCATCCCCGTGCGAGGGTCAATCTCTAGTTCCCGTGGCTGTTGGAACGTCAAGAAGACTCTTTGTGTAGGTCACCTTAACATACATCGACTGGACCACGAAGATCTGGATGGTATTGTCTGGCATCTTCACCGTCACCGTAACCTTTGGGGTTGTCGATATGCTCTGTCTGTGATTGGAATCAGTTTTGAGAATCAGCTTTAAGAATGAAGCTCACAGGGAGGTAACAGGCCAACCGCTGGGGGGTAACTTCGAATTCGTGGGTTGCGTAACCGTGAGCCTAAGACAGAGCGATGGGCGATCAATCCAGAGATACTGTCGGAGACGCACGAGGAAGCCAAGGGCCATACAGAGGTTGATGATGGTCTGGTGTGGGGGGTCAATTGACACTGGCAGTGGGGGAACCAATGACAGACCTGGAGCTGAAGCTTCTTGAGTAGAGCGATATCAACTGCCTAAGCAACAACAACATTCGAATGGCGTGGGTGTTGGCTTGGCTGATAACACACACCTGGCTGTAATCACGAAGCCAGTTTCTGTAGCAAGCTCAACACCCAGAGCGATAAGGAGTGAGATCAAGCATACCCAAAGTAGACACGCTTGACGTCGAGCCCGGTAAATTTTGAGCCTTTGCTCAGCATTGCGGTGAGTACAAAGGAGCTGCCGCCGCGCTTGATGAGATCGCTGAGAACGTCCTCCTGTTATGTGGTGCTCAGCCAAATGCAGGAAGAAAAGCAGCTGAGCATACGATATCACCGTGGCGAAAGGCCTTGCCCTCTATGTAGGAGAACCTGGGGCAGGGTGAAAGGTGATTGTGTAGGAAAGGGGAGAACACGCACGAAGGAATGTTGCCTGCACCAAAGGCATAGACGCCACTGTGAGGGAGACAACAGGCGAAGAACACGACGAGGAGGAAGAGAATGTGAGTGGAGGAAGGCATATGGATCGGCAACGGCCGGAATTGCGTAAACATTTTTTTTACTGCAGTTCTGCTCTGTTGCTGCTCTCTCTCTCTTCTCCACACACGCGCGCCTGCCCGTTCATTATTTTTTCCATTTAATTTGCTTTTGGCTGTTCCCAGCAATGTCTTCTTCCACTGCCTCGTCGACCATCCACCAAAATGTCGTGCCCTCGGAGGTTGGCTGGCAGTTTGTGCCCCAGTATTACACCTTTGTCAACAAACAGCCCAACCGGCTCCACTGCTTCTACACAAAATCCTCCACTTTTGTCCATGGCACCGAGGGCGAGGAGTCCAAGCCTTGCTACGGTCAACATGTGCGTTGAACTTGTTTCTCTCTCTTTCTCTCTCTCTCTCTCTCTCTCTCCTACGCGCCCAGCCTCGTGTTTCTGCTCGTCCCACAATCGGCTGACCAATCATCGTCCACTAGGAAATCCATGAGAAAATCACTTCCATCGGTTTCCAGGATTGCAAGGTTTTCATCCATTCCGTAGACGCACAGGCCTCGGCAAATGGTGGCATCATCATCCAGGTCATCGGCGAGATGTCAAATCGCGGCGAGTCTTGGCGCAAGTTTGTCCAGACTTTTTTCCTTGCCGAGCAGCCCAACGGCTACTTTGTTCTCAACGACATCTTCCGTTTCCTCAAGGAGGAGTCAGTCGAGGCCGACGATGCTGAAGACTTTGCTGAGCCCGATGTCGTCGTCGCCGAGTCAGAGCCTGCTCCCGAGCCTCCCCAGTCAGTGACCCCGGCACGTGAGCTCACTCCTCCCCCCCCTGTCGTTCCCCCCGTCGTCCCCCCCGCCGCCGCTCCTTCTCCAGTTCCCTCCTTCACTGCACCCGTCGAGGAGCCTCCCGCCACTGACGTTCCGGAGCCTGCTCCCCAACCTCCCGCTCCTGTACCTCAGCCCACTCCTGCCGCTCAACCCAATGGCCACACCGTTGTCCCAGAGCCAGACAAGTCAGTTCCTGTGGCGGTTGCTGAAAAATCACCAGTTCTTACACCAGCTCCTACACCCGTTCCCACTACGACATCAGTTGCACCTGCTCCACCTGCTGCCACCGCACCTCTTGCCCAACCTGCCTCCACTGCACCCCGATCCTGGGCTTCTCTTGCTGCTTCAAATCCCAAGAAATGGGGTTCTGCTGTAGCACAGGAATCACGAGGACTCACTGAGACACCAGTGAGTCCGACTCCAAGCAGTGGCACTAAAATGCCTCCCACCACCACCCCATCTGCTCCCCGTGGTCCTTTTAACAGGCATGAGCCCATCACGACGCCTGCCATCTTCATCAAGGTAAGGAATCATCTCCTCATCTTGACCCTTCACGTTACTCACTCCTCACAAAGGGCGTCGTCGATCCCCTCACACCCTCAAACCTCCGCAGTGTACTCTCGCAATTTGGTTCTATTCATCACTTCGAAGTGATCGCCAATAAAGGTTGCGCCTTTGCTGAATACACCTCCATTGAAAGTGCACGTCAAGCTATTGCCGCCAGTCACAGCCAGTCCCACGGTGGTGGCATACTGGTTGAAGTTGGTCAAGGCTCTCCTCCTGTCAAAATTTTCATCGAAGCGAAAAAAGAACGTGGCGATAGGCCTCCTTCTCGTCCTAGAGGGGGTGCGCCTGTGAATGGTGAAGGTGGGGGACGTGGTAGACATCAGGGTGGTGGTACTTATCGTGGTGGAATGCGTAGAGGTGCTCCTCCTGCTGGCAAGTAGAAATAATATCACTCTGGTCAGTCACTTGCTCGTTGTTGTATGAGTAAGGGCGTCTGTGGGGGGCGCTGTGAATGAGGGTCAGTGTTCATGTTGGAGGGGTAGGAGGAGGGGGGTTTGAAAGATGGTGGATTTTTTGCTCTCTTCATCGTTGTTTTATTCTTTTCTTTTTTTCCATCTCTTATGGTAGAGCTTATTGAAATCAGTCGATCATTTGTTGGGTGGGCTTGTGGCGTTGAAGGTTCTGAGTGAACGAACGAGATGGTGGTAGGTGTGGTGTGGTTGTAGTGACTATGTGGTTCGTCATCATGTTCTCTCCCTGTACTGTGTGTGTGCTGTGTAGAGCGTGGAAGAGTGAGCGTGTTCTCATGCGAGATTTTTTTTTCGAAAAAACAAAAGACTGTACTATCTTCTATTTTTTTCTCTCTCCCCAATGTGCATCATGGTAGGTCCCTTCATGTTTTCATTACGCTTTCACTTTGGACGGCCAAACTTGGTGTTGTTGCCGTCTCCTTGGTTTTTCTTATCTTTCTGTTTTTGCAACAATTGACTTTGAACCTATGTGCTGCATCGAGTGTGTTGAGTTTCTGTATTCACCTCTTTCAAGATCGCGCTTTCTCCATCTCTCCGTCTTGCATTTATGCCTCCTCCCTCTCCACTTTTTTTCCCTTCTCCCCTTAAATGTACTTATGCCCCCTCTACCATTTCCCTCCCCCATATGCCTTTCACTTCATCACTATGGAATGATAGAATGATAGCTTGCTGCTGTAAATCAAATTTTATATTCACCCATGAACCTAAAGAGAGAAAGAAGAAATCTTATCTGGCAGTACCTAAATTCATTCTTCTAGCTAAATATATATATGTTCCAGTTTGTCAACCAATACATGATAAATAAGAGAGAGAGAGAGAGAGAGAGAGAGAGAAATTGACGCCATTAAGGAGTTTGAAAACAAAAACAACACCCCCTTCACACACCCACCCACCCACCCAAGGACTTGGTCGAAAAGGGACGATGAACAAGGAAAACTGTCCATGACAACGAAACAAGCGGACCAGGGGAGAAAGCAACGATATGTACAAAACACGAAAACAAGGTCCAACAATCAGTTTGAGGTATTGATACATGGAAAAAAAGCAAGGTTATGACGGGTTGTATACCTGGATACTGCACTTAGGCGAGGTTGGACTCGAATGAGATAATCTCCTCATAGAGAAGCTCTTTCAGTTGCTCACGACTAATGTCGTTCTTGTGTACTATAATCATAATAGGATAGTTTCATCAGCTATCACGAACGGAGATGGTAAACGTACAATCAAAGTCAAAGAATTCGGGATCGAGGGGTGGTGCAACTGGTTCATCCTCAGGATCATGCTAATGCAACACATATAAGGAATGGACGTCAGATGTTAGACGAATGAGCATGAACGTACATAAGCCTCCAAATAGGGATGAGCCAACGCCTCCTCCACAGTAATCCGCTTTTTTGGATCAAATGTCTGTACGAAAGTAACATACGTCAGTTTAACGATGGTTTAGGAAATATAATGGTCTAGCTAGACACTAAAAATGACTCACCAAAGTTTTAGCCAAAAAGTCCACAGCCAATGGGTTTGCTTGAGGGAAAACCTGTGCAAACGATCTCTTCTTGCGGAACGGAAGGGCACGGATATAGTCACGCGAACGACGCGTTGTAATGGCGTAGAATTCATCCAACGTTGGCGTACCCAGAACATCCAGAATCAATGTTAATTGATGGTGATAATCACGTCCTGGGAAGAGCGGCTTGCTAGAAAGCATTTCCGCAAGAATACAGCCAACAGACCACACATCAATCGCCTAGGGAGGAAGCATAATTATCCATTGGATGAGTTTTCATTCCAAGAACTACAAGGACAAAGTTGACCTTGGTGTATTGTTTGAATGTGAGCATGATTTCAGGCGCTCGGTACCACCGGGTAGCAACGTATTCAGTCATAAAACCAGTCTCCGTTCCAGATGGTTCAGCAGTTTTGACAGACCTCGCGAGACCGAAATCGCAGACTTTGAGATCACAATTGGCGTTCAGAAGCAAGTTCGAGGGTTTAAGATCACGATGGATAACATCGGCAGAGTGCAGCGCCTTAAGCGCCCGAAGTGTCTGATATATGAAGTATTGAGCATGGTCGTCGGACAAATCCTGTGTCCGAATGACACGGTGCATATCAGTTTCCATCAGCTCCTGGATAACTACAGAAATATGCAAAGTTATGAAGAGCGAACAAAGAGAATAGATGCTTACGATAAACTTCTGTAAAGGCCTCTAATGACGGTGGCTTGATGATATCGAGGATGGATATGATCTAATCCAAAGGAAAATGAGATGAGACTGAAGAACTGCGGATTTCGATTTACATTTTCGGTTACACCAGACTCGCTCAGAAATTTTAAAAGTTTAAGCTCCCGTAGCGTTCGCAGACAGAACATAGAGTGATCGAACGGCGTAATCTTTTTAATGGCGACTTTGCGACCGCTTGATAGATGTACCGCGGAAGAGACGATACCGTACGCTCCTTCACCAATGACAGTAGAGACCCTGTATCTGGTCCCTGTGGGAGCGATGAGCGAGAAACTCCAGTGTAGTGGAAATATAATAACACCCACCGACGTTGAACCGAACTTTACGAGGTTGGGCAGCGGAGGCAGTGTGGCTATGGCCTTTGCTTGGCTGCCGTTGTTGTTGCTGGTGGTGCGGCTGAGCTACGGCAACGGATGGTTCAGGCATTGTAGGAGGCAATGGTGGTGGTGGAAGTTGAAAGGAGGGTGGAGGGAGAAATAGTACCGGTAAGGACAATAAAGGCAATCACAACACTTGTTTTACCGTATTCGGAACACTATCACAAATCATTTGTAGTGTTGCCTAAGCATTTCTATGGCGACTTGTTCTTGTTCTGGTCGCCACGACACCCTCTGGGTGATCCAAACTTGTACCCTTCAACAAATTTCTACCAAGAAACAATTCAAGGACATGGATCACCGACAATATACACTCAGAATTACTCATATCCATCAGACATCACGCTTCAGGTCTGAAACCTCCCTGCTACGTTCATCTGCCAAATTGAACTGGAGCATCGTCACAAGAGGATAAATTGTTATGCCAACAGAAAGCGGCCAGCATGTCGCAGAACATTAAACCGGGGATGTAGACGGGGATCCGCTTTTCGATGGAATATTAGTTTTTTTTAAATGGAGGCTTTGGCCTTGAGTTCATCCAGGAGTGTGAAAAATGTGAAAAATTGTCAAGAATGACCTGATCGACTAGAAATGTGTTTAAGACTCTCCTGGGCACCGAGTTCGACATTTGGAAAGGAACCTGCAAGGAGGAACCTATCAAACAGTGAGACGCTCGTTAGTGGTTGTGGCTGTGCGATTAGGACGTGTGACGTGTCTCTGCTTTTGATTTTACACGAGCCTCCAGCCTTCCTCACCAAAAGCCAGCTCCTTCTCTTCTTTCCTCTCGTCACCTTTTACAATTCTTGTCTCCAAGGCGAGTACTATTGCTTGGACTTACCCTCTGTTGTACAAGTCTTTGAATACTGTTTCTTCACGTAGGATTCGCCTAATTCATGGAGCAACAGCAAAAAGCACCCTCAGAGATTAAAAATGTCGCCCAATTTCTCCGAAGCAGTAGCTCAGGTCTCAAAGTACGTGTAGGCGCACTCAATGGTAAACGCTTGGACTATTTCAAAGGTGCGCCGGTGAAGATCCATGTTTTCACGAATAAGCAGCAACTTATATTTCTGACTGCAGGCAAATCAGCAGTCAAAGCTCTTCTATCTCCTTCTTATGCCAAGTTGAAAAATGTACCAAAAGTAACTTCAGAGGTGGAGGCACTTGCCACACTTTCTGCCGCAAATGCCTTCGCCTTTTACCTCCGTGTCCAACGTGGTGGCCCCACTGGTTCCTCATCGTCCTCTCCAAAAGCTCTTCAAATTATTCAAGAGCAACTATTTCGCCCAGAAGAGTACTATGCCTGGTTCTACGAGGGCTCACAATGGACTACGTATGCCGGCGGTATTCTAATGGTTGCAGTTATGCTTGCTGGTGTCATGTTCCCTCTTTGGCCACCAATAATGCGTTTGGGTGTCTGGTATCTCAGTATGGGAATGCTAGGACTTATTGGTCTCTTCTTTGCAATCGCTATTGTGCGGTTGATTTTTTACATCATCACTGTCATCGTTGTCAGTCCTGGCATATGGATATTCCCTCAGTTGTTCGCTGATGTTGGCTTTGTGAGTGTTACTTCCTTTTCTCATTTGTGTCCGCGTCCCGACTCATTCCTGGTAGGTTGATTCGTTCATCCCCTTATGGGAATGGGACATCCCTAAGAAAAAGTCCAAGAAGAAGAAGAACGAGAAGGGAGAGAAGGAGAAGGGCAAGCTGAAGAACAATGGCACGATTGCTACAGTAGTGGAGGAAGTTACCGACAATTCACAGCAGCCTGTTCGCGGGGCCAGAATTGAGGAGGTTCCTGACGAAGACGCATGAACCTGTTGTTTTAGATTGATGTTATTTATTTTTACTCCCTCTTAGTTATCACCGACTATTCTTCTCAGGGCCAATAAGAAGGTGAAATTAGCAAGAGAGGTTGGGAATATCTGACCTGTCCGACCTGCAACGTATCGGTTATCCCTTGCCGTCAGTTCCCTATCAAACATGTTGGTCATAAGTTGGTGTACTCTTTTAACCAGTTTACAGTTGTCTCTGTCCCAACCCATAGGCACCTTTAGAGAAGGTCCAATCTACGGAATTTCAAAGTGTATGTTTATTTGAACATACTATCCACAAAGTCAATATTTCGTGGTGAATATCAGAGGTGAATAAGAAAATAAGTCCAAACAATATTCTAAAAAATACTGGAGTAGTCTTCCGACCCTCTTTTTTCTTATGTACCTAAAAGGAGATATAAAGAACAGAGAAAAAAGCTTCTAATAAATCTCATCACTATTTATACACAGGGTCAATATTTTGATACTACATTGAAATATCATTGAGAGGCTTTAAGCTAACACTAAGACTTATTTCTAGGAAACAGAATAATAGTAATCTTAAAACCTATCAAAAAAAAAAGTTCAGCAAGT